>Ga0206942_1278_pt1 | contig 12928 bp, 12 predicted proteins | sample Alteio_BWOrgHeat_6_FD_153253 | JGI IMG/M metagenome (GOLD analysis project Ga0206942, IMG submission 153253) | Enriched cells from forest soil in Barre Woods Harvard Forest LTER site, Petersham, Massachusetts, United States -... | ecosystem: Environmental > Terrestrial > Soil > Temperate forest > O... | reverse complement strand
CTGACATGATGCAAAAAGCATTCAACAACGAGCGCTGATTTGTGGACGGCAAAGACATGATTCAGCCAAGGTCGCAGCCAATCGGTTTTTAATCAAGTCCAGATCAAAAATGATATAACCCTAACCCGAGGGGCGAGAAACGTCTCTGCAGTTACTTCGAGGACATTAAATCCGGAGGAGGGGAAAAAACGGGAAAATCGTTGATCAATAAATCAAATTGTTGTGAGCTAAAGTTCACGCATAGTAAGCAATTTTCGCGCGCAGGCGTATTTATTGAGGAAGTTGGGAAAAAGTCTTTGCTAAAGCTACCCAATAGTTTTAATGTTTGCTGGGAGGATGCTGGCAGTTCATGGGATAGTTTCACAAAGTCGGTTAACGCATTAAAAAGCCTTTTCTCCTTGTGGTCTTTTATACAAACAATGTATAACGTATCGCGCTGCAGCTTTTCCTTGACAAGTCTGAAAAATTCACCGTTGTGTTCAAAAGCGCCGCTGACTCGCTCATAGTCCCGGCTATCATTATAATAAGGAACTGCTAATGGAACATTAAAAGTCACCATTTCATCAGCGGCAAAGTCTTCTGCATCCAGTCGCTGATTCATTTCCATTCTGGCTTGATATCGCAAACCCCAGAAAAAAAGATAATACCCCATCGCATTGAATAGAAACAAGAGCAACAAGGTTATGGAAAGGAGCCGTTTCAAATTTTCTTGATCTAGAAATGTCACTCAATTTAAAAGAATATTTTAAGAGCTCAAAATCCTGTGATTAAGATGTCTTCAGTTTGTCCAAACCCCTTGCTAAGTGTTGGGCTTGATCGCGAACGCATCTTCTTGCCTTTCCATTTTTTGATCCAATGTTTGCCTGGCACACGTTTGATTAACTATATATTTTGGTTGAACAACTTCAAACTCATGAGAAGAACTTCAGTGTGGCTAATTGTACTTGTGTTTGGTTGGTCCTGCAAACCGAAGATCGTTGGATCCTTGAAGTCCGCTCGGTAGTGAGCTGTAGAACATAATTATTTTACTTATCGATTGGCTATTAATGGAAGGCACAGTTTGCCCGGCAATGTCCAATTGATCGTTATTAGTTTTAATTGCTCCAGATCATCACTTCCTTCCATAATTTTAAGAAACTGGTTGGGTTTTATATTCTTAAAAACTTGAACTTTGTTGCTTCCGTGCCAGCGTATCTCAAGTTCATCAATGATTGTTGCCTGGCCAATTCCTATTTCTCTTCTTAACGGAGAAGCTCCAAAACTTCCACCTGAATTGACGTCCCGGTAAACACTCCTTGGTATGCCGTTTTCTTTAAAAACCAACTTTACTCGTGTACCAATTGCACTGCGATTTGATTGGGTTCCTTCTAACTGTAAACATATCCAGTTATTGGTGTTCTGTCCGGGATTAAGAAAGAAAGAATTCTGATATGCGTCTCCCGGATACGCACGTCCCATTTCAATGTAGATATCCTGGTCGCCATCATTGTCCATATCAGCAAAGGAAACTCCATGCCCCTTTTGAAGGTGTCCGACTCTTGCAGAAGCCGTGACATCTTCAAATTTTTGGCCGCCTATATTCTTGAACATTTTATTAGGAATAAGGGATTTATAATTCGGGTTACCCGAACCTAAATACATATCAAGGAAACCATCGTTGTCAATGTCTCCGAAATTAGCTCCCACCCTGGAAGGTGATCCGCTTCCTTCCGAACATCTTTACGAACGGTCCGACAACTACAACTTTGCTGTGAAAGGCGTGCCGGCTGCTGATTTTTCGCCAGGCGTTAAAACATTGGACGAAGAAATTCTTAAATATTATCATCAGCCACCGGATGAAGTTGGTTCGCTCGATTTTGAATACCAGGAGAAATACATGAGAGCTTTTGTGTTTTCAGCTAGTTTACTGGCCGATTCTCCTGCTCGTCCATTCTGGAAGGCGGGCGACAAATTTGAGGAGGCTGGTAAGAAGCTTTATGGAATGAAGTAGTCCAGCCAATTCATAAAAAGGTATTTCATAATCATTTGTTGCTTTTGAGAAAAGATTAGAAAGGCACAGCTCCATTTTGTTTTGGATGGCTTGATCATGAATTCAAAAGTAGGTTAGGAAAGATTTGTTGATCAACCTCTAAAAATTCGAAGCCCAGGAAGTACTTTGGGTCACAAAAAAAACTTCAGAATCACAGAATTTTTGCTAGGGTATTTTATTTTTCGAACGGATGCCCTAAATAAATCAGTACTAGTGGCATCAATAGAAATCGTATTTTCAATCAAAGCGGTTTTGATATTTCCCGACGTTAAAGCGAATGCCATAATCAAAAGTATCATCACCGCATTGATACTATAGGCCAAAAAAAAAGTTTGTGGGAACAGAATCAAAAGTCCAATTGCCAAATTGACCACACTGATACCCATCAGCGTGGTTTTGTTGATCCTAAGTCGGAAATCATCTTTACCGCGGAGGGGTTCATCGTATTGGTAACACCGGCCCAGCCATGCTTGAAACTCAAGAAGGCGGTGATTAGAATAAGTATTCCACTGATGATTTTCATGTTGGTTATTTTGACTCTATTTCAAAATGAAAAATGAAGTTCAGGAACACTTCAGTTTAGCCACTCACTACGTTTCCTTCGCCAGCACTGCCATGGCTGCATTATGGCCAGGTATCCCACTAACTCCTCCGCCTCGCTTCGCTCCGGCTCCACATATAAAAATTCTTGGGTCATCTGTTTCAACGCCCCACCCCTGAACTTCCTCTTCTTCACGGAATGGAAAAGCAAGATCCCGGTGAAAAATATTGCCACGGGGTAATCCGATTGCCGTTTCAATGTCCAAGGGCGTTTTTACTTCCAGGGCGAGCTCACCGGAGGAAGATCGTGCAAGGACAGATTCAATGGGGTCGATGAGGTATTCGTTGAGTGACCGGAACGCTGAAGATAGTGCAATAGCTCTTTGCTTATCATGATGCTCATCAAATAACGCAGCGGGCGTATGAATTCCAAATAGCGTTAAGGTGTGATAGCCTTCACGGTGTAATGAAGGATTTAAAATGCTGGGATCCGTAAGCGTGTGGCAATAAATCTCAAGAGGAAGCGTATCAGGAATTCTGCCCGATTCAGCTTGCTGGTAAGCGGATTCCAATTGCGTAAAACTTTCGTTGATATGAAACGTGCCGGCAAAAGCGTCTTGTGAGTCGACTCCCGATTTGAGCTCTGGCAACCGAGTTACAAGCATATTGATCTTCAACTGTGATCCCTCCAAACTTGTTGGAGGATTTATTCCCCGCAGCTTTGCCAAAACTTGCGGAGCGGCATTTGAAAGCAAATAACGCGTATTAACTTTACTTCCATCTTCAAGAGTTATAGCGATTTCATTTTTCTCGGAGTGTACCTGAGTGGCACGACTATTTGTTGTAATTGATACGCCTGAAGACTTTGCAACTCTTTCCAATTCCCGGATCAATGCACCCATGCCTCCTGCCGGAACCTTCCATTCACCGGTGCCGTTGCCGATAAGGTGGTACAGAAAGCATCTGTTGGCTTGCATGGAATAGGCAGACGTAAAAGTACCAATAAGTGCATCGGTGAGAATAACACCTCTTGTGAGATCGTTCTGAAAGGTCTTGGCAATAATTTCACCAACTGGATTTTCAATTAAATAGTCCCACACTTTCGGGAGGCCAATCCTTTTTTTTAATTCAGACCTCCTTGAAAGGGGCCGGAGCAGGGTGGGTGCAATCCGCTGTGCGAATTCTGAGATTTCACCATAAAAACTTTGCCAGGCCTTTGCTTCATTGTCTCCGCCCGTGAGAGCCTTAAAAGAGGCAGAAGTCTTTTCATCCCAGATCCTGGATACATATAAACCTTTATCATGTCCACCGCTGCTATAGGGGGTGTAACTGGATACTCTTCTCGAGATGGATTTGAAATTAAGCCCTAAGTCGTTAATGATTTTATCCGGAAATAAAGAAATCAAATATGAATAGCGCGATAAACGTGCATCGAATTCCGGAAAGGTGCGCACACTGGTCGTGGCACCTCCGATTTCATCGTTGGCCTCGAGCACTAAAACACGCTTACCTGCTTTTGCCAGATAGCTTGCTGCAACAAGACCGTTGTGCCCTGCTCCGATGATGACGGCGTCATATTTTTTTGCAGCTGTTTTAATGCTCATTGGATTAGTCGAAGGATTCAAATTATCCTGATTTACTCAACGTGTTATTTCAACGCTAAATATAAGAAACAGTTAAATACTTTGAACGAATTACCAATCTGACGAATGTTTATTCATGCTCCTCTTCTGCCCATTTCAAATAATGATCGGCTAAAAAATGACTAACCTCAAGCTGGAAAAATAGTCAATGAAATGACTGACAAGATCAAGCAACAGACGAACAACGCATTCAGTTATTCCTGCAACACCACATTAACAGGCCGGTAGCTACATTTTAAGTCTTGATTTGGAATTCATCGGATTTTAGGTTAACTCACACTACAGAGATAAACCCTTCAAAATAAACATAGCCCAAAAATAAACCTCAAAAATATGAAACCGACAAAATACATCGCTTGCCTCACGTTCCTTTTTACGACGGTTATGGTGTGCCGTAGTCAGAACCTTGAAAAGGTCACGGTTCAATCGGACATGGGCTCCGGAATTTTTAATTTAGTGTACAAGACGAAATCAACTGTACCGGGAACAGTCCAGGTATCCATCCTCGACAGCAATGGCAAAACTGTTTTCACCGAATCAATCATCAAAACTTTATCATTCGCACGACCTTACAACTTTAATGACCAGAGTACCGGTGACTTTACCTTAGTGGTAGAGGATAAGGAAGGGAAAATTGAGAAAAAAATCACTTACTCGATTAAGAAGGTTGAAAGTATGATTGAAGTAAGCAAAATTGCCAACGCCTCAGACAAGTATATGCTCCGGATCGTTAACCATGATGACGACCAAATTCATGTGAAGATTTTGGACAGTGATAAAAACGTCCTGCATGAAGAGTCGATTACTGTAAACGGCAAATATGCGGTCGTTTATAACCTGCGCAAATTCAAAACATCGCCTACCTTTGAAGTATCCGGAAGCAACGGAGTTTTGAAGACTTTTAGTTTTTAGTGATAGCCCACGAGGAGAACGCTCGTCCTCACAAAATTCTCCAGCGTAGAAGTGTTTAGCACAAATATGTAGGTTTAGCGATTAGTTGTGCTCATCAGTGCCTTATTGTGCCTCGCATAATGTGATTGTGACTTCTTGTGATTAGCATACCCTTTGCTTCCAAAATAAGTTGGGCAATGAGACCGCATCGAGCACGAAGTCAGGATGATTACCGCGATGATGATAATGAACGCTTTCATGGTTGGTTTGGTTTGTGTTTGGTCAGGCAAAGGTACGTCGCTCACCAATCCAACATCTTCCTAAGCCAGTCCCAAAACAATCCATGCAAGTGATGATCGAAAATTGAAACAAAACTTGCCAGGCAACTTATTTTCATACAAAACATGCTATCAATCTTGCATGAAAAATACATCCTTCTCCAGTTAAGATGACAATTTCAAGGGTTTAAAAAACTTACAAGTGTGCCTGGGATCTGGATTCTACCCTCAGCATCAATGCCAGGAAGCTGAAATTTGCAATTTCAATTTCCCTATGATGCTAATTTTAATTTCTATTACAACACATTTCGCAATTGTCTTTTCACTGGCTTACAAACTTCAGGTCTCTAAATCCAAAAAACAACACATTTGAAGATGACCAGCGTTTCAAAGCACCAGGCGTCCCATTTGGAGTCTTGTTTAAAACGGGCTCATTAAAATTCTTCTGTTCTTTTACGATGGCATCTCATGACTATAAAAAATCTTACATCAGAAAGTATCTGTCCAAGATTGGAGATTCGAATCAATGTTGGGAGCCTACTTTTGTACTGTTATAAACGCAAACACAAAAACACAAAATAAAATGAAAACAGTAAAAGTATTTTTGGCAGGAATGATAATGTTGGTCGGCTCAATAGCTGTATCTGCTCAGGATCGTCCTATGCACGAAGTTTATTCCATGATGGTATTCAACTTTGTAAAGTATGTGCAATGGCCTGCAGGTGACAATAGCAAAGAGTTTGTTATTGGCGTGGTTGGTAACTCCGAAATGTACACTACGTTAACGGCATGGTATGGTGGCAAGCCTAAAGGAAACAAGACGTATGTCATAAAGAAATTCAACAATGCCTCTGAAGTAACCGATTGCCAGGCAATATTTATAGACAGCAGCAAAAGCAAAGAGTTTGATGCCATTAACAGCAAGGTGGCCGGAAAGGGTACACTTGTGGTTACCAACGGCAAAGGCCTTGGCTCAAAAGGCAGTTGCATCAATTTTAAAACTGTTGATGAAAAACTCCGTTTCGAGTTAAATCAACAAGCTATCGAAGCCTCTAACCTGAAAGTAGCTGGCGCACTCACCAGCATGGCCATATTGATTTAGAGATTGTTAATATCCAGAAGAAAGCCCCGGGTAACACCGGGGTTTTTGTTTTTCTCAACGTATCTATTTTTCTAATCAAACTTTTTTCCTGTTTGGATCCTTTGGGTCATTGTTTGCCTCCGGTTTTGAAAGCGGTTGGATTAATGTTCTTTTGAGTTGTTTCCTGCAGCACCGGCTTTGATTATTCTAAAAGGAATTCAACGTGATTACCCGAGATTTGTAAAAATTAAATCGCCTTGCCGCGTTTTCAAAGTCACCAACCATTGGAATCCCTATGATGAAAACTCAGATTTTCTTCAGAATTGCTAAATATCTTTAAAGCAGTATTGTCCTAACTAAAACCAAATCATGAAAAAAATATTTGTTACAGCGATCTGCTCGTTAGTAGCTACGATTGCGTTTGCTCAGCTATCCGAATACAAAATTCTAAACAAGATCAAACTAGAAGGTGACGGAGGCTGGGATTACTTAGCGGTCGATGAATCTTCGAATCGTTTATTTGTGTCCCACAGCACGCAGGTTCAGGTTGTCGACTTAAATACCGGAAAAATGGTTGGCTCGGTTCCCAATTTAAATGGCGTACACGGGATAGCGATTGCTCCGGATTTAAATAAAGCGTTTATTAGTTGTGGTCGGGATTCTTCGGTGGTCATTGTGGATCTCAAGACGTTGAGTTTTATTACCAAAGTAAAAGTTACTGGGGCTAATCCCGATGCAATCTTATACGATCCTCATTCTCATAAGGTCTTTACATTCAACGGTCGAAGCGCCAATGCTACGGTCCTTGACGCCAATACGTACAAAGTAGTCGGCACCATTCTTCTCGATGGTAAACCGGAGTTCTCGGCCACCGATGGAAAGGGAAAGGTTTTCGTGAACAATGAAGACAAGAGCATGGTGTACGCGATTAATTCCAATACGTTACAGGTAGACATGAAATGGTCCATTGCTCCCGGTGAAGAACCGTCAGGGCTTGCGTTTGATATAACCAACCATCGTTTATTTTCGGTAACGGATAAGCTGATGATTATTTCAGATTCACAAAACGGAAAGGTTGTAACTACAGTACCGATTGGGGAAAGTGTTGACGGTGTTGCCTTTGACCCGATAAAGAAGCGCGCTTACAGCTCTAATGGGGATGGCTCAGTTACCGTTGTTCAAGAGGTAAATCCCAATGAATTTAAGGTAGTTGAAACAATCCCAACTCAGCGTGGGGCCAGAACAGTTGCCATCAATACTAAAACTCATCGTCTTTATTTACCAACGGCAGAATTTGGCCCAGCACCGGAACCTACCACAGAAAACCCACATCCACGACCTAAAATAATACCAGGGACTTTTACGATTCTTGAAATAGGTTATACCAAAGAGTGATTGTATTGAGCTCTTAAATGGACCTAAAAAACTACCTGGAAGACATGCTTTTCTTCCAGGTAGTTATAGTTTAAGGCCCATCCATGAAGGTCGCTAATTTTTTTAACGATCGACAAACCAAGCCCATTGCCCCCCTCTTTGCCTGCCGCTGAGAATCGCTGAAATAACTTCCCTCGTTGCAATTCGGACTCTTTGCCGGTGTTGGAAATGGCAAGCTCTTTCTCATGTAGGACCACCCAAATTTCACCACCCAAATAATTGTGACGTAAGGAATTTAATAATAGGTTACTTACCAAAATCTCAATGAGCGAGGAATTTGCAGTAATCATTACTGGATTTGTAAACTCGATATGCACAGAAACTTTCTTTTCTTCAGCCTGCTCTTTGAGAAACAATACTTGTCTTTTAATTAAGTCACTGATCAAAACTTGTTCGGTCGTATTGTATTTGTCGGTATCGATCTTAGAAAGTAGCAATAGATTTTTATTTACCCGATTCAACATCGATATCGTCTTATTCAATTCTGATAATGTATTTCCAAGTTCGTTGGTCATTGGGATTTTCTGAATGAGAACATCCAACCTGGCCTGAAAGATGGCAAGCGGTGTTTGCAATTCATGTGCCGCATTCTCAACAAATTCTTTTTGGTTTTTATAATTCAGTAGATTCCTTTCGATCAATCGATCAACGGACTGATTAAGACGAGTGAACTCTTCTACTTTGGTTGATTCAAAGTTGGGTTTTTCGTTTTTATTAAGATCAAAATGTTCAATTTGATTCAGCGTGGAATAAAACGGTAACCAGATTTTCTTCGAAAGCCTCCTCGTGATAAAATACAACCCGGCAAGCAGGAGAGAAAGGGTTATGCAAAAAAGCAGTAGAATATTTGAAATTAAATCTTCCGATTCAATAAGGTTCACGCGTGCAAAAAGGGCGTATGGAATCCCTTCAATAGTAATGGGAGATAATAGAACTCTGTGGTTTTCATTTTCGTCCTCAAACTTATTATAATAGACATGAAAGAAAACTGAATCCTTTCTAAGAGCCGCTATCGGATCTTCAATTCTAAGATTATGGCTGATTTTATTCCATGTGGATATATCCTCTCCTTTTAAAGAGGGAAGAACATTCTCCATAAATTCCTTCTTGTGATTGATAAGGGTTTCGTCGGCACTCTTAATAAAGAGCCTGTTAGAAATAAAATAGAATAACGGGCCACTCAGGATCATTACAACCAGTGCCAGCACAATGTAGGCCCTAAGTGTCTGATCAAGCAACTTCTTATTCATTCGTGCCATTGATAACCGAAGCCATAGACTGTCTTCAAATAATCCCTGCACCCGGAATCGCTCAGTTTTCGTTTCAAATTCTTGATGTGGGTATAAATAAATCCATAGTTATCCAGCATGTCAGCCATATCGCCTGAAAGATGTTCTGCAATCGAAGTTTTAGAAATGATCTTTCCCTTATTAGAAATCAGGAACAGTAATAAATCATATTCTTTTCGGGTTAACACCACTAAAGTTTCGTTGACTTTAACCAATTGCGATTGCGCGTCAATCACTACCTCATGAAATGTAATTTTGTTAGCGCCTTGAAATTTCTTTCTGCGGATCAGCGCTTCAACCCTTGCACTAAGCTCAGGGAGATGAAAGGGTTTGGAAAGATAATCGTCTGCGCCAAGCTTCAAACCTTTTATCCGGTCATCCAAAGAATCCTTTGCTGAAATAATAATAACGCCCTCCATTTTTCCGGCATCCTTGAGTCGTTCCAGAAAGGTTAAGCCATTCCCATCGGGTAATGAAATATCCAAAAGTATGCAATCATAGTTCTGCATGCTTACTTTCTCCCATGCATCTTCCAGGGAATTCACCGTTTCGCAACGGTATCCCTCCACCCTCAAGTACTCAACAATACTTAGTGCTAACAGCTTGCCATCTTCTACGAGCAATAGATTCATTGAGTGATTTATTTGATAACTGCTTAAAAGATTTGAACCATTTTCTCACTTTTTAAAAGGTGTGCGCGAGGTTAAAGAAGAACTGCTGATCCTCCTTTGACCAGGCATAATCAAATCGCAGAATTGTGTTTACATTCCAGGCGATCCGCAAACCCATTCCCTCCGAGTAACGCATTTGACTAAAATCAAAACTTGAAAGGTTGTCATAAACACCCCCTATATCAAAAAAAGGAACAGCGCTAAAAGCAAATTGTTGTTTCATCATCTTAGTTTTTGCAAAACGCCACCGGAGTTCAAAGTTGTTAAAATCCATCAACCGTCCAACAAAACGGCTTATCTTATAACCCCTTAATGTGTGGGCTCCTCCTAGCCCCTCGATGTCCCCCTCCTGGCTCCATTGATCCTGATATTCGAAGAAAGGAGCATCACCACTGATATATCCCATTCCCAACCTTCCTGCGAAAACCAACTTAGGAAAGATAGACGGCAAAATGCTTTTGTACCAATTGGCATGGCCATAAAGCTTATCAAAATTATAAGATGAGCCAAGTGATTTAAGCGATACTTCGTTGGTCAGCTCCAAAAACAATCCGCTACTGGGATCAGGCTCGAGATCGCGTGTATCATAAGCCAGTCCAAATTGCGCGATCGTTATAAAATTGTTTCTAACCCCTTTTACTAACCCTGCATCGCTTTGCTTTTGCAAAAGAGAATTACCCTTGAAAGTCGAGTAATTTAGCTCTGCCAGTTCAAATCCAATCAGCGTGCCAACTTTATCCTCGAAAAACGACCGTTCGATACTAACGTTGATGACGCCCTCTTTCTTAAAATAATTATTATAAAATTGGTTTTGCCCTACTAATCCATTCTTTTCATAATCGGAATAGGTTGCATTGGTAACCGGAGCTTTTGTACTGTCGGGCAGACCGGTTGCCGGGTTGACCCTGTAGTACGTGAGTCCCTGCAACGATTCTTTAGGCGTTAATCCGAAAAATAAAAGGTTGGGGTTAGCCTCGTACCCTCCTTCAATACGAAGTCGCCATTTCGTATTAAAAATATAAGGCACATCCAGTTTGAGGAAAAATTCACGTTGATTTTTAGTCGTATTAAAAACGACAAAATCTATTTTTGCCCGGTAGGCGGTATAATAGAAAAATGGATCACCTCGTTTCCCATTAAAATATAATGAGCCCTCCCCTCCATAGCCAATCCCATTCACGGGATCTGAACTGAAATCCGGAGTACCCGTCACATACACCCCTTCCTTTTTATCCTTGATGTCTTCATCCGACAGCTTCTTCTCATCAGCAATTGCAAATGGTAACTTGACGGAGTCTTTCTTTTGCTCCTGTGAAAAGAGTTTCTCAGCGTTGATTAGAAGTAGAACCATAACCAAAGCGCCTAGCCTGACATTATGTAGATTTTGTTTCATCCAGTTTGATAGTTAGTGTTAATCGATATTCTTTAATTGTCCTTTGAGTCGTCTTCATCAAGTTGTTTTCTCTTGCCTTGAGATACCCTTCCAATTTTATAACCAAAACTAGCTTTTATAATAAAATTATAGAGGGTGTTTGTTGTCGATTGCACGAGGTAGGTTGAATTCAATTGCGAATGAACCTGATATGCGGGTGTGGCGAAATTATCAAGACCGAAACTTACAGAGCCGTTTTTACCCAGAACACTTTTCTTCACGCTAACACTGTGATTGATTGCGTTCGTCCGATACCCTTGCAAGTTGAATGATCTTCCTTGGAAGAAGCTGAAGAACTGCATGCTCCACCCGTTCGGGAAATTATAATTTCCGAACATCCGGAAGTTCGGAGTAAGCCCCTGGTTTGTTGCGTTGATGTAAGGGTTGTTTGAATTGTTTTTTAGAACGCGGTAAAAAATATCGATTCCTCCATTGACGGTGAACCGATCTCCGATGGGCACACTCGCAAAAATAGACGCTCCATAATTAGCCTCGGTTCCAATGTTTTGGCTGATGGAGATGATTGTGTCATGCCGGATAATCCTGGCCGGTTGTATATCATTGGTATTGTAGCGCACGAAGGTGGAGAAATTTATTGTTACATTTTTGATGTTGGTCTTATAGGCAATCTCATAGTTGTTGGCATATTCGGGTTTTAAGTTCGGATTGCCTTGTGTTGCACTCTTCGGGTTTGATGCTTGTAGGTTAGGATTCAAGTCGCGCAACCCCGGACGTTGAATGCGTTTGTTATAAGACACTTTGATCATCTTTCCATCTTTTAACTTGCGGGAAATGTTTAGACTGGGGACCAAAACTCCATAAGAAGGGATATCGATATTCGGTTGTCCGTTAAAGTGTGCCTGAATACCGGTATACTCATAACGTCCTCCTGCTTTGACCGTATATGCATTGGATGTAAGCATGTATGAAACGTAGCCGGCAGAAATTGATTGATCATAATTAAAGCCTGCCGCAGCATGTGTATTGTCGATGGTATAAGGGCCGGTTGGACCATTGGCAACATAATAGGTATAGTCGCTTACTACTTTTCTAATTGTTGTTTTGCCGCCAAACTCAAGGTGTTGGTTTTCGTTTATCGGTTCTTGATAGTCGCCCTGAAAAATCATCTCCTGGGTATAACCCGGATTATTGTTTTTGTTTCTGCTCAAAATGGATTGGTCAGTTTCTTGCAACGTGTTAATGACGTAGGCACTGGTAAGGTTGCTTCGACTGTAAATGCTGAGAAAATTAAATTCTCTATCCTTCTTTTTAAATGTTTTTGTATACGTCAATGAGGCGTCTACATTGTTACCAACATTGGTGGATTTTATGTTTTGTAAACTGGTGGATATCAGTGAATCGTGCCGATAGGTGTTGGTAAACAACTGATCCTGGAAGGCATCCTGATTTCGTTGTCCATACCGCAATGAAGCAGCAAGGGAATTGTTTTTGTTAATGTCATAGTCCCAGGAGAAGGTGTACGTTCCTTGAAGCCCATTGTTTTTTAGACGAGCAGTCTGGGTGTTATATAAAGTGTCACTACTGCGAGTCAATTGTTGATTGGAAAAATCACTAACTATATTATACGTTGGGCGTATGAAGCCACCCAACGAAAATCCCATCTTGCCTTTGCGATAAGA
>Ga0206942_1277_pt1 | contig 12951 bp, 6 predicted proteins | sample Alteio_BWOrgHeat_6_FD_153253 | JGI IMG/M metagenome (GOLD analysis project Ga0206942, IMG submission 153253) | Enriched cells from forest soil in Barre Woods Harvard Forest LTER site, Petersham, Massachusetts, United States -... | ecosystem: Environmental > Terrestrial > Soil > Temperate forest > O... | reverse complement strand
TATTCAATAATTGTATAGCCACAACTGTATATCTTACCACCTTTTAAACGATTATTGAGTTCTGAAATACTTGGATATTGCCCATTGTTTAAGTAAGACAACGTTTTGGGGTCAACAAACTGTTTTGCTTCATATACACTTATTGCTTCCCAAAGCCATGTTGGAAAGGTTGAAAATTTTTTGTCAAAACTCTTTGAATCTACTGGTTGTGTTTCATTGTCTAAAAGCAGTTTCAGGGTAACGGTATGCGCAAATTCGTGAACAGCAACTTTTTTGCTATCACTTTCCCCCCATGCTTGCTCAACAAAGTGAAGTTTTGAAATACCTTCTATATTGCCGGAAGCGCTCCAGTTTCCGGTAGCTTTTATATATCTCCATCTTTGAGCATAAATATTTGTTTCAATATTGTCTGAAGGTTGTGTTTTCAGATCGGCGCCTATTCTTGAATAATTGTTTTCTAAAACATTTGCAAGTTCAATAATTGTTGCTGTGTCAATGCTACTACTAAAAAGGAAAGTGAAGTGATGAGTTTTAATCTCTTTTTTATTTTCAGGGATAAAATATATAATTGAAAGTGTCAGAGTTAAGATTGCTAATATTAAAAAAAACCTTTTGAATTTTTTCATTTGTCGATGGAAGGTCTTACTTAAAATTACCGCTAACGTTTCAGCATTTGTGAAGGCATGGCAATAGCGATTGATCAGCCCGTACAAATGCTTAATTGAAAAACTGAAGTTGAAGATAATTACAAATGTTCAATAGCGAAATGTCTGACGATAACAGAAGATGATAAAAATTACTACTACACAAATGCGACTTGTCAGCCATGCTTTTACAAATGCAGCTGTTGGCAGAAGTAGTTTTTAATCTTTAAAAAATTGCCTTCTGCATATAAGTCAAAGTCAATTTCAAGACGTAAAGTTGCAACTCTTTTTATAATGTCTTTGTCAAAATGGTAGCAACTTGAATTTGAACATTGGCTTTGTCAACAAGTGTAATTATTCCATTTTTATCTTGTTCTAAAAAGTCAAGTAGCTTTTTGAGGGTTTACAAGATTGGGCACGCGATTGTTTTTATAAAACTCAATAATATTTTCCGCTGCTAACCTGCTCATGCCATTTCTTGCTTCAACGGTGGCAGAGCCAATGTGCGGAAGCACAGCAACATTTTCCATATTCAATAAAGGATTGTTTTTGTGCATCGGTTCAGGATTGGTAACATCTAATCCTGCGCCCCATATTCTGCCCGCAGTCAGCGCTTCAATTAAATCTTCTTCATTATGCAATGCGCCTCTTGAGGTATTAATGAAAATAGCAGTTGGCTTCATTTTATTAAAAACGGCCTTATTAAAAATACCTTTCGTTTCATTACTCGATACGCTGTGTACTGACAGCACATCGCTTTGTGCAAGCAAGTCATCAAAGCTTACATATTTTGCATCTAACAATTGTTCAGCTTCTGTATTTTTATTCCGGTTGTGATAAATAATATTCATATTGTAAGCGCCTTTGCAACGCTTTGCCATTTCATTTCCAATGCGCCCCAAACCAAAAATGCCCAGTGTTTTATTTTTTAATTCTATGCCTAAGTTTGATGTTGGTGTAAAATGCTTCCATTCATCCTTTTCAATTTTTTTATGCATGAAAAACATTTTTCTTGATGCGGCAATCATCAGCCCGAATGCAACATCTGCGGTAGCATCAGTTAATACGCCGGGCGTATTGCCTACAGGAATTCCAAGCTTTGTCGCTTCGTTAATATCAATGTTATCATATCCTACTCCAAATTGCGAGATAATTTCAAGATGACTGCACTCATTTAAAAATGCTGCGTCAATTTTTGCGGTGAGCGTACAAATTAAAGCATCACATTCCTTTGCATTTTTTATCAGTATGTCTTGTGGTATCGGTGTTTTATCATTCCATGTAACTACATTAAAATTTTCTTTGCGCAGCATATCAATGCCAATAACAGGCAATATACTGCTTACAAAAACTTTTATATCCTTCATATATCCGAAAGATACTGCATTGCATATTTACACAACGCCTGTTAAAAAACTTTTTCGTTTGTATCGGTGAAGCTTTTTTATGTAAATAATTTTTATTACATAGTAAAGCATGAAATGAAGTTAAGCAATATATTAAGCTTTTGTATTTGCCTTTGCTGCACACATAGCTTTGCTAAAGAGACATCGCAGAGAAGTAAAACATAAAAGACTTGTTGCACTATTTGTGTAATGCAAATCTGATTTGCTTACGCGTTGACGTAGTCAGGAGATTACGCCAAACAGTTATACATTCTACGCCGAGCTGAGGTTCGCTTATATATGTTTATAACTACTGTACCTCTATCTTAAAAACTTCTTTATTGTTGTTTCCTGTTAGTTCCACACGATAAATACCTTTTGCAGGTTTACCTAAATTAAGCTGCATAGTATTTTCACCCTTTGTTGCATTTGCTTCATGCGTTAATATATTTCTGCCGGTCATGTCCAGTATATGTATTGAATATTTTGAAGCATTAGCACTGTAAAATTTAATAGAAATATTTCCGTTGGTTGGGTTAGGAAATATGCTTGCAGCAGAAACAAATTCTGCCGTGGTTGCTTCTGATTCTTTAGTACTGCATGTAACAGTTATAGCTAACGATTTTTTAGAAGATATGCCGCAATCGTTAGAAGCCTGAACAGATACATTACCACTATGTGTACCCCATTTTACGGTAATAACAGTATCATTAGAAGCACCCTGTATGGTTGCCCCGATTGGTACTGTCCACTTATAAGAAGTAGCACCACTAATCTGGTTTATAGAGTATTTTTTTGTTTTGTTGCATGTAGCTGTAATACTGCCGGTAATTGCACCAGGCCTGGCAGGTTTTGCTGTACAGGAAATGTATGTAAGATTACTTTTCGGCTGCGAACCACCTGACCCACCTGTAAAATCGTGGAGTTTCTTAAACCCACCAAATTGTGATGCTGTATATTCGAATAATACTCCACTGTTATTAAGCCCTCCTTTAGCCGTAATTCCATAAAAATGGTTAGGATTATAGTTAAGCAAACCACCTTTCGGAGCATCTCCATCAATATTCGCAAAGGAAAATACTTCATGATAACTTTGATCTTTTGTGCTGATATAAAAGATATTCTGATTTTGCTGTGGACTGCAGCAACCGGGACTTACTCCGTACAACTTTGTCCCTAGTAGATCCGGTACTAATTTTGGCTGATCATACACATTTTCATTTAAAAAAGAACTATCCCGGAAATGGTGCGATACAGATAAAATTCTTGTTACCGGGTTGAAATTATAAACGGCTATTTTTTGTCCAGTATTAAAACCGGTTAATCCATAAATTAACCCATCTGAAGCTTGAATCAATCCACCTGTTGGATTTAAAAACGAAGCATCAACGCTTTCATTGAAATCGTACACCTTCGTGTAAGTATTACCGCTCATATTATAGGTGAATATTACACCATCATTAAAAAGCCCTCCCTGTATAGTGGCTCCATAAAGATTACCGTCACTTGCCTGTATCAAGGTGCATCTGGAAAACTCCCCATCTTCAATGTTAAAATTAAATTTTACAGCATACTTATTTATTGCCGGATTATAAGCAAAAAGCACACCTGAACCAGAACTACCACCATAAAAAGTTGTTCCATACAAAAGGCCGTTACTTGCAAGCAAAAGGCCGCCAACAGGTTGCTCACCATTAGTGCCGTTAAAATTAAAAATGTCTTTATAGATATTGTTAATTGGATCAAAACTAAACAAGCAGCCATCGCCGTTAGATCCACCATTAGTGTTTAAACCATATAATAAGTTATTTCCGGCAAGTACCAATTTTCCTGCAGTAGTGTTATATCCCGTTAAAGACTCAAAGGAATAAACAGGGGTAAAACCTGCGCCATCCAGGTTGGTTTTATATATAATGCCTAAATCATTGGCACCTCCTTTTGATGTCGTACCAATTAATTGGGGAAGCTGTGCAAATGTTTCATGCGCTGTTAGTAACAGGAATGAAGAAAAGAGAATGCAGTAGAGTGTTTTCATAATGTAAAGCTTTGCTCAAACTTAATTCTTATTTCCCAGCAAAAAATGAATTACTATAGAACAAAAACCCGCCTCACAAACTGGCCTTTAGGATTACTGAAAAGCGATAAGTTATTCTGACAAGAAGAATAAAAAGCGTGATGAATGTTTATTAGCTGTAATGTTTGTGTCTATACAAACGGACACAAGCATGCGAGGCTGGCAATGAACATGGACTACTTGTGCTATTCAAATTAATTTATCATGGCAAGAAAAGTTTTGAGCAGAAATTATGTACGTGCACAAGTACGCCACGTACAAATAGCTTTGCTGCTACTTACGCCAGATGAGAGTAATTGTTTTGTTATCTTTATTGAAACTTTCTGAGATGAGATTCGGTGACCTTTCTAAAGACGGAATGGAGTTTAATATCATGGATTTCGGCAATGTTGTCAGGGTTAATCCTATTGATTTTTATTTTTCTCAAGTAGCGAATAATTCTATTGAATTTGATTTACAATTTTTGAGAACAAGTAAGCCGGATATATTGAATAATAATATTAAGAATTCAAATACAATTATCTCTAGGGTTGTAACACAAAGAGCCTTGAGCTCTGCACAAAAACATGTTGATGATATTTTTAAGAGAAACAGGCCAGGAGCCTTACTATCTATTTTTGAATCGAAAGATAAAAAATCACAAGAGAAAGCCTTGAAGAATTTGAAAATTGAAATGGATGATTTAATGCATTTCTTTTTCATAGCATATAAAGAGCTGGGATATGTTTATAGTTTTTATAAATTCGAACACTTGCCAAAACCTTTTACTCATCAGCAGCTTCCTAAAGTGGCTTATTTGGAAGAAGATGGCAGTATAACAAAAGTTGGGAATACGAGCTTGACAGATCCGCAAATCAAGCAGATTCTCGAACAAAGAAAAAATACATTCTTAAGGATTGCTGAAAAAGGGCAAGATCTACATTGCTTTTTCTATACAATGAAATCATTAAAAGGTCTTGAAGCAAATCATCCAAAGCACATGCATTACGTTTCAAACAAATGGAACTACAACAGGCCTGAACTGCTTAAGGCATTTGAACAACGACTTTATCCTTTTAGTGGTACGCCACACATTGAAATTATTGGCAATTAGGTAAACAAGTTAAAGTTGATTTTTTTCCTTCTCCGCAATGACTCCTTAAAGGGCGATGTTAGGCAGTGTCATTGCGGCCTACGAAGCACTAAACTCTTTCAGCGAAAGTTTTTTATTTCCACGTTTAAGACTTTTGATAATTGGATTGAATTTAAACCGAGTATTGCTGGCATCAGTGTTAATCTAAACAACATCATGAAGGATGTTATTAATAAACTTGCTTAGTTATTTCCTGACCTAGCTCTCCGTAGAATGATCTTCCCTTCTCCCCCGGCTCGCCGTAGAATAGTGCACCCTAATTAGTATCATGTTTTTGAATGCAGGCGCTAAAGCATGTGACTGTGCCCACTTCGCTTCTGTTTTTCCAACATCTCACTTATCTATCTTCCCCGGAAACGCTGGTCGTGTTGGTTCTGTTTGCGGGTTTTGTTTTAATTCATCCAAAGCTATTTGTATTGCTTTCTCTAACTGCGGGTCTTTGCCTGCAATTACATCGGCGGGTGTTTGCTCTACTTCAATATCAGGAGATACGCCAACATTCTCTACTATAAAACCATCTTTTGTCCAGATGCCAACATTGGGCGCAGTAACATTCCCGCCATCAATAAATTCAGGAAAGCCAAGTATGCCTACAAGTCCGCCCCAGGTGCGTGTGCCTACCAGTGTGCCCACTTTAAACTTGCGGAACATCCACGGCAACATATCGCCACCCGAACCTGCAGACTCATTTATGAGCATTACTTTAGGACCTTGTATAGACGCACTCGGCGATTTAAGGTCATTGCCATAACGCATGTGCCAGTGTGCCTGGTAAGGATTCTGTAAAAGGTTTATATAATAATCAGCCAACTGGCCGCCGCCATTAAAACGTTCATCCACAATAATGGCTTTGCGGTTTGCCTGCGGGTAAAAATATCTTTTAAAATAATCATGACCGAGCTCTGCTGTATTAGGCACATATACATAAGCCACCTGCCCGTTTGTTGCTTCGGTTACTTTCTTCAAATTACCTTCTACCCAGTCGCGGTTACGCAAATCATATTCATTTGCAACGGGCACTACTTTTACCACTCGTGAATTTGTATAGTCAGGATTTGGACCAACCGTAAGCTCTGTAATCTTATCGGCGGTGTTTTCAAAATACTGGTACAATTCATCGGTTGCCTTTACATCTTTTCCATTCACTGCCAGTATGTATTCTCCAACGTTTACGTTTACGCCAGGCTCTGTTAATGGTGAACGGAGGTTTGGATTCCAGTTTAAGCCGCCATATATTTTTTTAATTTTATAGCGGTTGTTTTCAATAGTATAATCAGCGCCTAACAAACCGCCTTTAATATCTTTTGGCTCATACATAAAATCACCGCCATCCAATATAAATGAATGCCCTATAGAAAGCTCACTCAGCATCCATTGCAATACACGGTTAAGATCACTGCGGCAGGTAAGATCAGGAAGAAAGGCTTCATATTTTGTTTTCATGGCAGCCCAGTCAACACCATGCATGCCGGGGTCATAAAAATAATCACGGTTCACGCGCCACGCTTCGTCTAAAATATCACGCCATTCGGCAGGAGGATCAATCTTTACCTGTATCGCTGCAATATTCAACATGCCTTTTCCAGCCTCCGGTTTTTCTCCTGCGTTGGTGATGCCTAACATATTGTCTTTTCCATACAACATCTTTTTTCCATCTGCAGAAATAATAAAGTAGTTCATTGGCATTACTTCATCATCCTTTCTTGTTTTTAAACTGAACTTATGTAAAGTGCCGGAACCATCAGTACCGTAATCAATATAAAATATCACATCATCGCCTGTACCAAGATTACCATAGTTACCTGCCTTTACAGGTATATCAATAATGCGATCCTGTATATCATCCCAATCAATAACAAGCTTGTTATTTGCACTATCTGTTTTTTTATCCGCAGCCGGTTTTTTGCCCTCTTTTGCTTTTGCGAGTGAATCGGCTGTTTTGGCCTCATCTTTCTTTATCGTTTCTTCATCACTTTCTTTTGCCAGCGGGGAAACCGTTTCCTTCTGTAGTGTAACAAGGTAAATGGAATTGTCTAATTTAAAATCTGCGTTAGATTGGTCGAACCAGTTGATCACCGGTCCTGCATCGGTGGAAGCAAAGAAATATAAATATTTTCCGGTAGACGAAAACTTAGGTTCTGAAGCATCGCTTAAACCATCTGTAACTGCATACGACTTTTGCTCTGCAACATTATAGAGGTAAACACGCTTAAACTGCGTAGAGGTTACTTTGGTGTATGCAATCCATCTTGAATCAAAAGACCAGTCATTAAATAATTCCCTGAATGTGCCGGGCGTATATAATTCATCTGTATCTATTTTTTTTATGCTGCCTGACGCCACATCTATAACATACATGTTGCGGCCATTATCGCAGTACACAATTTTTTTACTATCGGGCGACCAGCGTGGTTGTGTATAAAAACCATCACCGGTAATTTTAATCATTTTTGTAGTGCCTTTACTATCCTGCGGCTCAAGGTATAATTGATACTCACCGGTGGAATCAGAAAAATAAGCAATCCATTTTGCATCCGGAGACCATGCCGGTGTTTTTTCATGCACAGCAACTGTATTGGTAAGGTTACGATAGTCTCCCTTTTCATACGGCACGGTAATAATTTCTCCCCTGAAATCAACCACAGCTCTTGCGCCTGTTGGTGAAATATCTGCAGAGCGTAAATATTTATCACCTGATACAAAGCGGGGTCTTAATTCCAGCAGGTCTGCAGCAATACCAACGGTCAATTTTTTTTCAGCATTTGTTGATGGATCATAAATGTGCAGGTAACCTGCCTGTTCAAAAATTACTTTACCATCACCGCCGGAAGGATTAATCACCGGAAAACCTTTAAACTGCGTAAGCTGTTTCACCTGCTTTGATGCAACATCATAAGAGAATAAATTAAACTCGCCATTCCTATCGCTTCTGAAATAAATTGTATTACCAATCCACGCAGGCTGCACATCATTGCTACCACCATCGGGTTGAGGTAATTTAATAATGCTTTTATCGGCAAAGGAAAACTGCCAGATGTTAGAGATGCCGCCTCCGCGATAATGTTTCCACTGCCTGAACTGATCAGGTGTTGGGTTATATGCCAATGATTTTCCATCGGGCGAATATGCGGCATAATATGCATTGGGGATTTCAAGCTGTGTCGCTGGCCCGCCTGTAATTGGAACCGTAAATAATTGTGTATAACGGGTGGTAAACATATTTCGCTGCGACATAAATAACACCGATTTGCTATCGGGTGTAAATCCACGCACTATATCACCCGAAGGATGCCAGGTAAGTCTTTTGGGTACACCACCCTCTACAGGAATAATGTAAACATCGGTGTTACCATCGTACTGGCCGTTGAAAGCTATCCATTTGCCATCCGGAGAAAATATGGGATTTGATTCAAAGCCTTCGCTGATGGTTAGGCGGCGCGGCTGCGAACCATCTGTGTTTGCTACCCAAATATCTTCCGCATAAACAAATGCAATGTGGTTGGCGCTGATAGCTGGCTGCATGAGCATACGTGTATCGGTTGGATTGGTATTTCCGGCGTAAGCATTTAATGAAAAAAACAGGACAAACAGTAATGCTGCAAAGCGTGTGTTTACTTTCATAAATTTATTCAATTAAAATTTTTTTGAAATTAAAATAAGAAGTACAGTTGTAAAATAACTATATAAGATTGAAATAAAGATATAGTGCAATCAATTTATATTTTAATACAACCGTTAATTTCATTGCTTATACCTTGTTAGATTTCTCATAGGCAGGTATATAAAATCATTCCACAGTTATCACTACTTCATCTGCCTGTAATCCATCTCCTTCAGCTTTCAGTTTCATTGTACCTGCATTGCCTTTAGGTCGAACAATCACCAAACATTTCCCTTCAAAAGTTTTATGCTGCGGTTGCTGCATACTTTCCGCATCAGCAGGATCTGCATTACCTGTTGCAATTATTTCACCGTTACCGCTAACGCTGAAATGCAATGGCAGCGCGGTATTCGGAACAACCTGCCCGTTTGCATCCAACACTTCTGCAGTAATATAAGCAAGGTCATTTCGGTTGGCATGTATATGTGTGCGGTCGGCAACCAAACGAATGCGTGCAGGTTTGCCTGCTGTTTTCAATACAACGGAATCAACCGCTTTACCATTTTGCAAACCGATTGCTTTTAAAACACCAGGCTGGTAATTAATAGTAAATGTTGCCGTGAGTTTTGTTTGCGGAGATGCATTTTGTTCGCCGATTATTTTATCATTAAGCACAAGTCGCACCGCATCGTAACGTGTGTAAACATGTACTTGTAAAGACTTGCCTTCGGCGCCATCAAAAGTGTAAGAAGGAAATTCACTTTGCCATCCCCAATAACTCACCGCTTCCGTATGACCTTCGGGTACCGGCGCATGCACAAGCATTTCAAGCTTGCTGCGGTTCCAAACAACATCACGATAATATGATTGCGGTTTCTTACCACCAATCAAATCAATATCACCGCAAAAAGAATTAAACCACGGAAATGTTTGCAGTTGAAAGCCGCGTGTACTATCAAGAGAAGTATGACCAATACCTGTTTCACCTAAATAATCCATCGCCGTCCAAACAAAATCACCAATTACGTAAGGATGCCGTTCCACCTGTTGCCAGTTTTCAAAAGCTTCCTGCGGAACACTCTCTGTGCCCATCATAATACGCTGTGGATATTTTTCGTGGTCGCTTTCATATTCTTTCCACAAGTAATTATAACCACCTACGTCAAGCAATGCAAAAGCAGCAGCAGTTGTATCCCACTTGTAACCAGGATGGTCCCAGAAATGACAAATCGCTTCCGTTACAGGGCGTGTGCTATCAATGCTTTTTACTTCGTCGCGTAAATTTTTTTCGATCACAAGGCCTGATGCATCAGCTCTTTCATTTATTTCATTGCCGATGCTCCAGAAAATTACTGAAGGATGATTGCGGTCACGAAGTACTATTGCATCAATATCTTTTTTCCATGAAGTATCAAAATATAAATGATAGTCTTCAGGATTCTTTGCACGTTCCCACATATCAAATGCTTCATCAATAACAATGATACCAAGACTGTCACATGCATCTAAAAATTGTTGTGAAGGTGGATTATGGCTTGTGCGAACAGCGTTGAAACCAAATTGTTTTAAAAGCTCAACCCTGCGTTCTTCGGCACGATTAATTGTTGCAGCACCAAGCGCACCATTGTCATGATGTACACATCCGCCCCGAAGTTCAATAGGTTTATCATTAAGCAGGAAACCTTTATCTGCAGTAATGCTGATGGAACGAACACCAAAGCCCGTAACAAAATGGTCAATGATTTTATCGCCCTGCAAAATTTCTGTTACAGTGTGATAGCGGTAAGGAAAATCGGGTGACCAAAGATTTGGATGAGATAATTGAATTATTTGGTTGATTGTAGAATTTTGAGATTGCGAAACGGAGAAATTATTTTCTTTAATTGCCACAATATTATTTTTTGAATCAAGAATTTTTGTGCGGAGTTTGAATGATTGATTGCTTTGATCATTCTGAACAATTGTTGTTTGAATATTTATTGTTGCAGATGTTTCAGAAACTTTTGGTGTTGTAATACAAACTCCCCATTGTTCAATATGCACAGGATTGGTTATCGTCAACCATACATGACGATAGATGCCTGAACCACTGTACCAGCGTGAATTTTTTCCTTCATTACGTACACGAACAGCGATAATATTTTCTCCGTTTTGTTTTAAGTATGGGGTGAGGTCATAATAAAACGGTGTATAACCATAGGGATGATTGCCAAGATGATGTTCATTAATCCATACATCGCTGTTCATATAAACACCATCGAAATAAACAGTTACTTTTTTATTGGTGATATTATTTAATATAAAATGTTTTCTGTACCATGCGGTGCCGCCAACGGTATAACCTGTTGCAGTAGCGCCAATACTTTTTGAAGTGAAAGGACCGGTAACGGAATCTGATTGATCCGGTAAATCTTCAATACTCCAGTCGTGCGGAAGTTCTACCGTGCGCCAATCATTATCGTTGAGGGTTTCTTTTTCACCATCTTGTATATCGGCTTTCAAAAATTTCCAGTTTTCCTCGAAAAGCGTTTGTGTACGTTGAGCATGTATTGAATCAAATAATATTGCAAACAAAAAAATGAATAAAAAATTTTTCATAAAAGCAATTTAATAAGAGTAATCCGTTTTGACCTGCAGGCACACTATATTTTCTTGGAGGATATTGATATTGTGTTGCGCCGATAGATGTTCCGTTTATGTAAACCGAATCCCTGTCAACAACATTGCCTAAAAAAAGCCGCAATGATTTACCAAGCATGCTTGCCGGCAAATTAAATTCTTTTCTAAACCAAACAACGCCGTTATTTTCAAACATTCTCTAAAATGCCCTTGCCGCAAGGCTTTGAACAACCTTATCATGATTTAAAATATTATGAAGCATTGCAGTTTCCTTATGCGCCGGGTATTGGCGGTAATCAATAAAAAATTTACTTCTGCACCGGATTGGTAAATACAACACAGCAAACATGAAAAAAATTGTTGCACTAATTTATAAGCAATATTTTTCATTGCAGCAAGGAAAACTTTGTGGTGAAGGAAAAACTTTAGTAGATCAGGATTAAATTAATCTCAGTATTGAATTTACCTTGTATTCGTAATGAAGCAAAAAGAGATAAATTTTTCCAAATTGATTATCACTTCATCTGTTTTGTTTTTTATTTCATTAATCATAAAAATTGTTTCCGCAAATAAAGAATTTATTGAAAGGTATTATTCCACCTTAGTGTATATAAAAATTTCGGTCATTTTAAGAACCCTTACAAGTTGGATACCTTTCAGTGTGGGTGACGTTTTGTATTAATTGCAATTATTTATTGTTTGGTTAAGTTAGCACAATGGGGTCAATTCAATTTTTCAACGAAAAGTCACTATAAATACCTTTCTTTTTAACCTGATAAAAATTATTCGCATAGCCTTGGCCATTTATATAGTGTTTAATCTGGTTTGGGGATTAAATTACAAAAGAACTGGTATATCTTCTCAGTTACAAATTACTCCAACAATGTATTCAACTGAAGCATTGAAGAGTTTAACTGCTGACCTTGTGAAGCGGATAAATACAGCATATTCCGCCTCCAACACACATATTTTTGAACTTGAGTCATATAAAACAATTTTTGCAAACGCAATTGCTAGTTATAAAAATACTTCATATCATTATTCATTTCTAAGTTACAATCAACCTTGTATTAAGAGTGCTCTAATTAATAACTTCGACAATTATTTTGGGATTGCCGGGTACTATAATCCATTTACAGCAGAAGCACAAATAAATACCTCTATTCCCCGCTTCCTTATACCTTATATTACAAGTCATGAAATAGCCCATCAACTTGGTTATGCGAATGAAAGTGAGACTAATTTTGTAGCTTACCTTATATCAAAAGATTCTTATGAAAACATGTTTCGCTATTCTGCGTATTTCACATTATTTAATTACGCAAACAAACAATTGTTTTTGATAGACAGTTTGTCTGCAACCACAAATTTTAAAGCATTGGATAGCTTAGTGAAAATAGATGAAACAATTTACCGGAAATTTTTAGGGCACGACTCAAGTTTTGGTGCACATTATTCAACAACATTTTATAATTACTATCTTAAATCAAACAATT
>Ga0206942_1276_pt1 | contig 12998 bp, 1 predicted proteins | sample Alteio_BWOrgHeat_6_FD_153253 | JGI IMG/M metagenome (GOLD analysis project Ga0206942, IMG submission 153253) | Enriched cells from forest soil in Barre Woods Harvard Forest LTER site, Petersham, Massachusetts, United States -... | ecosystem: Environmental > Terrestrial > Soil > Temperate forest > O... | reverse complement strand
CACCACGGCCACCAACACACAGATTTATGTGGATGGAATTTATGCGGATTCATCGAATGGTACCGGTTCCACGACGTTTGGCGGGATTCGCAATGCCAGTCTAACCATCGGTAAAATCATCGATGGCAACAACACTGGTGACTTTGACCGATTCTTCTCCGGCGGGATTGACGAGATGGAGTTTTCAAACGCCTACCGTGATTCCAGCTGGGTTAAAGCTTCCTATGCCACCCAGAGCCCGACCCAAAGTGCGGTGACGGAGGCAGCGATGGAATCGTTCCCCGTTACCATCACGACCCAGCCTCATGACACGACTGTCGCCTCGGGCTCTTCGGCTTCCTTTACCGTCGCGGCTTCCAGCGGTGGTGCCATCACCTATCAGTGGTACAAAGGAAGTGTGGCCCTTGCAAATGTGGGCAACATTTTGGGCGCCAACTTGGCGACTCTCAATCTTTCGACGGTGTCATCCACGGATACCGCCTTGTACAAGTGCGCGGCCATCAACAACACCGTTGATACGACCTACACGAACACCGCCCACCTTAAACTTCAGTCCAGCGCTCCCGCGTTCACAGGTTATACCAGTCCAGTGAATTATGTGGCAGGGCAGGCCATAACGGCGAACAATCCCACCGTTTCGGGGGCTCCCGCCTCCTGTGCCTCGAACCCCACCTTGCCGACGGGCCTTGTTCTTAGCAATACCACCTGCGTGATTTCGGGCACTCCTTCAAAGGGGACTGCATCGGCGGTGTATACCATCACCGCAACCAATGGCACGGGCTCCAATCAAGCCACGCTGACTCTTCAAATTCACGATACCACGGCCAGCATCACCTCCCAGCCTGCCGTCAAAAAACAGGTGGCGGTCGGGGTGACGGGCCTCAAAATTGGAGCCACCATTACCGGGGGCGGGGACACGGTGTTCAAATATACCTGGGTCCGCAATCATAAAGTCAGCGGCGTGTTTTTCACCGATACTCTTCAGGTCGACTCGAACTCCAGTCTCACGGATTCACTGGCATTGCCTTCGGGAACTGGTTCAGTCGTTGGGGCGGCCTTTGACAGTGCGCGCTACGACGTCGTTGTGCGAAATTCTGGTGGTTCCACCACCAGCAACAATGACACCCTGTATGTCGCGCCCATTCTCTCGCATACTAGCAAGACCCTTGCATATGCGAAGAGTACGGGTCCTGATACGGATCTTGCCATTAGCACCGGTGGCTCCATCACCAGTTGCGCCTCGGCCCCGGCTTTGCCCGCAGGTCTTGCTTTGGCCCCCACAACCTGTACCCTTACTGGAACACCCACCGTCGCCGTTGCGGCAGCCAACTATATCGTGACCGCCACTGGCCCCGGCGGAACGGGGGTGGATACTCTTAACATCGCCGTAATGAATGCCCCCACAAGTGTGGCCTATACTGGAGTGACAACCTTCGAGGAAGGAGACGCTGCAACCTTGACCCCCAGCGTGCTGGGAACGGCACCTTTCACACCTTTTTCCTACCATCTCACCTCCGGATCCCTTCCCGCAGGGCTGGTGTTTGACAGCGCCGTTACCGGCAACATTACGGGCACTGTGCAATCCGGTGCGGGTTCGGCTTCGGGAACCGTATATACCGCAACAATTACCGCTTCAAATGCCGCAGGCAGTTCCCCCCCCCTCCACGATTAACATCACGGTATACAGCTCCGAGAATTACTCCTCCTGGACCAATTCTGCTAGCATGAACCTGAATACCTCCGCGGCGGGTGTGACCTCTTCACAGACTGATTTTCCGGTATTGGTGCGGCTCACCTCGGCGAACTTCAGCAACTTCGGCACCCCGGGAACTTTGGCGAGTCTTCGCTTCGCGCGCAACGGAACCCAGCATTTGAAATACCAGGTGGACCAGTGGGACAGTTTGGGCGGTAACACAGCGGCCATTTGGGTGAAGGTGGACAATGTGGCGGGAAATACGACGACTCCCATCACCATGTACTGGGGAAACATCGGTGCGGTCAGTCATTCCAATGGACCGGCTGTGTTTAACACCACCAATGGATTTGCCGCAGCCTACCATTTGGGAGAAGCCACCGGTTCTTCAGTTTCAGCCGATGCCAGCCCCTACGGCTCCGGTGCAAAGTGGTTCGGTAAAACGCTTAAACCGACCTCCAGCTCCGGGGTCATCGGCAGCGCCCTTAATTTCAATAATTCCGCGTCTTTGGATACTTCGGGCGCTTATCTCGTGGCGTCTTACAACCCGAACAACAACAACCTCAAGCTCTCCTCTGCCAGCGGCGTGACACTTTCGGCATGGGTTAACCGGACCGGAACCAACAATGCGGGCAGCAACGCCGCCGGCATGGTGAGTCTTTGGCGCTATACCGCTAGCCATAAAGAAGCTGAACTGCGCAACACCAACGCCACGAACGTGGTGTTTGGCGCCGCCAGCAACACTACCGGGGGTGCCACCGATGCTGTGGTTACTTCCACGGCGACGCAGGGCAACGGTACTTGGTATCACGTCGTGGGAACCTTTGTGAACGGCTCCCAAAAGCTTTACGTGAACGGCGCGTCCGTGGGAACATCGGGGACCACCGCATCGCTCCCCTCACTGGACAGTTCCTGGGTGAATAACGCCCTGACCATCGGCAAGTCCGACTCGTCGGACGCCTCGAACAAGCAGTACTTCTACGGTTCCATTGACGAAGTGGAAATGGCAAAGACGGTGCGTAGCGTGGATTGGATCAACCTGAGTTATAAGTCCCAAAAGGTCGGCGTTACGCCGATATTCAACCTGGCTTATCCGCAACCCACGCCCACCTATACAATGGGGACTCCCATTGCGGTGGATTCACCCACGGTTGGCGGCAGCGCTACGCGTTTCACTATTTCCAACGGTTCAAACGTGATTGACACCGGGAGCTTCCACAGCGCAACCGGAATGACCTTTAGCGGCACTACGGGTAAAATCACCGGTACGCCCAATGCGATTCTGACTAATGCCGCCTTCACGGTTACCGCTTTTGGAGACAGCGCCTGGTCCAACACGTCCGCTCTAACCATCACTGTGAACTCCGCCCCCATCATCACCTCCAATCCGGCCAATCAAGTGGCAAACCCGGGAGGGACAGTCAGGTTCGGTGTCACCGTGACTAGCGGATTGCCGCTCATCTATGCCTGGCTACATGTTCATGGCGGCACAACAGACACGTTGAAGAAGGACACTTTGTCCGCGTTGACGGATAGCTTGACCTTAACGAGCGTATCGCTCGCGGACACGGGTTCCTATAGCGTCGCGGTGAGCAACTCTTCCGGAAATGCGAAGAGCAATTCCGCGACCTTGAGCCTCAATACGCCTCCCGCCATCGCCTCCAGTCCCATCGACCAGACGGCAAATCTCGGCTCGACGGTGAAACTGGGTGTTTCCATAAATTCAGGAGCGACGACGCCCCTCGTCTATGTATGGATGCATTCCCACGGGGGGGTGACGGACACTTTAAGGAAAGACACCTTGTCAACGCTTACCGACACGCTGACGCTGGCGGCCGCGCCGCTTGCAGACACGGGTTCCTACGCCGCAGAGGTGAGAAACGCTGCCGGGAGCGTAACGAGCGGTTCTGCACTATTGAGCCTCGTGGTGCCACCAGCTATCGCTTCAAATCCTTCAATCCAAACGGTCAATCTGGGGTCTTCGATAAAATTCGGTGTGTCCGTAACTTCGGGTGCGTCGATGCCCCTGGTGTATGCCTGGGTGCATTCCCATGGTGCCGCCGCGGATACCCTTGAGAAGGATACGCTGTCGGGTTTGACTGATTCTCTGACCTTGGTGAATGTGCCTTTGTCTGACACCGGCTCCTACAGGGCCGCGGTGAGCAATGCTGCGGGGAGCGTGACAAGCGGTACTGCCGCCCTCCTTATAGTCACAACACCCATTGCAACACCTTCCTCAGAAGCCTTCCTCGGAAGTGTACCCGTCACCCTTGCCACAACGTCGGGAGCAGCGATTCATTATACGACGGACGGCACCACACCCACCGGCAGCAGCACGCTCTATACGGGGACCATCACGGTGACCACCACCACAACCCTGGAAGCCATCGCGACGCTCAACTCAGTGCAAAGTCCCCTGATGACCCAGCTCTATACTTTGACCAACGTGGCAACCCCCACGGCGAATCCGCCGGGACAGGGATTCATCGGGAGCGTGCGGGTAGGCCTTTCCTCGGCGACTGTTGGCGCTTCCCTTCACTACACCACGGACGGCACGACTCCCGACAGCACCAGCACGCTTTACACGGACACCCTCACTCTTAGTTCGACCACGGCCCTGAAGGTCATTGCGGTCTTGAACGGATCGGTTAGCGGCATACTAAGCCAAGCCTATACCCTGAACACCCCTCCGGTGATTTCCACTGCGCCGCATGACACAACGGTTCTGCTGGGCGCCAAGGCGGCCTTTTTGGTGGCGGCGACAGGACCGGGAACCCTCCATTATCAATGGCAGAAAAACGGACTGAATGCGGTCAATAGCGCCGGCCATATTTCCGGTGCGACGGCCGCGACTCTTATTGATTCCGTGGTTGCGGCTTCCGACACGGGCACTTACACGGTGGTGGTGACAGATAGCCTTGGAAATACTGCGACCCAAACCACCAGCGCTGGTGGCCGGCTCATTGTTCACTTGGCACCAGTCATCAGCTCCCAGCCAGGTGCTGCAACGGCACTGGTGGGTGCCATCGGGAGCTTTTCGGTGACCGCGAGCGGTTCGGGCCACTTGGGATACCAGTGGCAGCGCAACGGCGTAAACGTGGTCAATACCGCTGGCCATATTTCCGGCGCGACTACCGCCAGCGTGACGGACTCTGCCGTCGTGGCCACGGACACAGGCACCTATACCGTGATAGTCACGGATACTTTGAATGGCTCCATATCCAATGTGACTTCGGTCGGTGTCCATTTGTCGGTGAACACCGCTCCTGTCATCAGTTCCCAGCCCATCGCCTTGACCAAACTGGTGGGGGCCAGTGCGAGCTTCTCTGTGACGGCCACCGGAGTTGCGGGGGGTCATTTGGGGTATCAATGGCAAAAGAATGGAGTGAACCTGAGTACCGTAGGAACCTTGTCCGGCGTAGCGACTTCCACACTCAGCAATTCTGGGGTTGCCTCCACAGACAAAGGCACTTATACCGTGATGGTAACCGACAGCTTGAACGGCACTGTTTCCAGCATCACCAGCAATGGGGTCTTTTTGACTGTGAACACGCCCCCCGTCATTAGTGTTCAGCCATTGCCCTTAACCAAGAGCGTAGGAAGCAGCGCCAGCTTTTCAGTCACAGCCTCGGGGCCTGTAGGCGGTCATTTGGGGTACCAGTGGAAAAAGAATGGAACCAATTTGAGCAACGGCGGAACCATGTCCGGCGTGACGACGGCAACTCTGAATAATTCCGCGGTTGCGGCGACGGATACGGGCACCTATACGGTGCTGGTGACGGATACCCTAAACGCTACCGTTTCGAGCACGTTGAGCACGGGTGCCTTCCTGACCCTGAATTCGGGTCCCGTTATTTCGGCCCAGCCCCAAGCTTTCACCAAGCTAGTGGGCTCCATCGGGAGTTTCTCAGTGACAGCTTCCGGCAATGGTACCTTGTCCTATCAGTGGCAGAAGAACGGCGTGAACGTTGCAAATAGCACGGGTCATCTTTCGGGCGCTACCACCGCCATTCTGACGGACTCCTCAGTGGCAGTCGGGGATACCGGCACCTATACGGTCGTGGTGATGAGCACCTTAAACGGAACCTCATCCAGCAGCACTTCAAGCGGTGCCTTCCTGACCGTGAATGTGGCACCGAGCATTACCCTGCAGCCATTGGCCTTGACCAAGGCGGTGGGTGCCATCGGAAGTTTCACGGTGGCAGCCACCGGGAGCGTTACCTTGTCTTACCAATGGCAGAAGAATGGCGTGAACGTGGCCAACAGTGCCGGGCATATTTCCGGGGCAACCACGGCCACCCTGACGGACTCCTCAATAGCCGCGGGCGACACGGGCACCTACACCGTGGTGGTGAACAACACCTTAAATGGAACAACCTCTACCACCACTTCTGGCGGTGCTTTCCTGGCGGTAAATGTGGTGGCACTCATCAGCGCCCAACCCTCAGCCCTTACCCGAACCCTTGGCTCGATTGGCAGTTTCACCATTACAGCTTCAGGCAACGGCACGTTGTCTTACCAGTGGCAGAAGAATGGCGTGAATGTGGCCAATAGTGGCGGCCATATTTCTGGTGCGACCACCGCCACTTTGACGGATTCTTCCGTGGCCGCAGCGGATACCGGCACCTACACGGTGATTGTGAGCAATACTTTAAACGGAACGACCTCCATCATCACTTCCACCGGCGCCTTTCTAACCGTGAACGCGCCTCCGAGTATCAGCACCCAGCCCGTTGCCATCACCAAGACGGTGGGTGCTATCGGCAGCCTAACCGTGACAGCATCGGGAAGCGGCGTGTTGTCCTACCAGTGGCAAAAAAACGGCGTGAACGTGGCCAACAGTCCCGGGCACATCTCTGGTGTGACGACGGCCATTTTGATCGACTCCGCAGTGGCAGTGGTGGATTCAGGCACCTACATAGTGGTCGTGACGAATACATTAAACTCAACCGTCTCGAGCACGACCTCTGGCGGGGCGTATCTCACGGTGAATGCGGCTCCGAGCATCAATTCCCAGCCCGTGGCTCTGACCAAGACGCTCGGTGGCATCGGCAGCTTTACCGTGAGTGCGACGGCCAGCGGCGCGCTATCCTACCAGTGGCAGAAGAACGGTGTGAGTGTGGTTAATAGCGCGGGACACCTATCCGGCGCAACCGCGGTGACGTTGACGGATTCCTCGGTGACAGCGGGGGATACGGGAACCTACACCGTCATCGTGTCCAGCACCTTGAACGGAGTCACGTCCAACGTCACCAGCAGTGGCTCTTATTTAACAGTGAACACGGCGCCGGTAATTAGCACGCAACCCGTGGCTCTGACCCAGGCCGTGGGGGGTATTGCAGGCTTCACGGTGATTGCGGCAGGTCCTGCAGGAGGCCATTTGGGTTATCAGTGGCAGAAGAACGGCGTCAATCTGAGCGGCAGCGCCTCTCTTACCGGTGTGACCACGGCATCGCTGCGGGATTCGGTGGCGGCGAACGACAGTGGGTCTTATGAGGTCATTGTGACCGACACCCTGAACGGCACGGTTTCGACCGTGACCTCCGGCGGTGCTTATTTGACGGTGAATACGGCACCCGTGATTAGCACGCAACCTGTGGCCTTGACCCGGACTGTGGGCACCATCGCGACCTTCATGGTCGTGGCAACCGGCCCTATAGGTGGGCACCTGGGTTATCAGTGGCGAAAGAACGGGATAATCCTGAACGGTGGAGTCTCCCTCACAGGTGTGACTTCAGCGACTCTTCGGGATTCCGTCGCAGCCACGGATTCAGGTACCTATACGGTCATTGTGACGGACACCTTGAACGGCACCGTTTCCAGCACCCTCTCGGCCGGGGTTTACCTTACTGTGAATTCCCCCCCAACCCTCACCGCCCAACCTGTGAATGTCAAGGTAGCTGCGGGCGGGAATGCGACTTTCTCGGTGACGGCAAGCGGGGGAGTGGCTCCTTTGAGCTACCAATGGTTCAGTGGAACGACAGCTCTCAGCGACACTACCGGTCTTGCCGGGTCCAAGACAGCCACCTTGACCTTGACCGGAGTTGCGGGTCCGGATTCAGGACGAACCGTTGCGAACATGACGGTTGTTGTCTCAAGTTCGGGGAATGTCGGCACGGTCAACAGCAGCGTGGCCACCCTTACCATAAATGCGTCGCCCAAGATTACTTTGCAGCCTGTCGACGCAAACCCAACGCGCCTGGGCCAATCGGTCTCCTTTTCCGTGGCTGCAAGCAAGGGCGTCGGGCCACTAGTCTATCAATGGTTCAAATCAAGCACCCCTCTAACAGATAGCGGCAAGGTTTCGGGTTCCAAGACGAGCACTTTGACCCTGACCACCGTTGCCGGTGCGGACACAGGTTTTGGCCTCTATTATGTCGTCATTGCCAATGTCGACAGCGTGGGTTATGCCACCAGCAATTCTGTCAGCCTAGAAATACCTTCGGCACTCTTGGCGAATGCAGCCAAAGTCCTTGCGATGCGCACCATGGGCTCTGCCATAGAATTCCAGCTTCCTCCGGGAGCAGCTTCCGCCAGGATATCCCTGATGGATGTGTGGGGTCGCTCAGTTTGGAACCGGTTACTGGGCAACGGGGTGAGTCGATTGATTTGGAGTGGCTCGGCCAATGGGGGAGGAGTGGCATCGCGGGGGTTTTATATCGTCCGGATGCAGCTTTTTGATGCCCAAGGCCATCCTATGGGATTGTTGGAAAAAAGGTTCGTTTTCAACCCATAGTTAGACCTACCTAAACTCACCTGAAATGGAGCCTTCTTCCTGGCTGGAATGAGGCTCTTTGTTATTGGCTATTCGTAACGTTCTATAAAATGATTGGTTATGGCGCATAAGCATTAATTTCATCAGAATAATTGTGTTATAGCGATAATTTTTTGTTGCGAAACAATTTTACCGTCCGAATGCTCCAATTACTGAAAAAACAAAGGAAAGGAAATGTTGTAGAAGCTTAACTGAAAAACATTCGGCACGATTGCAACAGGTGCGTTACCTTCCCTACACGATCATCGCACAGTAACGGAAAATTTTGTTTTGAAAAGCCCGTGGGTTCCCTTGTGAACCTTGCGTCTTTTCGTCATTAAAAAAGCGGTTTTGAGTGATTTTAATCACAAAAAAACGACTGGAAACCTATTGCGGAAAATTCAGCAATAGAGATTCAATTGTTCTTAACGTAACGTCTGTTTAAATATTTGTGTCGATAAGTTGGAGTTTTAAGGGGAGTCTATGAATAAGAAGCTTGTGTTTCTGGTTGTTGTACTTATGGCCGCGCTGACGTCTGCGTTTGCGGCGCTCCCCACCACTACCGTGGTCGCTCCCACCTTTGGTACCGTTGCCGGCGGGACCTTTCTTACCATAACAGGCACGAATTTTTTAACCGGCGCGGGTAACACCGTGACGGTCGGGGGACTCCCTTGCACGAGTCCGAATGGTGTCAGCGCGACATCGCTTACTTGTTTCACTACCGTGGCTTCGGCGGCCGCGGCCAGTCAGCCGATCGTGGTGACAAATACCAATGGCACCAGCACCACCAACGTTAATTTCACCTATCTACCCCAGGTGCTATGGGTATCTCCCAGCACTGTCTCCACTGCCGGAGGTACCATCGATACCATACATGGTACGGGATTTACCAGCGGAGCAACAGTCACAGTTGGTGCTGTGGCTTGCACGACCCCAACTGTCATTAGCTCCACTCAGATCAGTTGCGTTACCCCTTCCATTGCATCGGGAGGCGGTAAAAACGTTATTGTCACCGAAAACGGCCAGTCAAACGCGGCGCTGGTTGTCCTCAAATACACTCTAGATGCCGCCCCAACGATTACCTCCCTCAGCACCACGACTGGCCCTGACTCTGGAGGAACTTCCGTTACCCTAACGGGCACAGGATTTAGTAGCGTGACATCAACCGTCATGGGTTCGAGAATTCTATTCGGATCCCAAATGTGCGCTGGGCCCGTCACTTTTACCAGTACCACTTCATTGACTTGTACGGCTACGCCGGCGGAATTATCAGGGCCCGTAAATGTCTCCGTGTACAATGCTGACGGTCTTGTGGGCACTTTGACGAACGGATTCACGTACACGAACAGTTACACAACGGGCAATTATTCGACATGGAACAAATACAAGAACATGACCTTGAGTACCTCGAGCATGAGTCTAACCGGCATGGTGGCAAATGTCCCCGTGCTGCTCAATTTCAGTGCGGCAAATCAGCCGGACATGTTTAGCGCCACACAGGGCCCCACCGTCGTGGATACCAACGCAAGAGATATTCGTATTACCAAATCGGATGGAGTTACAAACGTTCCGTTTCAAGTGCTTAACTGGACGCTTGGAGCCAGTGGGGCAGGCTCAATTTGGGTCTTATTGGATAGCGCATTGGCAAACAGTTCCACGGCTTCTTCCATCCGGGTTTACTGGGGTAAATCCACAACACAGACCACAATGTCCAATGGGGCGGCGGTTTTTAACAAAAAGAACGGTTTCTTGGGCGTCTGGCACATGAATGAGACCAGCGGTACCACGGCGGCTGAGGCCACGGGATCCGGTTACACCGCAACTTCTGGCCTTGGCACACCTGGTTTTGTTTCTAGTGGATCTCCGCTTCCCGGCGGTAGAACTTTTAATGGCACCAATCAGGTGTTTTACATGCCGACTGTTAACTCTGTCACAAGTGCCGCTTATTATGAGTTTGGCTACCACGCCGCCTATACCGCTTCGGCATGGGTGAATAGTTCCCAAACGAGCAATGGTGGAATTCTTTCGCATGGTAATGATGATTGGACGCTTCAGGTTCAGACAGCGGCCAACGGTCCTTCAAATATGGGCAACGCTGTTAACGGTCTTTTTGACTGGGCGAACTGGGCCACCACTCCTGGTTTTCAGAATGCCAATGAATTTTCTCCTCTCCATAGTTTTGGTGTATGGCATCACGTTGTTGGGGTTCGAACTGTAAAATCCCCTTGGCTCACTTTGTATCTGGATGGAGCTTCAATCGCTTATATGGATGGGACAAGTGCAACCTCCGTTGCGCTCGATGACACCGGTGCTATTACCACCGGTAATGGGACTATTAAAGGCGGTGGCACTACTACGGCGACTACTCCGCTTGTTATAGGTGGCGTTCCCAGCGGCACCGCTTTGCCTCCGACAGAAGGTGGTTTATTCACTGGATCAATGGTTGAGGCCACTGTTTCCAATCAACCACGTTCGTCAGACTGGATCAATCTCAGTTTTAACACTCAGTGTATTAATGGAACTACACCCAACTGTCCCGCCTCGTCCCCAATATCGATTCAAACGGGTAGCGGTCCCACGGTTTCATACTCCGGCACTCCGTTTACTTTCAACTCCGGAAATAGTGTTGGCACAATTTCCCCAAGCACGACAGGCTCTCCGACGAGCTATTCCATATCTCCGGCTTTTTCTAACGGAACCCTAGCGTTTAATACCTCAACCGGTGCAATTACGGGGACGCCCAGCGTTCTGACCTCGGCCACTACTTACACAGTTACTGCTACCAACTCCAGCGGATCGGCTCAAACCCAAATCAGCATCTCCGTGATGGGTCAACCCATTATTTCCACCCAGCCTCATGATTCGACAGTTGTTACGGGCGCGAACGCCACTTTCACAGTTATAGCCACCAGCCCCAATGGAAGTTCTTTGACTTATCAGTGGTTCAGGGGCGCGACTTCCCTTCAGGACACGGGTCATTATACGGGTTCCACAACTGCCACTTTAGCGATCACTTCCGTTGCAGCGGGCGACACGGGCCTTTACTCAATGGTCGTTACCAATACTGCCGGAAATGTGACTAGTAGCAATGCCCATTTGCAATTGGCCCTTACCCCGAGTTTCACGGGTTATTCCACCCCCGTAAGTTATCCGGCCGGAACGGCCATCACTCCAAATAACCCCACGGTTACCGGCAATCCCACAACGTGTACCGTGAATCCAACCTTGCCTGTGGGGCTGTCAATCAGCAACACCACCTGCGTGATTTCCGGGACGCCCACTAAGGTTAGTCCATCGACCCTCTATACGGTCACGGCAAGCAATGCTGCGGGATCCCTTGGAACCCCGGTTACCATTCAGATCACGGACGTCCTTCCGACCGTTTCGTTGGCACTGGCCACCAAGACCCAGGCGGCAGTTGGGGCCTCGGGCCTCTATGCTAAGGTTTCCATCACTGGGGGCGGTGACACGCTATATCGATATACTTGGGTTCGTAAACATAAGGTTAGCGGCTCCTATGTCGTAGATACTGTGCAGATCGATTCTAACCTGGCCAGCACTGTGGATTCAATGTTCCTGCCATCAGGACTTGGCTCCACGGTCACTGCCGCCTTCGATAGCGCCAAATATGACGTTATAGCCCAAAACCTCGTAGGATCCGTTACAAGCGACACAGATACGCTATATGTTGCGCCCATCATTTCTTACTCTCCGGATACCGTAGCCTTAGGAAAAAGCACAGTCTCATCCATTACGGCGAACAATTCCGGTGGATCAATAACGAGTTGTACCATTTTACCAGCCCTGCCGACTGGGCTCAGTATTAGTGCGACGACCTGCGCCGTAACGGGCACGCCATCCGTCGCGGCTGCAGCTTCTAATTACACGGTTACAGCCTCTGGCCCGGGCGGTGGACCCGTGACTGCCACTCCGAATATCGCAGTATTGAACGCCCCGACAAGCCTTATTTACCAGCAGCATGCCATGACCTATGAAGAAGGTCAGCCTATCCTCACCCTTTCTCCCACATTTGCCGGCACGGCGCCTTTCACTCCAGTGACCTTTGCAGTTACCGCGGGCAGCACAATCCCTGTCGGATTGACACTAAACTCATCCACGGGAGTCATTACCGGTACTCCCACTGCTGGGGATGCTCTAAATAGCCCATATGTGGATACAATTACGATCTCCAATGCCGCCGGTTCCATCAAATTTCCCTTAACCTTCAACATCTTTGGGCAGGAAACCTATTCCGGCGATTCCGCGACTTTTAACCTTGACACTCGGGCCTCCGCGGCCAACGTCACGATATCCCAGACCAACATACCGGTCCTTATTCGCCTGACTTCGGCGCACCTGCCGATCTTTACTCAAGCGGCAGCAGGCGGAGCGGATATCCGGTTTACCGACGGCAGCGGAAATCACCTTCCGTATCAGCTAGTGCACTGGGGGTTCACCCCGGGTGACACCTCGGCAACCATCTGGGTGCTGGCAAACAACGTCAGCGCGAGTACGACCAACACCATCATCATGTATTGGGGGACGGGCCTT
>Ga0206942_1272_pt1 | contig 13176 bp, 12 predicted proteins | sample Alteio_BWOrgHeat_6_FD_153253 | JGI IMG/M metagenome (GOLD analysis project Ga0206942, IMG submission 153253) | Enriched cells from forest soil in Barre Woods Harvard Forest LTER site, Petersham, Massachusetts, United States -... | ecosystem: Environmental > Terrestrial > Soil > Temperate forest > O... | reverse complement strand
AGGAACGTCAAGCTCTTTTTCCAAAAAAGAAACATAGTCAATAAGCTCGGCAGGCATTTGATTTTCCCGGAGATTGGTTAATGTACTGTTCCATCCTTTCAGTGTCTTGTAAATTGGAATTATTTTTTCATTCACAACTTCATAAGGCATTTCGTCAGTAACAGTGCCATCACTTAGTTGGTAATGTGTACACACTTCTATATTCGGAAAAATACTAAGGACATCCGCTTTCATCATTAATAATTGGGTGACTCCATTGATCATGATTGAATATTTCAACGAAGGCAAATCAATCCACCCGCACCGACGTGGCCTGCCTGTAGTCGAACCAAACTCATTACCGGCTTTACGTAAACGCTCACCATCATCATTCACAAGTTCAGTGGGAAATGGTCCACTGCCAACGCGTGTGCTATACGCCTTAAAGATACCATATACCTCACCGATATGGCTCGGGGCTATACCCAAACCGGTGCATGCACCAGCCGTGACCGTGCTTGAACTTGTCACGAAAGGATAGCTACCAAAATCGATATCAAGCAAAGATCCCTGGGCACCCTCTGCCAAAATTGAAGATCCTTTTTTCAATTCATGATTTATGAAATACTCACTATCGATCAGCTTAAATTGTTTTAAAAATGAGATTGCCTCCAAAAAGCTTTTTTCAAGATCTTTCCAATTGTAGACAACATCATGCTTTTTTAAAATTTCAAAATGGATGTTCGTTAGCGTTTTAAATTTTTCAGAAAAGCTATCGGAAAGAATATCACCAACTCGTAAACCCTGTCTGCCAATCTTATCCTGATACGATGGGCCTATCCCCTTTAGCGTAGATCCAATTTTATTTTCACCTTTTGCTTTTTCATAGGCTTGATCAAGTAAACGATGAGTGGGTACAATGAGCGTTGCCTTCTTCGAAATAAACAAATTGGATTTTATTTCAAGATTATACTTAGATAATTTCTCGATCTCCGTTTTAAAAACAATAGGGTCAAGTACTACCCCATTACCAATGATGTTTTTTATCATAGGCCTAAAGATTCCAGAAGGAATCTGATGAAGGACATGCTTGATGCCATCGAATTCCAGGGTATGACCTGCATTTGGGCCGCCTTGAAAGCGTGCTACAACATCATACCGAGGAGCCAGCACGTCCACAATTTTTCCTTTGCCCTCATCACCCCATTGAAGCCCCAGCAATACATCTACTTTCATTTACTTATGAATTAAATTCTTCAACTAAAATAAAATTTATTTTTTTGCCAAGGCCTCGTCTTCAGAATGGATCACCTGAAATATAGAATTGAGTTTCGTGATCACCAATAATTTTTTTACACTCTCTGATGGGTTCATCAAATATACTTCACCGCCTTTGTTTCTGAATTTGGTAAGAATCGTAATCAAAACACCGATGCCACTACTGTTAATGTAACGCAAACCTGAAATGTCAATGATACACGTAATTGCAAGATGGGTCATCGCATCATTCACAGCCGACACTAACTGCGTTCCATTGTCTTCGCCAATTAAGTCGCCACTCACACGAAGAATGAGTGTTTTGTTCTTTATCTCTTGAGCAAAATTCATATGTTTATAATGATTATTCAGATTTCATGGGAGGGCAAGATCTTCTTTCAGAAGTTGTGTGAGATCATTTTCATGATCGTTTGTTTTCGCAGTTGTTCTTTTTGCAGGAAGCATACAAAATTAAGGAATGATGCATGACATTAAAATGCAGTATTTCTTCGACTGTATTTTGGATGTTTTGAATTCGCGGGTCACAAAATTCAATTACTTTACTACAATCCGTGCAGATGAGATGGTCGTGTTGCTTGTACCCATATGATTTTTCGTATTGCGCCAGATTTTTACCGAACTGATGTTTGCTCACCAGATCGCATTCCACCAATAAATCCAACGTGTTGTAAACGGTTGCCCGGCTCACCCGATAATTTTTGTTTTTCATTTTGATGTAAAGCGATTCTACATCAAAATGACCGCTCAACGAATAAATCTCCTCCAAAATGGCATACCTTTCGGAAGTCTTACGGAGTTCCTTGTTCTCAAGGTATGCTGTAAAAATTCTTGTAACTTCTTCGTAAAGTTTTGGATTAAGAGCCATAATGATAAGTTACAAATATAACCATATCAAAGAGCAGTCTCTCTACTTTATTGTTCTTTGATTCCTGATTTCCTGTGCCATCCTTACGGCTTCATAGGCATTGATTAGTCCGCCGGATAAACTTAATTCACCAAAATCAACTTCTTTTTCGTTTCCTGGTTCTTTTACTTTGAGATGGTCAAACTTGCGCGCCGAGTTAATTAAAATGTCTTTCACTTGATTAGCCGTTAATTCCGGAAAATAAGACATTAACATCGCGGCCACTCCAGCTGCAGCAGGGCTTGCCATACTTGTTCCATCCAGGCTTTTATAGGAGTTACCCGGTGTTGTAGAATAAATCTGAACACCAGGAGCAAAAAAGGAGACCGACTTTTTTCCGTAGTTGGAAAAATCAGCAACGAAATCCTTGCCTGTGCCCCAGGAAGAAGCACCTACTTCGACCCAGTTCTTAGCCTCCTTTCCATTGAGATAAAACCTTGTCGGAAAATTTTTTTTCACATCCGAGTTATCTCCTTCATTACCCGCGGCATGTACTAACAACACACCTTTTTGCTCGGCGTACCTTACCGCTTTGTCCACCGCAATTTTTTCGGGTGAAAAGCCTTTTCCAAAACTCATGTTGACGATTTTGGCGCCGTTGTCAACAGCATAAATAATTGCATTGGCAATGTCTTTGTCGCGTTCGTCCCCATTTGGAACGGCACGCACCACCATAATTTTTACATGATCTGCAATTCCTTTTATCCCGATATTATTGTTTCGGTTTGCTGCAATAATTCCTGCCACATGTGTACCATGCATGGGGTCCGGCCCTTTCACATTATTATTGCCGTAATTTTTTTCGTAAACATTTGAATAATTATCCCCTACAATTCTGCGCGAATCAAAATCAACGTTGTATCCGTAATTTACAATCACACCAAAATAATCAATGCCTTCCTTCAACTCTTTTAAATAATCATTAAGGTTAGCACCTTCTCCCGCATTTCGATACAGTTGCATTAAAAAACCTTTTGCAAAAAGAAGGTTCGGGTCATTGGTCTCAAATTTTTTAACTTCCTCGGAAGTCAGACTGTCCGTTTTCAAGGAAGCCTTTAACGTATCAATGCTTTGCTTCATATTGCGATAAAGGCTTGTATAAATTTTGTATTGTTGATCATTCCGTTCCTTCAAACCCTGATATTTTTCTTTTATTTTGAGAAACTGTTCGTACTCGCTTTTTTGCTTTTTAGGAACTATGTTCTTTTCGACAGAGGCAAATTTCTCACTCAGTCGCATATATTCACGGGTCAATTCATAGGTGTCGGCATCCACGTTGCCATTTTTCCCGCCAATAAAATTCCAACCGTGCACATCATCGACATAGCCGTTTTTATCATCATCAATTCCGTTGTCTGGAATTTCGCGCTTATTCACCCAAATAATATCCTTTAAATCTTCATGGTCTATATCAATGCCTGAATCCACCACTGCTACGATGATTTCGCGATTGGGTTCATCCTTTAGTAAAGTGGCGTATGCCTTTTCCACACTCAACCCTTGCACGGAATCTTGTTGAGGATCACGCAAAAACCAGTCAAGGAGAACAGGTTTATTTGCTGTTTGAGCAAATGAAGAACCTGACATGACTACCATCAGCAAACAAATTCTATAAATCATCCGGTTAAATTTAGAACGAGCGCGCAATATAAGTTTTAAGTATTCATTTTCATTGGCGCCAAAATAGTTTTGTCCACGGGCAAATTAGGAAACGGAAAATACACAAAACTTACATCCGCATTGATTTCGCAGTGTCTGCCCACGGGTGGTCATCCAACATCCCGTTATTTGCATCACTATTTAAAATCTGTGGGATATGGTTCATGTGTGTACGTTGTCTGTTGTGCTTTTTCATGCAGTTTTCTTTAAGCTTGTCATTAAGCTGCGATCGAACTCGAACAGTGTACCGGTAGATGATGCTGATTTCCTTTGATTGAATTTGAGGATCTTGTAAATGGCTTGCAGGCTAACGTGCTCTATAAGGTTAAATGTCACGATTGGTGGCAAAAGAGTCATACAAAAACCTTTGCCCCTTCAGTACAGTTACGGCACATTTCAATCTCCGATCGCGAAGTGAAAAGCGATTCACGAAACTGATTGTATTTTTCTCCTCCCCATATTTCTTTGAAGGTAGTATTATTCAAATCGCCCAGCACGAAATGGGCGTCTTTGTCGAAACAGCAAGGCACTACTTTCCCGTCCCAGGTGATTACGCAACTGTGCCACATCTTCCAGCATTCATCACTCAGCCCATTTTTTATGGAATACTTCCCATTTTGATTTTTATGATAGCGGGAATATTTTTCGTTTAATGGAATTAAGTCCGAGCCGTTTTCAAAATCATAAATCTGGGCAGTTTTCAATTTCACTTCATCAACACCAATCTTTTTTGCCAATGCCGTTACTTCTTCAATCTGATGTTCGTTTTGCCGAACAACCAGAAATTGAAAAATCACATGCGGGGTCTTTGATTTCAGCTTTTCTTTCCACCGCAAAATATTTTCTGCACCTTCAATCACTTTATCCAACCTACCGCCGATGCGATACGACTGATACGTCTCTTGTGAAGTGCCATCAATAGAAATAATCAGGCGATCCAATCCTGACTCGACCGTTTTTTTTGCCGTTTCGTCCATGAGATAATGGGCGTTTGTTGACGTTGCCGTATAAATTTTTTTTCGTGAAGCATATCGAACCATCTCCAACAGGTGCGGATTTAAATAAGGTTCGCCCTGAAAATAAAAAATGAGATAGGATAAAGTTGGTGCAAGTTGATCGATGACCGACTCAAACAATTCTCTCTTCATCAAGCCTGTGGGTCTTGTGAAAGACCTCAATCCACTTGGGCATTCCGGACAGCGCAAGTTGCAGGACGTAGTTGGCTCAATAGAAATGCTGATCGGCATTCCCTGATGATTTATTTTTTGAAATGATTTTGCAGCCTGAAAACTCGAATACACGCGCGCCATATTCACCAGCCGCGAAGGTGTTTGCTTGCTTAAGAAATTAAGGCCTTCTGCGATCTTCCCGTTCATCTGTTCAAAAGTACTTTTTCGAAAACGAATTGTTTTATCTTCGCGGGAATATTTCAGTTTATTATGAAAAAGATTTTTGCTGTTCTGTTTGGCACGATCACGGGTTCAATCGGTTTTGCACAGAGTCCTCCTCTTTCAGATAAAGCTGAAATCTCTATCATTACAATGGGGCCATCGCAGGAGGAACTTTATTCTGCTTTCGGTCATAGCGGTATCCGTGTTTATGATTCCGCCACGCACATCGATGCCTTTTTCAACTATGGCGTTTTTGATTTCAATCAGCCTAATTTTTATCTCAATTTCACAAGGGGCAATCTCAACTACATGGTGGATGCGTACAGTTATTCCGATTATCTCAGTTATTATATCGAGCACCATCGCTTTGTGCACGAGCAAGTTCTCAATTTGAGCAGCAGCCAAAAAAAGCAACTCTTTGATTTTCTTTGGTGGAACATTCAACCACAGAATAAATATTATTTGTACGACTATTTTTACAACAACTGCGCTACGAAAATCCGCGATGTTTTAAAAGCAGCCTTGAAAAAAGAAGTGTCTTTCGACAGCTCGTTCATAAAAACCCATTACACCATCCGCGACCTTACCGATCTTTATTTACATCAGCAACCCTGGGGTGATTTGGGAATTGACATTTGCCTTGGCTTGCCTATGGATAAAAAAGCACAGCCATTTGAATACATGTTCTTGCCGGACTACATTGAATCTTCATTTGATCATGCCACTAACAAGTCCTTAGGGCAGGCTTTAATAAAAGAAAAAATTATTGCGTACGAACCAGAACCGCAGAAAACTCCTTTTCATTGGTACCATCCCTGGATTGTCTTTGGGATTTTTCTTGTTTTTACTTCCTGCCGCACGTGGCGCGATTGGCAGCGGAAAAAATTATCGAAGTGGTTTGACGTGACATTGTTTTTTGTTTTGGGATTGCTCGGGATTTTATTGCTTCTGCTCTGGACGATGACCGATCACAAAGCGGCCGCGAATAATTTTAATTTGTTGTGGGCATTGCCAACGCATGTGATTGTTGCTATTGCCCTGTTGTTCAAACAAAAGCCAACATGGATAAGAATTTATTTTCTCGCAACAACTATTTTGACAGCACTGCTCTTAGGCGTATGGTATTTTCTCCCACAGTCGTTGAATGTTTTTTTGATGCCTTTGGTAGGAGTGATCTTGTTGAGGGCGTTAGTGAATTGTAGCCGCCGATTCCACTGAAAACCTTCTATTTAAAGAAATTCTATCGGATTTGAATCAGTGTCCATCAGTGCAATCCATGGCAAGTAATTACATATGTATCGCCCGATTCGCTGTTGCTGCCATACAAGCTTCTTTCACTGCTTCCATGTAAGTCGGGTGCGCGTGGCTCATCCGCGCCACGTCCTCGGCTGAGGCACGATACTCCATCGCTACCACACCGGCAGCAATCATGTCGGCCGCGCGGGCACCAATGATGTGCACGCCAAGAATTTCATCCGAAGTTTTGTCAGCCAGGATTTTTACCAAGCCATCAACGTCCATCGAAGCGCGTGCACGACCCAACGCCTTGTAAGGAAAGTTTCCGATTTTATAAGCACGGCCCTGTTCCTTCAGCTGTTCTTCGGTGAAACCCACACTCGCCACTTCAGGCCAGGTGTAAACAACTCCCGGAATCAACAAGTAATTGATGTGTGGTTTTTGCCCGGCCAATCGTTCGGCCACATACACGCCTTCTTCTTCGGCCTTGTGGGCAAGCATTGCTCCGTGAATCACGTCACCGATCGCAAAAATGTTGTCAACTTTGGTTTTCAAATGATCATCGACCGGAACTTTTCCTTTGTCCAATTCGATTCCTACTTTTTCCAAACCCAGTCCATCGGTGTAAGGCCGGCGGCCAACACTCACCAAACAATAATCTCCTTTTAATTCGATGGCTGCTCCTCCGTTTTTCGGTTCCGCTCTGAGTACGACTTCCTTTCCTTTGTTTTCAACAGCCGTCACTTTGTGGCCGAGGTAAAAATCCATTCCCAATTTTTTTGTCACTTTCAATAATTCTTTACCCATCGTGCCATCCATGGTGGGGATAAGGCTATCCAAATATTCTACTACAGAAACTTTCGAGCCGATGCGCGCATACACAGAACCCAGCTCCATACCGATCACACCGCCACCAATGATGATCAGATGTTTCGGCACTTCTTTCAGTTCCAATGCTTCGGTGCTGGAAATAATTCTTTTTTTGTCGAAGGGCGCAAACGGCAATGCCGTTGGCTTTGAGCCGGTGGCAATAATCACATTATCCGTAGTGATGGAAGATTCTTTTCCATCTTTTGCCGTAATTTTAATCGTGTTTTTATCAATGAACGAACCTACGCCTGTCAATACGTTGATTTTATTTTTCTTCATCAAAAATGCAATGCCGTCCACATTTTGTTTCACCACGTCCGATTTACGCGCAATCATTTGCGTGAAGTTGACCTTCAATCCTGAAATGTCGATGCCATGCTCTTTAAAGGTATGTTCGGCATTATGAAAATGTTCAGTCGAGTCGAGCAACGCTTTGGACGGAATGCAACCCACGTTAAGGCACGTGCCTCCAAGTGTACTGTACTTTTCTACAATGGCTGTTTTGAAACCTAACTGTGCACAGCGAATGGCAGCCACATAACCGCCCGGGCCTGAACCGATAACCGTAACATTGTATTGCATATTGGATTGATTTGTCAATGTGCAAATTAACAAATGTGCCGATTAGTCCATGATTTTCGAATTGACAATTTGACTGCTGTTTTTAGCGGTTTATTTTCAGTACCCTCAAAATAAGCCAAGCCGGACTGGCGGAATAGGCTTAAAATACTTTTCGCGCCTGTACCACTCAGCGATCAGGAATTCGGCCAAGCACTTAACCGAACCGATTGCGGAAATAAAGGGATTCGAAGAAATAAAAATCAAATGCGAATACACTCAAAAGGAAATGGTAACTTTGGACTTCCTCACTGCTTTGCTGGAAACCGATGACGTTTTTCATTAGATCCGCGAGGATTAATTTATCACCAGGAACATTAAAACAAACTATGGCCAAATCACAAGAGACGTTTAGCAAAAAAGAAGCAGAAAAAAAGAAAGCGCAAAAGAGAAAAGAAAAAGAACAGCGCCGGGAAGAGCGCAAGGCCAACAACGCAAAAACCGGCACCAGCCTGGAAGACATGATGGCCTATGTAGATGAGTACGGCAACATCACTTCCAAACCACCCGATCCAAACAGAAAAAATACAATCAATGTAGACGATATCGTTATCGGTGCTCGCAACAATGTGGCGGACAATCCGGCCGATGCTTTCCGCAAGGGAAAAATTACATTCTTCAATGAAGCGAAAGGCTATGGTTTTATCAAAGACTTACAATCGCAGGAAAGTATTTTTGTTCATATCAATCAATTAACCGAAGAAGTGAAGGAGAATGATAAAGTAACCTTCGAAGTGGAGCGCGGCCCTAAAGGTTATAGCGCGGTAAGGGTGAAATTGACAAAGTGAACTTTCGATTGATCCTTATTCCAAGAATCAATACGTAATCTTGTCAAGTGAGAAATTCCAGGTTTGAAAATTCTCGCTGCCAAGTATTCTTTTAACTTCGTTAATGAATTTCAAACTTTTTTTTGTTTTTGAAATTATCTCGTGTTCTTACTAAAGCAAAACGCTCAGATACACTATGTCTTCTTGAGTCATTTTCAAATTACCGAATCTTCAAATCACCAAATTAATCACACTTTCACTTCCGATTGATTCATCACTTTCGTTTGCACTTGAATGGATTCATGGTGAATCAACCGAAGCAGATCGCGGGTAAATCCTTCATCCAGACCCATCGCTTTACCCAGCGTCACGCGGGTTTTAATGATCTCTTCCCATCGGTTCACTTGCAAGATCGTCACGTTGTTGTCTTTTTTATACTGGCCGATTTTCTCAGAGGCTTTCATCCGGGAAGAAAGTTTTTGCATAATCTCGTCATCCAAATGGTCGATCTGCTCACGCAACACGCTCAGCGTATCTTTAAAAATTTTGTTCTCGCTGGACGTTTGGCGGACCACCAGCTCGCTGATAATTTTTCCGAGCACAGCCGGAGTAATTTGTTGCTTGGCATCGCTCCACGCTGCGTCCGGATTGATATGGCTTTCAATCATCAAGCCCGCCATGTCGAGGTCAAGTGCTTTTTGAGATATGAAGGCAATGAGATCACGATTGCCTGAAATGTGACTCGGATCGCAGATAATATCCAGCTCAGGAAAACGAGTTTTCAATTCGATGGCAATGTCCCACATCGGCAAATTTCTGAACGGTCCTTTTTCAAATGACGAAAAACCGCGATGGATAGCCGCTAATCTGGTAATGCCGGCTTTGTTCAAGCGCTCCAGTGCACCAATCCACAATTCCAGATCAGGGTTCACAGGATTTTTCACCATCACCGGAATATCAACACCTTTCAATGAATCGGCAATCTCCTGAACCGAAAAAGGATTCACCGTAGTGCGCGCGCCCACCCAAAGGATATCAACACCTGCTTTCAGGCAAGCTTCCACATGAGCCGTATTGGCCACTTCAGTAGTCACCGGCAATCCGGTTTCTTTTTTTGCCGTCATCAGCCATTGCAAACCAACATCACCCGCACCTTCATACTGCCCAGGCCGCGTGCGCGGTTTCCAGATTCCGGCCCGGAGAGCATGTACTTTTCCGGTAGCTGCAATCTGTTTTGCCGTTGCAACCATCTGGTCCTCGGTTTCTGCACTGCAAGGCCCACTGATAATGAAGGGTCGCTGTATATTCAGCCCGTTGATGATCGACTGTAGTTCTAATCCTTTCTTCATAATTATAAAGTTATTAGTTATTAGTTAATCGTTATTAGTGGTTAATAGCTTTCGTTTTTACGAATAACGAATAACTATTAACATTTAACTTCTCATCCAAGTACACGTTTTATTTCATTTGCCTTTGTCAACATCTTGTGCAATTCCTTTCCTTCTCGTTTCATTAAGTGATATTGAAAACGCTGCAAGTGCATGATGTATTCTGCCAGCGCCTGGCCAAGATATTCTGCATTTTGCTCAAAGATCGGAGCCCACATGTCAGGCGAACTTTTTGCGAGTCGAACGGTAGAAGCAAAACCGCTACCCGCCAAATTAAAAATATTTTTCTCATCTTTTTCCATGTCCAGCACGGTTTGTCCAAGCAGAAAAGAGCTCACGTGTGAAAGGTGCGACACGTATGCGACATGCTTGTCATGCTCAACGGGATCCATGAAAATTGTTTTTAGTTTAAGGATATTAAAAATTTTCTTTGCGATGTGGAGTGAGGCTTCCGATGATTTTTCCTGTTCGCAAATGATATTCGTCTTACCCTCGAACAATCCGAAGAAGGCTGCTTGAGGACCCGAGTATTCCGTTCCGGCAATAGGATGCGAAGCAACAAATTGGCCGCGCCTGGGGTTATTGACCACCGATTTACAGATCAAATTTTTTGTTGAGCCCGTGTCGATTACCGTTGCATTTTCATTTACCGCATCCAAAACCGATGGCAAAAACGCACAAGTTGCGTTAACGGGTATTGCCAGAATCACTAAATCACTTAGCGGAAGTGCAATATCTTCCGTCAGGATTTTATCAACGAGGCCAAGTTCAATTGCCATTCTTGCGTGCTCCGGGTTTCGATCAATACCAATCAACTCACTGGCTAAACCTGCCTTGCGAAGAGCAATGGCCATTGAGCCTCCAATCAAACCCAAACCGATAATCGTTACTTTCATTGGGTTGTGAGCTCTTGGTTGTTGGTTGCACGAGACACTTTCCATTTCTTTATTCGTTCCAATGCTTCATTCAGTTTCTCTTCGGTGGCACAAAGGGAAATGCGGATGAAGCGCCTGCCTGCTTCACCGAAAATAAATCCGGGTGTGATGAATACGTTGGTGCCGTACAAAATCTTGTCGATCCACTTTTCTACATCTGCAATTTCCTTCGGCGCTTTTGCCCACATAAACAAGCCGGATTGTTTTTTTGAAAACGCACAGCTTAGTTCTTCCAATATTTTACCGGCAGCTTGCTGGCGCTTTTTATAAATCATATTTTGTTTTTGAAACCAGTCATCGCCATTTTTCAATGCTTCGACAGCCGCGTGTTGCAATCCAAGAAACATTCCGGAGTCCATATTGCTTTTCACGCGGAGCACAGCTTCAATGTATTCTTTTTTTCCTGCGACCCAGCCGATACGCCAGCCTGCCATGTTGTGAGACTTGCTCAGCGAGTTTAATTCCAGCGCTACTTCATCCGCGCCTTCAATCGACAAAATGCTCATCGGGCTCTCATTCAATATCAAACTGTAGGGATTGTCGTTTACAATCAGAAAGTTGTTGGCTCGCGCTAAGTCAACTAATTCTTTTAATTCATCTTTTGAAGCAATTCGTCCGGTAGGCATGTGCGGGAAATTCACCCACATGATTTTCACGTTCGATAAATCTCTCTTCTTCAACGCAGCAACATCAATTCCCCAACCCAACTCTTCTTTCATTTGGTAGGTGACGATTTTTGCACCCGTCAGTTTTGCTACCGAGGCATATGTTGGATAGCCCGGATCAGGAATCAACACTTCATCGCCTTCATTGACAAACGCCATGCACACATGCATGATGCCTTCTTTCGATCCCATCAAGGGAAGAATCTCTGTTTCGGTATTCAGTGAAACGTAATAGACCTTTTTATAAAATCCGGCAATCGCTTCGCGCAATTGTGGAATCCCTTTATAATTCTGGTAGCCGTGATTCGCTGGATTTTTTGCCGAAACAATCAGGGCTTCAATCGTATTTTCCGAAGGTGCGAGATCAGGGCTTCCAATGCCAAGATTAATCACGCGCAATTCGGGTGAGTCCAACGAGCGAACTTCCGCCAGCTTCTTGCTGAAGTAGTATTCTTCTACGTTCTGAATTCTCTTTGCTGTTTGTATCATTTCCATTTAGCTTCAAGCCTCAAGCTACAAGCTTCAAGCTTGTGGCCTGAAGCTTGCAGTTATTTGTACTCAATCTTTCCCTTTTTATACTCTCCTAAAATATTCAGGTTTCGCACTTGCCTTAGCACTCGTTTCATCGCATCGTCATAGTTTTTTCTTCGTTTCCATTCCACATCCACATGAATAGAATATTCACTTGGCTTGCCAATGATCGGGATCGATTGAATTTTGCTCAGGTTGATTGAATTATTTTTGAATGTCATCAGCGCATCTGCCAAGCTTCCTACTTCGTTAGCCACTTCGAATGAGAGCGAGGCTTTGTTCGTATCCTCCTTCGCGGAAATGTGTTTCGTTAAAATCAAAAAGCGTGTGAAATTTTTTTTATGGGTTTCAATTCGTTTTTCTAAAATTTCCAGTCCGAATTTTTTTGCCGCCTGTTCATTCGCGATAGCAGCGGTGTCCTTCAATTTTTTATCTGCTACTTTTTTTGCCGAATAAGCCGTGTCGTCGCTTTCGCGGATTTCGATTCCATTCAGTCGATGTAAATAATCCGAGCATTGGCGGATGGCCATCGGATGGCTTTCAATACTTCTGATGTCGGCCATCTTCACTCCAGGCAAGGCGAGCAAGTGCATGTGGATAGGCAGATAAACTTCCCCGATAATGGAAAAATGATATTCCTGCAATAAGAAGTAGTTGGGCAAAATGCTGCCCGCGATGGAATTCTCAATCGCCATCACGGCAAAATCACTCTCACCGTTTTTTAGTGATTCGCACAACGTGTGAAAACTAAGACACTCCATCGTTTCAATAGGTTCTTTGAAGTGCGTTAAGGCCGCCACCTCATGAAAGCTGGTAGCAATGCCCTGTATTGCAACTTTAAATCTTTTCTTCTTTGCCATTCTACTCCGCATGTTGTAAAATAAAAAGTCCCGGGTTTTTCCGGGACTTTTTGATATTTTCGTTTTGTTTCTTTTTCTCTTCAAAGCGATTTTAC
>Ga0206942_1271_pt1 | contig 13243 bp, 12 predicted proteins | sample Alteio_BWOrgHeat_6_FD_153253 | JGI IMG/M metagenome (GOLD analysis project Ga0206942, IMG submission 153253) | Enriched cells from forest soil in Barre Woods Harvard Forest LTER site, Petersham, Massachusetts, United States -... | ecosystem: Environmental > Terrestrial > Soil > Temperate forest > O... | reverse complement strand
TCCTTGTTGGACGGAAATCGATCTGGAGATTTTGCGGAGCAATTTTCGCTGGCTCAAATCGCAGATAAAGCCCGGCGTTCAGGTCCTCGCCGTTGTGAAGGCCAACGCCTACGGTCACGGAATTATTCCGGTTGCCGCCGTGGCTGTGAAAGAAGGAGCCGCTTATCTCGGAGTTTCAAGTCTTGAGGAAGGCATCCAGCTTCGACGCGGGGGGGTTCAGATCCCGATTCTCATTCTGGGCAGTATGTACCCGTTTGATAATTTCTCCGCGCTTTTTGAAAATCGACTGACTCCGACTGTCGCCAGTATTGAAGCGGCGGAAACTTTGGACCGGCTGGCTGTGACGCGGGGAGAAAAACTCCCAGTGCACGTAAAAATCGATTCGGGATTCGGGCGAATCGGTGTTTCGGTTGCAAACGCGGGTCCGTTTATCAAGCAAGTCTCTCTGCACCGCGGTCTGATTCTTGAGGGGATTTACACCCATTTCTCCAGCTCCGATGTGGACCCGGCCTATACAGAGACCCAGGCGCGCGCGTTTCAAGAGGTCATCCGGGCCGCGGCCGACCAGGGCATCAAGCCCCCTTACATTCACATGGCGAATTCTGCCGCTCTTCTGCAGTATCCGGAGACTCACGGGACCCTGGTGCGGCCGGGGCTGGCCATTTACGGAATTCCTCCTTACGCCGGAGCACGGGCGGCGCTCAAGCCCGCGCTTGCGTGGAAAAGTCGCATCATCTTTTTGAAAACGATTCCGGCCGGCTCTTCGGTCAGCTATGCCCGCAGTTGGAAGGCCGACAGGCCGACGCGGGTTGCGACCATCGCGGTCGGTTATGCCGATGGCTTTCCAAGGATCTTGTCCAATAAAGGCCACGTCCTGGTTCAGGGCAGACGGGTCCCGGTCATTGGACGAGTGACCATGGATATGACGATGATCGACGTCACTGACGCGCCCGAGTGCCATGTGGGGGACGAAGTCGTACTCGTGGGTCGGCAAGGAAATGAAGAGTTGGGGGCCAACGAGATGGCGCAGGCCGCCCAAACCAACGCGTATGAGATTCTTTGCGGCATCGGCGAACGCGTACCGAGGGTCTATCTCCATGGAAGAAACTAAGCCGATCGATTCCGGGTTTGAAAGGCGTCTGCTCCGTCTTCTGGGCAGACCGCTCCTGTCCTTATCGGAATCCATGGGACGTGTCGTTATTCTTTGCCGCCAGACTTTTTCCTGGCTTAAGGCCGTTGAACGAACGAGCCTCTTTGAGCAGATAGTCGCCATAGGAGTTGATTCCATCCCGGTGACGGCTTTAACAAGTCTCTTTACCGGTATGGTGCTGGCCCTTCAGACCGGATATTCCTTTCGTAAAGTTTTCAATGAACCGATCTATGTAGGAACGGTGGTGGGGCTCTCTTTGACTAAAGAGTTGGGCCCGGTTCTAACAGCGGTGGTTATTTCGGGTCGCGTCGGGGCCGCTATTGCCGCGGAGTTGGGGACAATGAATGTGACTGAGCAGCTGGATGCCCTTTATACGCTAGGGACCAACCCCGTGAAGTATCTGGCCGTTCCGCGGGTCATTGCCTGCCTGTTCAGCATCCCGATCTTGACGCTGATGGCCGATTTTATCGGAGTTCTCGGCGGCCTGCTGATTGCCGTTTACCGTTTATCCGTTCCGCGGGCGGTCTACATGAATGAAATCCGCCAGTTGGGCTGGAAGGAAGGCATGCATGGCATTATCAAGTCTTTTTTCTTTGCCGCGATTATCGTGATCGTTTCCTGCTATAAGGGATTCAACTGTGAAGGCGGCGCCGAAGGTGTCGGCAAGGCAACGACGAGCGCCGTCGTGATCTCGATGGTGCTGATTCTGGTCATGGATTATTTCCTTTCAGCGATTCTCGTCTCCTTCGGAATCGGGTAAGGCGGATGATTCGACTGGTCAACGTCCATAAATCATTCGGCTCGCACCGCGTTCTTCAGGGGTGTTCCCTGGAGGTTAAAGACGGGGAAACGCTTACGATTATTGGCGGCTCCGGTACCGGAAAGAGCGTGACGCTGAAGATTATGATCGGTCTTTTAAAGCCCGATCGCGGCCAGGTCTTTGTGGATGACCGTGAGATTACCGATTTAGACGAAAAGGAACTCGCGGAAGTTCAGAAAAAATTCGCCTACATTTTTCAGATGGGCGCTCTTTTCGATTCCATGACAGTCGGGGAAAACGTCGCTTTCGGCTTACAGCAGCTCCATAAGTACGACGCGAAAAAAACGCAGGATATTGTTTCCAAAACCCTGGCGCTGGTGGGGCTGGGCGGGATTGAGCGGCTAAAGGTGAGTTCGAATTCGCCGGTAGGACCATTGCGCTGCTTGGCGATCATAATTTTGGCGATGTTTTCCTGGCCGGGATCGACCGTTTTGTAAACCACTTCCCGATAGATGAAGGCCACCATATCGGCATCTTGCTCGATGGCGCCGGACTCCCGCAGGTCCGACAGTTGAGGTTTGCCTTCCCGACCCTTTTCTTCAGGACGACGGGACAGCTGAGAGAGCGCCATCACAGGAACGCGCAGATCACGCGCCAAGCTTTTCAGATTTCGTGAAATTTCCGAGATTTCCTGCTGTCGGCTTTCGATTTTTCCCATGCCGCGCATCAGCTGAAGATAATCCACCATGACCAGAGCCAGGGGAGTCCCCTTGGCGGAGAGCTCCGCGGCCAGGCGCCGGCAGCGGGCGCGCATTTCGAGAACGGAGATGGCGGAGCTGTCATCAATATAGATGGGCGCCGCCGCAATCTGGCTGGCGCAGGCTGTCAGTATGTTCCAGTATTTCTTTTCCAGGAATCCGCGCCGCACTTTATGCATGTCCGCCCGCGCTTCGGAGCACAGCATGCGCATCATTAGCTCTTCTTTCGACATTTCCAGCGAGAAAATCGCCACGGGTTTTTTCTGGCGAATACCGACATGTTCCGCGATGTTCATGGCGAAGCTTGTTTTTCCCATGGACGGACGACCGGCGATTATGACCAGATTGGAAGGCTGGAATCCGGACGTCATGGTGTCGAGCTCGGTAAAACCGGTCGCCAGTCCGGTCACGTGCGCCTTGCGCTGGTAGAGATTCTCAACGGTCTCGATGACGTCGTTGATCAGATCTCCCACAGGGACAAATCCTTTGGTGGCCTTGGATTGGGCGATGCCAAAAATATGGTGCTCCGCTTCATCCAGCAAAGAAGCGACGTCGTCCTGCTGAAGGAAAGCCGAGGAGACGATGCGGGTGGAAACGTGGATCAGCTGGCGCAGGACCGACTTATCCTTGACGATGCGCGCATAATGATCAATATTGGCCGCGGTGGAAACCACATTCGCGAGGTCGGTGATGTAAGAAGCCCCGCCGATGTCCTGTAGGAGACGTTGATTCTTGAGATGCTCCCCTACGGTCACGACATCGACGGCCGCTCCTTCGGCAAAAAGATGGGCGATAGCGCGGAAGATATACTGGTGGGCCGGTTTGTAGAAGTCGTTTTCGGTCAACGACTCCAGGCCTTTGGCCTGGGCCTCACGCTCGATGAGCATGGCGCCCAGAACGGCCATTTCCGCCTCATTGGCCTGGGGCGGCGTTTTATCAATCAGATCAACCATAAAAACATTTTGGATTTTGGATTGGGGATTTTAAATTGGACAATCCAAAATCTAAAATCAAAAATCCAAAATGGCCTATGCCTCTGCGACGACGTTGACTTTCAAGTGCGCCTGGAGACCTGACCCCAGTCGAATCGGAACCTGAGCAGGGCCGGCCTGCTTTAAAGGTTCCAGAAGACTGACGGCATGTTTTTCAACCTTCAAGCCTTCTTTTTCCAGGGCATTGATGATTTCCTGACGTCCAACGGAGCCGAAAAGGCGCCCCTCCGGTCCTGATTTGGCTTTTATCACGAGGGTCACGGCTTCGATCTTCTGCGCGAGGGTCTGGCTTTCATCCCTCCGATGGGCGGCTTTGGTGAGCGTGCCCTGGCGTTCCGTCTCCCATTGTCGCAAAGCGGACTCGCTGGCGGGGAAGGCCAGCTTGCGCGGGAACAAGTAATTCCGCGCATATCCCGCCGAGACATTCTTGACGTCTCCGGCCTGCGCGATCCCGCGAACATCCGATCGAAAAACGACTTTTAATGAATTGGCCATAAAGAAACCCCCGAAATCCGCTTAAACAACTGCATAAGGGAGCAACGCGATATTGCGCGCTCGCTTAATGGCTCGAGTCAGCATGCGGTGATGCTTCGAGCAATTCCCCGTGGAGCGGGCGGAGATCATCTTCCCGCGCTCCGTCACAAAATTCCGCAAAATCGTGGTGTTCTTGTAGTCGATGTCGACCACCCGGTCCACGCAGAAGCGACAGACTTTACGGCGAGGAGGGCCCCAGCGACGGGGTCGTCCACCCGCTTCTTCTCGACCGCCACCGGGCCGACCGTGTCCTTTATTTCGTGAAGGTGCTGATGCAAATGCCATAACGTATGTCCTTTCTTATTAAAACGGAATATCTTCTTCGCCGCCCTGACTGCCCGCCCCTGCTCCCACTTCGGCCACGGATGCGGCGGGCTGAGGAGCGGCCTCCGTATCTCCGGTCGGCTCGGCGGCGCCTTCTTCGGTTCCCGTCTTCGCCAGAAACTGAAGCCGGTAAGCCTCGACTTCAAGACCCGACCGCTTCTGGCCGTCTTTGGTTTCCCAGGATGTGCTACGCAGGCGGCCTTCTACGTAAAGAGGACTGCCCTTTTTCAATCGTTCTTTCGCGCGCTCAGCCGCTTCGCGCCACACGGTGACCGGGACAAAAGTCGCCTCTTCGCGCCATTCGCCTGTGCTGTCCTTGTAGCGGCGGTTGACCGCCAGATCCAGGCGAGCCACCGCCTGGCCTTTAGGCGTATACCGGACCTCCGGATCACGGGTTAAACGTCCGACCAGTCGGACATCATTAAGTTGGAGAAGCCGAAGTTGGTTAAGCATGGCTCGTTCCTCCTTCAGGTGCTGCCGTAGGGGCCGGCGCGATCGGTCCGGGTTCTGCTGCGGCCGCTGGCGCCCTGACACCCTCCGGGCGTAAGGGCTGCCCGTACTGGTCGCCGGTGGCGACCTGTCCGGGCGCGGGCGAGCTGGGTTTAGGAGTAAATTCAGGACGTCCGCGGGATGGGCCTCCTGTACGACCTGCGGGACGGCCGCCTTCGGCCGCTCCGGCCGAGCGTTCGCGCCGCGGAGCAAATTTCTTCGTTTTTTTAATCACCTTGGTCGTCATATGCCGTATGACCGAGTCGGTGACGGCGAAGAGATGTTCGACGGAATTGACCACGCTGGTGTCGGCGGTAAAGGTGATCACCGCATAAAAACCCTCGCGGTGTCCTTGGATGGGGTAAGCCAGTCGGCGGCGGCCCCAGCGGTCTTCGCCCGCAACCGTTCCGTTGCTGGCGGTCACGCTCTGCTTGATCTTGTTGATCAGTTGATCAACCTGATCATTGGATATTTCGGGTTCGGCAATAAAGACAGTTTCGTAGTTGGTTGTAGCCACGATGAGTCTCCTCTCTGGACATTGGTCCCCATCCATCGCATGGGCGTTGCCGCAAGGGGATGAGGAAAAGGAGTAATTTCCTTACTTAATGACGCTGGTATGATACCAAAAGGTTCCCGTCGTGTATAGGCTCAGCTCGACGAATCCTTCTTAAGCAGGCGATACTCCACTTCCCCCTTTTTCACGTACCCCAGATTCTTACGGATCAGGTATTCCGTGTAGGCAGGGTCTTGCTGAATGAGCGTGAGTTCCCGGGTCAGCTTTTCGTGCTCCGTACGCAGATTGATCAGGCTGGCTTGAAGCCGACGCTGTTCATGATATTGAACGACCAGGCCGCGGAAAGCCTCATTGCCGAAGAGACACAAGGCCATGAGGACAACCGTGACCCACAGAATGATGCGTTGCTGATCGGTCATCCGCCAGAAGACCTAGACCGCAGCAACCGCTTTCACCCGGAACGCGTTCATACCGGGGTATTGCGCTTTCTTACCCAACTCCTCTTCGATCCGGAGAAGCTGGTTATATTTGCAGATCCGATCCGTGCGGCTGGCCGATCCGGTCTTGATCTGACCCGTATTGAGCGCCACCGCCAGATCCGCAATGAACGTGTCTTCGGTCTCCCCGGACCGGTGGGACATGACGCACGTGTAGTCGGCTTTGTGTGCGGTCTGCACGGTCTCGACCGTCTCCGAGAGGCTGCCAATTTGATTTACCTTGATAAGAATGGAATTGCAGACTTTCTCCGCAATTCCCTTCTTCAAAATAGCCACATTGGTGACAAAAAGATCGTCTCCAACCAATTGGAGCCGATCGCCCAGAGCGGCGGTGAGCTGCTTCCACCCGCTCCAATCAAATTCCGACAGACCATCTTCAATGGAAACAATGGGGTAGCGATTCGCCCAATCCGCCCAGAACTCCACCATCTGTTTGGACGATTTTCGCGGGTTGGACGGTTCCCCCTCCAGAAGATACGTCCCGTTGTCATAAAATTCACTCGCGGCCGGGTCCAGCGCGATGACGATATCTTTCCCGAACTGATAACCGGCTTTCGCCACGGCTTCGGCGATGGCGCTGAGCGCTTCTTCGTTCGATTTCAGGTCCGGCGCAAACCCCCCTTCATCGCCCACCGCGGTATTTAATTTCTTGTCTTGGAGCACTTTTTTGAGGGCATGAAAAGTCTCGGCGCCCATCCGGATGGCCTCGCGGAAGGATTTTGCGCCGACCGGCATGATCATGAATTCCTGCAAATCGACATTGTTATCGGCGTGCGCGCCGCCGTTGATAATATTCATCATCGGCACCGGCAGGACATACCCCTTTTTGGGCAGCTTGTAAAGATCGCGCACATGGTCATAGAGCGGTTTTTTCGCGCTCGCCGCGCCGGCTCGGGCGCTGGCCAGAGAGACTCCGAGAATCGCATTGGCTCCGAGTTTGCCTTTATTGGGCGTCCCGTCGAGCTCGATCATGAGTCGGTCGAGCGCCGGAGTGTCGCAAGGCTTGCCTTTGAGCGCCTTGGCGATGGGGCCATTTACATTGGCGACCGCTTTCAAGACCCCTTTGCCACCATAGCGTTTCGGGTCGCCATCCCGCAATTCGATGGCTTCCTTGGATCCGGTGGAGGCGCCCGAAGGGACCGCCGCCCGGCCCCTGCTTCCGTCACTGAGAAGGACATCGACTTCCACCGTGGGGTTGCCGCGTGAATCCAAAATTTCTCGTCCTGTGATTTTTACGATCTTAGATGGCATAACATTTTCTCCTTCTTTCGCAGGGGCGGGCCTCGTGCCCTCCCGCATGAATGATCCGGGCCGGTACAAGGCCGGCCCCTACGAATTAATTAATCTTGTTCCAATTTTCTCTAATTCTTTTAACTTTTTGGGTGTATCCGCTTCCAGATAGAGTCGAACGACAGGCTCCGTTCCCGATAAACGAACGCCCAGCCAACTATCGTCGCGAAAAACAAATTTGAAGCCATCCAGTCGGACAATTTTTTTCACTTCGAGACCCTCGAGCGTGTTGGGCGTCAGCGTTTCAAAACGCCGCCGGACACCCTGCATAATCTCCGCGCTCAAATGAAGGTTGATCCGCTTCGAAAGATAAGGACCGACCTGCCGGCGAAGATCCGCCAGGACCTGGCGGAAGGATTTTTTCTCCACGGCGCGCACTTCGGCCATCAATAGACAGGCGAGAATGCCGTCTTTTTCCGGCACGTGCCCTTGAATCGTCAGACCGCCGGATTCCTCGCCCCCCATCAGGAAACCGCCGGCCTCCATGGCTTCGGCAATATATTTGAAGCCCACAGGCGTTTCTTTAAGTTCCAGACCATAATGCCGGGCGACCGCATCTATAAAGTGAGAGGTCATCACGCTGCGCACGACCAGGCCGCGGGCTTTACGGGTTTTGACCAAGTGCTGCAGAACGATCGGCAGAATTTCATTGGGAGAAAGCAGAGTCCCATCTTGATCCACGACGCCGAAGCGATCCGCATCGCCATCCGTGCCGAAACCCGCGACGAGTTTTTCCTTACGCATCACCTTCACCAATTCAGCCAGCTGCGGCTCTGCCGGCTCCGGAGACTGGCCGCCGAAAGTCACATCACGCCAATCGTGCAGAACGGTAGTCCGGCAGCCCGCCTCCGAAAGAAAAGCATCCAGATAACCGCGACCCGTCCCGTAGAGCACGTCCGCGCCGACTTTCAGCCGAGCCTTCTTTAAAGCGCCGACATCAATGGTTTTTCGGAGCTTCGCGAGATACGCAGGATTCGGATCAAATGGAATAATTTTCCCGATCTCACCTCCGGAAGCAGGCTCGTCCGATCCGTTCGCCAGACGTTCGATATCATGTGTCACTTCCGGCGAAGCTGGAGCTCCGTTCGTCATATTAAATTTAATGCCGTTGTATTCCGCCGGATTATGGCTGGCCGTGAAGTTCACCCCGCCGGCGGCTTTTTGGTGGATGATCGAATAAGAAACCACGGGTGTCGGCACAAAAGTTTTCGAAAAAAGCACCGGGAGACCGTTCCTGGAGAGAACCTCCGCCGCCGCCTGCGCAAATTCGGGACTTAAGAACCGTGTGTCGTAACCGACGATTACGGGGCGTATCGGCGTATCGGCGTGACGGGGTATCGGCGTCCCATTCTGCTGTGTCGCCGAGGCACCGATAAGCCGATGCTCCGATACGCTCGTTCTGAGGTGTGTGGCAATGGCCTGAACCACCCGGCGGACATTCGCAAAGGTAAAATCCTCCGCCATGATGGACCGCCAGCCCGATGTTCCAAATTGGATCATAGATAGCGATGCGCGATTTTCAAAATCTCCTGCGCTTTGAACGGCTTTACAAGATACTCCTTCGCGCCGAGTTGCAGGGCCTCCCCCCAAAGCTTCTCTTCTCCATACGCGCTGATGATCACGACCGGAATTGAACTATAGCGCTCGGTGAGGACTTTGAGCAAGGCCAACCCGTCCATGCCCGGCATGGAGCGATCGGTCATGACCAGGTCAATAGACTGGCTCTGGATCATTTTCAAAGCCTCCCGTCCATCTTCAGCTTCAACGACTTCAAATCCTTCCGCTTTCAAGACATCGGCCAGAAGAATGCGCGCCGTTTTATCATCATCGACAACAAGAATTTTTTTCATGGGTTATCGGAGGATCAGGACGTCTGCCAGACTTTAATTTTCTGCGAGTATTCTTTCATGAGCGTGCGCGCTTCGTTTTTAGTCGATGCTTCGACCCAGACGTGGAAGGTCGCCTCATCGGGATCCGGCAGAAGCAGGACCCAGCTGCCGTTGTCAAAAACCTTCACGCCGTCCACCAGCTCATGAGACATGGACTGCACCGCCTCGATGGCGCGCCGCATCACCAGGCCTTTTCGATCCCAGGGGCAGGGCACCTTCTGATGGAAGGTTTCAAATGGAGGAATCTCTTCGGAGAGCGCATTCAATTTCATCTTGTGACGCGCCAGCAGCTCAATAATCTTCACAATCGCGAACATCGCGTCAAAACTCGGCTGGAACTGCGGAAAAATGAAACCCCCGATGCCATCGCCCACAAACTTCATATTCGCTTCCCGACTGGCGTCCATGATGTAGCGCGGAGCGGTTCGCAGACGTCTGACATCCACCTGATGGGGCCTGGCCAGGCGCTCGATGACGGCGGAAATATTCACCGGAACACCCACCGCGCCCCCCCGGATGTCCTGCATCACCAGCTTGGCCACCAGCAGCAGCGCGTTTTCATTCGGAATGCGTTTGCCTTTTTCATCGATCATGAAAACTTTTTCGGCGCCCGTATCGATGAGAAAGCCGGCGTCCGCGTTCAGCGTCATCACGATCGTGGACAGGCGGTCCAGGGCGGTCTGGAATTCCTCCGCCGTTTTCGTGACGCGCGGAGCGCTGAGATAGGCGTTCAAGCTGACCACTTCCAGGCCCAGCCGGCCCAGGATATCCGGCAGAATCAGAGAAGCCGATGAAAAAGCATAATCGATCACAATTTTAATTTTTGAACTTTGCAGCAGCGGAGCATCCACCGCTTTCAGGAACCCGGCTCGGTAATATTCCTGGGCCCGGGGAGGCGTGATAATCTCGCCCACGCGGTCCGGCGTGGCGCGCTTAAAATCTTCGCGCAGGAACAACTGCTCTATGGCGCGCTCTTGGGAACTTGAAAGATCGACGCCGGTCTTGTCCAGAAGCTTGATATCCACCAGGTTTGGATCGAACGGAGACTGGCGCACATGGATTCCGCCCGCCTCCCCCTCCTGGCCAATTTCGTAGCGGACGACCGGGATCGGCGCCGTGCGCAGGTCTCCTACTTTAACTCCCGTCGAAAGAAGACCGGAGATCATCGCCCGCTTAATCATCCGACTGGCCATGTGCGCGTCGCGGGAGGTGGTCACGTAAGCCCCTTCGCCCAGATAAGCGCCGTAGGCGGCGCCGATCCGCGTCGCCAGCTCCGGGGTAATTTCACGGTTGCACAAACCGGTAATCCCATAGGCGCCGAACAACCGCCGCGTCCAGCGTTCCCCCCAGATGAGACTGGTGGAAAGGACGGCGCCATCCTCGACATGTTTGTGCGGCCAGATCTTCACATTGGAATGGATGGTGGCTCCGCGGCCGATCACGCAATCGTCCCCGATAATAGCGCCGTCAGCGATGTCGGCCTGATCGCCCACCTGACAGCGTGCGCCGATCACGGACTCCTCGATCTGGGCATCCGCGCCGATCGTGACGTCATCCCAGATAATGCACCCGGTCAAATCGGCCCCCGCGCGGATCGTCACTCGGTTGCCGATGACACAGTTACTCAATTTGACGCGTTCCTCGATCCGGCAGTGATCCCCCAGAAGAACTCGACCCTCGCAGACGACCTTCGGGTCGACGTGGGTATTATCCCCGATGATTACTTCGCCCTCTCCCACTTTCCGCGGATGCCCCGGAAAATCCGTCCGGATGCGTTCATCCAGCAGGTCATAATGCGCGAGCCGGTATTCGGAAAGATCGCCCACATCCTTCCAATAACCTTCCGCAATATGACCGAACATCGGCGCCTGGAGATTGAGCAGAAGCGGAAACAAGTTTTTTGAAAAATCGAAGCTGCGGTCTTTCGGAATATGTTTCAGCACGTCGGGCTCCAGAAGATAAATCCCGGTGTTACTCGTGTCCGAAAAGACTTCCCCCCATGAGGGCTTTTCCAGGAAGCGCTGGATGCGCATTTTCTCATCGACGATCACCACGCCGTATTCGAGAGGGTCCGCCACCCGCGTCAGCACGAGCGTGGCCAGCGCCTTTTTCCGGCGGTGGGCGGACAGGACGGTTTTGAGATTGAAGTCGGTGAGGAGATCGCCGGAGATGACCAGAAAAGAGTCATCCAGATCCTTTTCCGCGAACTTGATACATCCAGCGGTGCCCAGATCCGCCTGGGGGCGCAAATATTCAATCTTGACGCCGAAAGCAGAGCCGTCGCCGAAATGGCGGATGATAATTTCAGGCTGGTAATAGAGCATGACGATCAGGTCGTCAAAGCCGTTATCTTTTAAAAGCCGGACGATGTGTTCCATCATGGGCTTATTGGCCATGGGAACCATGGGTTTCGGAATATTGACGGTCAGCGGACGGAGGCGGGTACCAAAGCCTCCCGCCATAATAATGGCTTTCATTGGGACATGCAGCCTTTCCTATTCGAATTTCCGACTTAGGCGGGACCTATTCAGAATACCAAATTTCCTCGACCCTAATTTGGCTTGACCTTGATTTCCATGGCTCCCTCCAGGGGGACAAAATCGCTTTCGCCCTGGTCGTTGACCGTCACTTCAAACTCGGTTCCTTTTACGCGGACTTGGGCGGTCGGAGTTCGAAATTCGGGGCGATCATCCTTATGTTTGGGTTCGGGGGCGGTCACGAAATGAAAGGTCCCCGTGCCCAGACCATACACCAGTTTTTTACGGATCAGACCGGCGCTCATCGCGCTTTCGGGCTTCATGGCGCCCCAGTAGTCTCCATCCATCACTCCCCAGACGAATCCATCCTTTTTCGTCACGAGCCTTTCTCCGCGGGATATCTCCGCTCCCACGGCCGCGCGGCGGGGAATTCCATCGGCTCGAACAATCTCAACATCGCCTTCGATGAACGCAACGCGAAACCATTTGCCGTAGATCAAAGGACGGGGTTCGGGGGGCGTCGAGGGCCTTTTCCACCAGGGTGGATTGAAATCTGAAACTTCCACGGGCAATGCGGTCAGCACCATCTTTCCGGAGGTCATCATCATATGGGTATGATTCTGGCCATCCAGGGACAAATAGAATTCCGTTCCCAGAATAGCCGCGTCAGCGCTGACGGTATGGTACTCGACCTGGCCAATCACCCCTCCCACCGCATCGGCATGATGCCGGACATGAATTTTCCCGCTCAGGAGCTCGTAATGGGTTTCGGATTCCGTCTTTTCCCGCAATTTAAAAGAGCTTTCCGGCCAGATCTTGACACGATTGCCATCTTCAAAGACAAGCTCTACAGAACTCTGCCGAGCGGTCCGAATGATGTCACCTGAAAGAACAGGGGTATTGGCGCTCAGGGGCTCCCAGCCTCCGGGAACGGCACGCTCAACGATACCGAATCCATGGACCGGAACACCGATAAATTCTCCCTGGATACTGGCTTCCGCCTGATGGAGACGTTCCTCCGCTTTGGCCAGCGCCGCTTGATCATGCTCCAAGTCCTGATCCAGCGCTTTGATCTCCTGGGCATCCTTGGGCAAAGTCAGAGCAACGCGAAGTTCTTTGATCTTGGCGATATGACTTAAAAGGCGCTCTTTGTCCTGGGCGGCCGCCACATGTTCGGAACTCTGCTTTTCCCGAAATGTCTTAAAGATGTTCTGAATGGACGCCTGATCGTCATTTTCCGCACGTACCGGCAGAGAAACACCCATGGACATAAAAAAAACACCCGCGGTGATAAGACCAAGGCGCCGATGTGCGTGAAAAATCATTCGCGATTAGTATGCATGATAAAATGGCGCTATGATAGTTCCCATTATGATTTTAATTCCCCATGCTTAAGACTTTATTTGATCGGCTTAACGCCGTGGAAAAGCGTTACGCCGTCGCCGGTCTCATCCTGGCCGGCTGGCTTCTGGGCATGGTTGTTCTCCATCAGCTTCTGCTGGATCTCCCCAATATCGAGTCGCTTCAGAATTACACGCCGCCGGTGGTCACCAAAATCCTGGACGTCCA
>Ga0206942_1255_pt1 | contig 13322 bp, 12 predicted proteins | sample Alteio_BWOrgHeat_6_FD_153253 | JGI IMG/M metagenome (GOLD analysis project Ga0206942, IMG submission 153253) | Enriched cells from forest soil in Barre Woods Harvard Forest LTER site, Petersham, Massachusetts, United States -... | ecosystem: Environmental > Terrestrial > Soil > Temperate forest > O... | reverse complement strand
AATACTTTTTTGTCGCGCGAAGAAACGTATGCGGATATCAGTCCGGTGCGATTGAATTCCAATGGTGTCACGGCTTTCATTTCTATCATGCGTGGCTGCGACAACATGTGTTCATTTTGTGTAGTCCCTTTCACGCGCGGGCGTGAGCGCAGTCGTGATCCGTTTTCTATTGTTGCCGAAGCCAAGGATTTATTTGACAAGGGATATCGCGAGGTGACTTTGCTGGGGCAAAATGTTGACTCGTACAAATGGAGCGAAGAAGAAAACAACAAAGCTAGACTTGAGAAAAGAGGAGTAGATGAAATTATCACCAACTTCGCCAGACTGTTGGAGCTGGTAGCGCTCGTCCATCCAGATCTGCGAGTGCGTTTCTCTACTTCTCATCCGAAAGACATCACCGATGACGTGCTGCGTACGATGGCGAAATACGAAAACATTTGCAAGAACATTCACCTGCCCGTGCAAAGCGGAAGTTCACGAATACTGGAGCTGATGAACCGTGGTTACTCGCGTGAATGGTATTTGGATCGCGTGAAAAGTATTCGCAGGATTTTGGGTGAAGACTGCGGGATCACTTCGGATATGATTGCAGGCTTTTGCACGGAAACGGATGAAGACCATCGCGAAACGATCTCGATGATGGACGAAGTGCAATACGATTATTCCTTCATGTTTTTTTATTCAGAACGGCCCGGAACGCTGGCTGCAAAAAAATATGCCGATGACATTTCTGTTGAGGTAAAAAAACAAAGGCTGGACGAGATCATTAAAAAGCAATCCGAACTTTCGCTGTTGCGCAACCAACGTGACGTCAACAAAATTCATCAGGTTTTGGTGGAAGGAACTTCGAAGCGTTCAAACGAGTTTTTACAGGGAAGGAATACGGCCAATAAGGTGGTCATCTTCCCCAAAGAAAATAAAAGCAAAGGCGAATACGTCAATATAAGGGTGGAGCGTTGTTCACAAGGAACATTGTTTGGAAAGATGATCAATTGATTACTGCGTTTTATATTGAAACGATAACCAGACACCTGACAATTTTCCATAAAATTAACTGTACACTAAAAGCTACGTAGTACAACGTATGACAGAAACAGAATTACAAAATATAAAGCAGCGGTTTGGGATCATTGGTAATGCGCCCATGCTCAATCATGCTGTACGCGTAGCCATGCAGGTAGCTCCTACCGACATGTCGGTGCTCATCACGGGCGAAAGTGGAAGCGGGAAGGAATCCTTCTCAAAAATTATCCACAACATGAGTCACCGCAAGCACGGACCGTTCACCGCGATCAACTGTGGCTCGATTCCGGAAGGTACGATCGACTCTGAATTATTTGGTCATGAAAAAGGGTCGTTTACGGGCGCTCATGAGGCACGTAAAGGGTATTTTGAAGTAACGAATGGCGGCACCATTTTTCTGGATGAGATTGGCGAAATGCCGCTAAGCACACAAGCCCGTTTGTTGCGCGTGCTGGAATACGGAGAATTTATTAAAGTAGGTTCATCCAAAGTAATGAAGACAGATGTGCGCGTAGTCGCCGCCACCAATGTTAATTTATTGACCAAGGTTTCAGAAGGGCGCTTTCGCGAAGATCTTTACTACCGCTTAAACTCAGTGCCGATTTATGTTCCACCTCTTCGCGAACGGGAAAAAGATGTGGAATTATTATTTCGAAAATTTGCGTCCGACTTTGCGGAGAAATATAAAGTAAAACCGATCACCCTCACCGAGGAGGCAAAAACAGTATTGCTGAAATACCGGTTTCCCGGAAACATCCGTCAACTTAAAAATTTAGTGGAGCAAATCTCCGTTCTTTCACCCGATCAAAAAGAAATTGATAGCGCAACCTTATCCAATTACTTGCCGAAAGAATCGACATTACCTGTGGTAATCAATGGTAAAAATGGAAGCGATATTTCGGAAAGAGAAATTTTGTACAAGGTCCTTTTCGATTTAAAAAAAGATGTAACGGAAGTAAAGAAAATGGTGCTGGAGATCCTTTCCGATCCGGCACAAGCGCAGCAGATATTAAAAAACAACACGCATTTATTTGAAGGCATTCAGGAAACAAAAATTCAACCGGATCAGCCGGTGGTCTTAAATATCAATCCTCCTCAGAATCACCCTACCAATGAAGCGGAAGAAGTGCAGGATATTTCGCACGAAGCGGAAGATGATTCATTGTCCATTCAAAAGAAAGAAAAGGAGTTGATTGTGCGTGCGTTGAGCAAGAACAGGAACAAACGCAAATATGCGGCACGCGATTTGGGGATTTCCGAAAGAACACTGTATCGAAAAATAAAAGAATACGATCTGGAAAAATAGCCGTGAGAAAAACAGCAGCACTTATCTCCATTCTTCTTTTGGGCCTGATTTCGTCCTTATCGGGATGCTTGACCTATTCCCTTTCGGGAGCTTCGACGAACGCGAAATCAATTCAAGTCGATCCCTTTTTCAACAACACAGAATTAGGCCCTGCCAATTTTGGGCAAACCGTTACCAACCGGGTGAAAGATTATTTTCAGCAGAACTCCAGCTTGCGGGTAGTGCCCACCAATGGTGAACTTCAGATTGAAGGAACCATTGTTACTTATGCCACCGCCCCACAAGCACCGCAGGCAAGCACCGGCACCGGCTCTGCCGCAACGCCAAATTATGGTGCATTAACCCGGCTGACCATTGCCATTAGAGTAAACTATTCGGACAACGCTGAACCTAAGAACAGTTTTAAAGATCGAAGCTTTACCTTTTACGCGGATTTTGATAACTCACAGGATTTTTATTCAGTGCAGGAAAGTCTTGAAAAAAAAATCCTCGACCAGATCATGATCGATATTTTTAACGCCACCATCGCTACCTGGTAAAGTTGTTTCCAGTAGGTTTTTCCACTACATTTACCTACCTACAAAACCACAACGCGTGGACAAAGAACGGTTTAATAACTTACTGACGAACTACACTTCATTGAGCGAAGAGGAAGCGTTGCAGCTAAGTGAATTGTCAGATCAATTTCCTTACAGCCAAGTCATTCACAGCCTTGCTGCACGGGCTGCCCAGGACTGCAATCTTCCTTCAAAAGAAAAATTATTGCACGTCAGCGCTGTCTATTGCACCGATCGGTCTGCCTTTAAGGCCATGATGACTGCACCCCGACGAATGAGGATCGAATCACCAAGTCTTGCGACCCAAATTCAGGTTTTAGAAACACAAACTGAAATCGCTACTGCTCAACTCCATGAACAGGTAGCTTACGACATCGCCAATTTGCAGGAATCAAAACGACTGTATGAAATGATGATTGAGCGATTAGAGAAAGAAAAGGCGTTTCCTCTATTTAATAAAACAGAAACTCCGAAGCCTATTCTAAAAGAAAATGAAACCCTGATTGAAGAAATTAAATTGACTAAAAAGAAAATAAAACCGGAAGGGATTAAACAAAAAGAACAGATCGAAATTATTGACCAGTTCATTAAAACCCAGCCTTCCATCCCAAGACCAAAAGCAATCACCCCGGTTGCCACTGATAGTGACCTCGCTGAGCCCAGTGCTCAGTTTGGAGAAAACATAGTTTCTGAAACTTTAGTTGAAATTCTTTTGAAACAGGGCAAAAAAGAAAAGGCTATCGAAGCTTTGAAGAAACTGATTTGGAAGTTTCCACAGAAAAAGGCTTACTTTGCAGCCCAAATAGAAGAATTAAGAAAATAAGCCTTATGTACATTTTATTGATCAGCCTTGCCATTGTTAGCGCAATATTATTGATATTAGTGGTTCTCGCTCAAAATTCCAAAGGTGGCGGCCTGTCCAGTCAGTTTGGAGGTTCTGGTGCCAGCAATCTAATTGGAGTGAAGAAAACCGGAGACGTTCTGGAGCGACTCACATGGGGTTTTGCCATTGCCATTATCGTCTTTTCGTTGGCCACTAATCTTACAACCCCCAACACAGCCGCTCCTACTGATGAAATTATGGAGCGCGCCAAAGAACAACAAGCTGCCCCGCTCGTTCCGAGTTTGCCTAAAGCTCAGCCTAGTCAGCCAAAAACAGACAGCACCAAAAAGTAAGTTAGGCTACTTTTGATATCTCTTTCACCAATAGTCGCTTAGCCACTGGCATCAGCGTTTGGGTATACGGGAATTTCAGTTTTGAAATAACGAGATAAGCGGCCGGATTGGGCAGTTCGTTGTACCTCCTGATCAAGGTGAGCTTAATGCTTTCATACGTTGAGGCCAGGTTCTTTTCGGTCGTCTGGACAAACGTAGTTTGAATGCCACGCATCGGCTCATTGCTCTGCTCAAAAAATGTAATCTGGTAGCGGTAAATATTCGTTTCTGTCTCCGGAGGCTGTGTCACAAACAGATAACCCTCATTCGCGTAAAGCGCCGTCAGGCCAACGGGCGAAATCTCACACTTGGATTCGACATACTCATAAATAAAAGAGCCTTCCTCTAAAGAAGCTTTGAATTGAGGAAGCGCGTACTCCATAATCGATTCGATCTCTTGCATGATCAGGTCATCTTCTATGATTTTGCGATAGCCGAGCTCAAGATTTTTTAGCCGCTCGGGCGAAAGCTCTTTCGGGAACGAATCGGTAATCATCAATTTATTTTCCCTTAACGTGTTGAGGTTTCGGTAGTGAAATACCAGGTCAGAAAGGAATGGGTATAACTCAACCCGACTAAACGAATCCTTCACGCTTTTGAGATAGGCCAGCAATTGGTACTTCTTATACTCGAAATCAATCAGCCCCTCGGTAAGCCAGTTATCTTTTAAGTTTTCCATTTCTTTTAAAATTTAAATTAAAAATAAGAAAATAGCAGATGAACAGATCATGGCATGGTCATTCTTTAGAACATTAAAGAAAGCCTATGTCATTCAACGTTACCATTCAATATTCATTTGCGATTTCAGGATTATTTAGAACTATTATAAATAATTATTGCTTTAAATTGACCCATTCCACATATTTACGGTAACGCCGTTATAGTCAGATCATAAAATTTTATCGTTAAAGAAGTGACAACCCATGGAAACTGAATCTGCGATTAATCAAATCATGCAGCGATATCATTTAACTGCTCATGGAGACCTTTTGTACTCCTATGAAGAACTCAGGAGAATCAATGTTGACCGGCAGTTTATTTATACACTTCTTCAAACCTTTGAAGATGAAAATTCATTTTCAGAAGAAGACTATAAAAATCACTCCCTGGAAATCATCATTGACTACGTTCTCAGGACTCACCGTTATTACCTCAACAAAAAATTGTTGGAGATTGAGCAAAGCATACACATTCTTTTAAAAGATTATTCCGACAACCATCCGCTGCTCTCCATTCTTAACGATTTCTTTGCTGAATACACCACTGATTTGACCGCCCATATTCGTGAAGAAGAAAAATACCTTCTGCCCTACATCAAACGTTTACTGAAATATGAACAAGAACAAAGCGATGCGGCAAGCTACTTTTCAGAAACAAAGAATTATTCATTGAGAAACTTTATTGACAATCATAAAGACACGGAAAAGGACTTGTCGGATGTAAGGAACACCATCCTGAACTATCAACCGCCGGTAACCAATAAAACCCCTTACCGAATTTTGATTACGCAGTTACAAGTGTTTGAAAAAGACCTTTCTGTCCATGCACTCATTGAAGACCGAGTGCTAATTCCCCGTGCCCTGCAGTTAGAGAAAAAATTAAATAAACTTTTTGGCAAGACATAACGTCGGTTGCCTTCTGCGTAAAATCCATTCATCTATTTCATCTTTTAGTTGAAAGAACGGCTTTCATTGGCTTAATTTACCACTTCGCTTGTGCTTTAGACTACCTAACTCAATACCAACGTTTCGCAGTGGCACAAGCTTCGCAGTACCTCAGTATCCACTTAAAAATTAAACTATGAAGAATCCGCTATCAATTCTATTCGGAATACTTTGCATTTGTGTCTTTGCAGCTCATGCACAGCAAAAAAACCTCACCGGTTATACCAAAGAATCGGCTGATGCCGAGTTCAAACTGGAAGAGAAATTTGATGCCAATTTACAATCCAAAAATATTGACGGCTGGATCAAACACATGTCGGCACGACCTCACCATGTCGGCTCGGCTTATGGGAAACAAAATGCCGAGTTCATGCGCGACTTGCTAAAAAACTGGGGTTATGATGCCAGCCTTGAAACCTATCAGGTCCTCTTCCCTACCCCTAAAGTCAGACTCCTTGAACTTCTTAGTACGACAAAATTCACCGCCAAACTGGAAGAACCGGCATTGAAAGAAGATAGCACTTCCGGTCAAAAGTCAGAGCAACTCCCCGTGTACAATTGCTGGTCTCCCGATGGCGATGTAACTGCGGAATTAGTATTTGTCAATTACGGAATCCCATCCGACTACGATGAACTTGCCAAGTATGGCATTGATGTAAAAGGAAAAATTGTGATTGCCAAATACGGTGGCTCCTGGCGAGGCATCAAACCCAAAGTAGCGCAAGAACATGGTGCTATTGGTTGTATCATTTATTCCGATCCGGAAGAAGATGGTTATTACCAGGGTGATGTTTACCCGAAAGGACCGTATAAAAATTCTTCCGGTGCACAGCGTGGCTCCGTGATGGACATGCCGATCTACGCCGGTGATCCTACTACCCCGGGATATGCCTCCACCGAAAATGCCAAACGTATCGATCACACACAAGCAGAAAGCCTGTTAAAGATTCCGGTAATTCCTATTTCGTATGGCGATGCACAACCCCTCCTTGCTTCATTAGGAGGTCCGGTGGCTCCTGAAAAATGGAGAGGCGCTTTACCCATCACCTACCACATCGGACCGAGCATCGCAAAAGTACATTTGAAATTGCAGTTTAATTGGGATATCAAACCCGCTTATGACGTGATTGCCAAAATGAAAGGCAGTGAATATCCGGATGAGTGGGTGATCCGCGGAAACCACCACGATGGTTGGGTGAATGGCGCAAGCGATCCGCTCAGTGGTATGGCGGCTTTGTTAGAAGAAGCCAGAAGCGTTGCTGAACTCACCAAGACCGGGTGGAAACCTAAGCGCACCATCATTTATTGCGGATGGGATGCGGAAGAACCCTCACTCATGGGCTCCACCGAATGGGTGGAAGACCATGCTGATGAACTGCAAAAGAAAACGGTAGCCTACATCAACAGCGATGGCAATGGACGCGGATTCTTCTTTGCGCAAGGATCGCACACCCTGGAAACGTTTATGAATGAAGTGAGCCGTGATGTTACTGATCCGGAAACAGGAGTAACGGTGATGGAACGAAGAAGATCAGTTGATGCCTCGAATGCCGCCACGACGAAAGCAAAGAAAGATATCCTTGCCAAAAAAACATTAGCACTTGGTGCGATGGGCTCCGGCTCTGACTATACTCCGTTTATCCAACATCTCGGTATAGCATCGCTTAACATTGGTTACGGCGGTGAAAACGGTGGCGGTGAATACCACAGCATCTATGATTCGTACGATAACTTCAAACGGTTCAAAGATCCGAAACTGGAATACGGAGTTGTTCTGGCGAAAACCGCCGGCCGCGCCACTTTGCGACTGGCCGATGCCGATGTTTTGCCTTTTGATTTTAAGGCATTCCAAAAAACGGTCGCTACTTATTTAACAGAAGTTACAGCCCTGATCGACAACTTGCGTGAAAGCACTGAGGTGGAAAATCAGATGTTAAAAGAAAAACGGTATGTGCTAGCCGCTGATCCAACCAAAACTTTTGTTGCCCCAGCACCCAAGGAGGAAGTACCCTTTATCAATTTTTCGAATCTGCAGAATGCCGTTACCAAACTGGAGAAAAACACAGCAACGTTCAGCGATCTATATGCTGTCAAACCCAATCCAAACCTTGCATCGCTAAATAATTTACTTTTTCAATCGGAGAGAAAACTATTGGGTGAAGGCTTGCCGCGCAGGCCATGGTACAAACACACGATCTATGCGCCTGGGTTTTATACCGGCTATGGCGTGAAAACATTGCCGGGTGTACGTGAAGCCATCGAGCAACGAAATTTTGTCGAGGCTCAACAGCAAATCGAAATCGTCGCTAAAACGATTGACGCCTTCAACCAACAGGTGGAAGCTGCCAATAAGCTTTTGATGATGAAGTAAACACGGGCAACCCAAGCAACGATTTCATCATGAGCAAATTATTATTCCTCTTCTTCATCTTAACATTCTTTTTTCAAAAGAAAGAAGAGACCTATCCCATCGGACAGATCAAAACTGCACAGGGTGAAATCCTTTTTTGGCTTTACGATGAAACACCCAACCACAAAAAGAGTTTTATTGAATTGGCAAAAGGAAAGTACTGGGATTCACTTACCTTCAATCGCGTGATCAAAGATTTCGTAGCACAAGGCGGTTGTCCGGATACACCGGAGGGTTTTTCAAAGTCGCCGTATCTGATCAAGCCCGAGTTCAATTCAAAACTCCGCCATGTGTACGGAGCCGTTGGTGCCGGCCGGGACAATAATCCTGAAAAACTTTCAGCAGGTTGTCAGTTTTATATCGTTCAAAACAAAAAAGGCCTTGCCCGGCTCGATGATAACTTTACTGTTTTTGGCCAGGTGTTTAAAGGCATGGATGTCGTTGATGCTATTGTCAATGTAAAAACCGATTCGAAAGATGCGCCGCTTACTCCAATTAAACTGGATGTGAATATTATTCAGCTTTCATCTAAACAATTGAGGGAGATGGGGTATTCAGTGAAATGAATCCCGTAGCAGCGCCATATCTGAAGATTTGCAAACCAAACATCAAGTTGCATTGACGGACAGGTCAAAACCGATCAAGGCTTTAAAGGCCTACTTCTTTAGCAATTTGAAATATGGCAAGTTACTTTTCCATGAAATTATTTTTTCTCGATTTCTTCGATCCTTCAACAAATAGATTGCGAATGAATCCTATACTCAAGCCTGCAAGGATCGGCTTATTGGTCGCCGATGCATTTGTTTTTTCATTCGAAATGAAAGTGCTTGAAAACATAGGTTGAAAAAAAAGCTTTGAACGGTTGTCAATTGAATATTCAGTTCGGTAGAGTAATTGATAAGAAAGATAGCTGGATTGTGAATTATTGTAAATACCATCTTGCGAGATTTTTTCTAATCCGTGCTGATAAGTGATCCCAACTCCCGCCTTATGTGCAAGTCTATTTCCTTTGATCAGATAAAGGGCACCAGCCTGAACACCAATATTTTTCATGGCATAGGTAATTTGTTGCACTTGCGCTACGGGGGTGAGCGTAAAACTATTTGGATTTGGAGTGTTAGTGACTACGATATTTGATGAAGACTGATATCGGTAGTCAATCGTCTGATTTTGCTGATAATAGGTTATGCCACCATACGACTCGAGTAATTTAGAAATCCGTATTTGGCCACCAAATGCTGCGCTGATCCCAAATCTTTTCATTGAAAGAATAGGCGGTGAAACCAAACCGTTAAAAATTAAGTTGTCGTTGCTTTTAGGCGTAAGCGTTAAAAATGAAAGGGATGGAGAAAGCATGGCGTAAAAGGAAATCTTACTTTCTTTCTTATTTAAAACTTTGACAGGGCGTGGAACCGGCTCCACATTTTCTATTGAATCTGTTAATCTTGCGTTCGTTTGTATGACCTTGCTTGGAGCTTCCGAGCTAACGTTTAAGGCATTGATGGAATCTGTAAATTGCCTTACTTCCACAACATTCGATCGAACTACAGGGACTTCATTTTTTGTAAGGCCGTAAAGGTTTTTTGAATTCTTCTTCAAGGTATTTAGATATCCTTGCTCACGTTGTACTTCTTGTGCTCCATCCTTGGCCGTTTGACTGTTTAGTCTATGTGTGAATGCCCTTTTGATATCGATCTTTTTATTTGATTCCGGTTTGTCCGCGGGCGACTTCCTTACCTCTTTATTAGCCGGCAAATCAGATGGTGCCAAACCCCCTATTGATTTTACCCCATTTTCTTCACCGATAGAAACAAGTGATACTATAACCAACGATGCTGCAATCCCGGCAATCGCATTTGCAGCGCCAACCCAACGAGGAACGTGTGCTGCGTGCAACGTTGGAGAAATCCTATTCCATATATCTTCATCTGGATTTTCAGTGTATTTTTTGAGGCGGGCGGCCAATTCATCAAATGGGTCTTCAGGCAAATTTTTCATACGGGCTTATCTTCATTTCAATTTTGAATTTTTGCTTTAACAAACATTTGGCATAGTGCAATTGCGATCTTGAGGTTCCTTCGGTGATCGTTAGCATTTCGGCAATTTCAGTATGACTGTAACCTTCAATTATAAAAAGATTAAAGACTAATCGACAGCCGGTGGGCAATTGGTTAATTAATGTAACCAGGTATTCGTCCGTAAAATCTTTGATGGATAGATCTACAACTTCACCCATTTCTGTAGCACTCCATTGAGAAAAAACCAATTGGTCAGCTTTTTTCTGATGATAGAAATCAATAGCAGTCCTAACGGCAATTGATTTCATCCAGGCCTCCAATTTTTCGGCGGCCTCGACGTGATGAATCTTTGCAAAAATCTTAATAAATGTATCTTGAAGAACATCTTTGGCTTCGTCACGACTGCTCGTATATCTCCTGCATATTCCGAGGAGTTTTGCTTTAGAAACATCATAGAGATTCCGTTGCGCTTTCGCATCACCCTTTTTGCATCCTTCGAATAGATCAAAATAGTGATTCATCTCAGAAAGCAAGACAGTCGGAAAGATCAGTCATGACACCACTAATTTCTGAGGTTAATAATCACCTTTGCTTTTAAACAGACTTGATAATGACATACCTGGTAATTCAATGAATCCATAAAATTACCCGTCGGCAGAGTTTGGCTCCCAAGTGCATAGTAAATTCCACCTGCATTGATAGTCGCCGTTCCATACATGGGCGGATTAATGATACTATAGGTGTAGCTGCTCTTTAACGGATCGCACAACGCGTCATTGTTATAGACGGGAAGAAACACCTTGGAATGGTTAAGCAATAGGGAGTCAACCGAATAACTGTATTGGTCACTGGCCAGGGTAAATGTTGTGCAGATTGGCTGGGTCAAGATATAAACCATACCATAAGCGATTTGGTTTGGATATTTTATGCTTTGAATTTCATAAAGTATGCTGTCTGTTCCCGAAAATGAGCTCCCAGGCGTATACTGTATTCCTGAATTTACAATACGGGCTGTCCCGTGGATTGGATAAGGAAAATCTGAATTTGAAACAATTGATAGTGTAACATCGCCTGAGTAGAGCGGGCAAATGTAATCGTTGGCCAATACATTGATCCACCTGGAAGAATCGCGCGAGACATTATAGACATAATCAGTTGCCGGATAAATTCCGCAAGGCAGCGTGGTCGAATCCTTTTGCAAGAGGATGATAATACTGTCTTTCTTTATAATCACATTATTCTGGGAGAGAGAAAATCCGATGGCATCCTGAGTGACCCCTGGGTTTGGAGTGTATTGAAGGATTCCCATGCCCAGTGAAGTAAGACTCCCAAAGTGAGGTGAAGAGGTAATGGTAAATGTTACCGCCCTCCCGGTTTGAATCGTGTTGGATAAGTTGATTAAGGTTGACCCATTGGCCACCCCATAAATCTGAACATTAGAGGCTCCTGTCTGATTCGTTAAGCCGGGGTTTGACTTTAAGGTATCGCACGACCCAATAGCACTACCTAATACAACAATGGCTAATAGCTTTACCAAGAGTATTTTGTTTATCTCCGGTGTTGGGAATGGTTTCATTTCAGTTCATAGGTTGGCGTTATAGTGAAGACAGTAATTTATCGGATAACGTTGTAAAGCGATATATATTTTTTTATTCTGTAAACCACGCTAGGATTTTAAAAGAGTCATACAATAAATCTAGCAATGATAAACCATAACTATAAAATAGAATGTTCATGAAGATTCTAAATTTTGTGGGCTTGTTCAACATCCAATTTTGATATTTGCAATAATTGAAGGTTAGCTTGCTGTTACTTAAGCCACCTGGAAATGCTTTTCAATTTCTGCGTTTGAGTGGTAAATAATGTTTAGGACATAAAAACCATGGAGCAACCCTGACAAGTGACCGATTTGGCAATCCCCATAGTGCCCATAAATTCAACGGAATTAACAACTACTGATTCGAAAGATGTGCCGCTTACTCCAATTAAGCTGGATGTGAATATTATTCAGCTTTCATCTAAACAATTGAGGGAGGTGGGGTATTCAGTGAAATAATATTTACCTTAGGAATTTCAGGCAGTGATTTCTTTATTCCTTAATTAATTTTTGGCAGGGCTAAACATCCAACAATCATTAAATGTGTTCGTTTCATTTTTCCCGGTTGTTAGGTAGCCAAAAGAGCCAATAGAAAACCCAACTCCGGAATTCCTGGAGGAGCCGGCAGGTGTGGCTTCAGCCAAGGGAGAATATTGAATCCAGGTGTCTCCGGAAGTGATGTTCCCATTATTATCAATAACGGGAGGTGTGTATTGCCACATGTCTCCAAGTGAAGTGCCATCGGTTCCGCAGGCTAGATAACCGAAACCATTAATGGAAAACGCACTGGCCAACTCCCGTGCCTTAGGAGTTGTTGAATTGCCGGTCAATGATTTTAACTCTGTCCAAGGCATACTGGAGGAGAGTTGAGCAGGATCAAGTCTAAAAAAATTGGTTACCTCAGTTCCATTATCATTGCCCCCTCCAACATACGCGTAATTATCAATGACAAATACAAAAGCATTCTGTCTTTTTGAACCACCTATCGCAGGTCGCAGAATCCACAGATTATTGATCTGATCATATTCCCAAAGATCTTTCAAACCGGCTGCGTTGTACCCACCTCCAACAAACCCGCGGCCACCAACAGAGAATGCCAAAGCTCCATATCGTGCTAAAGCTGTGTCATAAGTAGGATAACCAAAATCTTTAATTTGTGTCCACGATCCTTTAGGTCCTGTGGACGGATCGAATTCCCAGAAATCGCCCAGGGGCATTGGATTGTTACTATCGGCGCCTCCAAGCCCTGTGCCAACATATCCTTTTCCATTCAAAGTAAAAGCGGCGGCATTGCTTCTCGGTTGTCCTGGGAAGGTTGCCAATTGTGTCCATGAATTAAGAACCGGGTCAAATTTCCAAAAATCAGCAAGAAACGTGTTGTTATTATGATTAAAGCCCGTGCCCGTGTAAGCATAGTTGCCGATAACAAAGCTAACAGCACCACTTCTGGCAATTCCATTAAAGTTGGCTAGCTCATTCCAGGTGCCGGGTAAAACTGCAATGGCTGTTTTAGTACAAGATTGAAAAACAAT
>Ga0206942_1269_pt1 | contig 13338 bp, 16 predicted proteins | sample Alteio_BWOrgHeat_6_FD_153253 | JGI IMG/M metagenome (GOLD analysis project Ga0206942, IMG submission 153253) | Enriched cells from forest soil in Barre Woods Harvard Forest LTER site, Petersham, Massachusetts, United States -... | ecosystem: Environmental > Terrestrial > Soil > Temperate forest > O... | reverse complement strand
GATTCCTGGTTCTGAATTTGAGCAGGTTCAGGATATACTTTGGTGAAGGTGAAATGGTAATGAGGCGCACTTCTGTACTTGTAAGGCAATTCATACACTTGAACTGTGATGCCGCCACCAGACAAATATCCGAGATAGCGGATTTGCTCTCGAATTTCCAAGCCAGTGTACAGTTGAGGCATTTGATTACGGTGTTTGTGCATGAGCTTACTTATGTATTCAGCCCGGATTTCCCTTCGCACATCCTGTTTAGCTGTCAGAATGCGGCCGATTCGTAGCATCGCCAAAGTATAGGGTGGCCATTTAAGATGCGGATCATCAATCGAAATAAAAATGGATTGGTCTTCAATAGTATTTTCGTTGTTCATAATTCGTTTCTCCATGATTCTCTGAGCTGCCCACTTTTGCTTTTTAGGCAGCTCAGGGAACCTTGTTATTTGGTTGTCTCCTCCTTGGTTGGTGTTACTGGTATCGCAGGGGTTGATATTACGGGCTTAGCGTTGACTACCAGCACCATGGGCCAGTCGTACTTCTGCTCATTATGCGGACCGTGAATAACGTCGATTTCACAATCCAAGTCTCGCAACAACTGATTTAAGTCGATGGGGAGGCCGGCATGTTCAGTGAAATACCTTCCACCCAACAAACCTTCCAAAAACGTCCTTAGCTGGCTTCCAGGTCTGAGGTCGAGTGGAAAGATGGCTCTGGCACAACAATCAACTCGCTGCATACCGGGGACCTGCGCTATGAAATGGACGCAGCAATTTTGTCCATCTGATTCTTTTGCCCTTTTAAAAGTCACATTTTCAATCTTGGCTCGAAAATGACCTGGAGGGATCTTATACGTGCGCTCTTTAGGAATGATGATCTCGGTGTTCATGCTGCCTCCTTTTTTTGAACTTCCCATTCCACCCAGCTTTCAATCCAGCGTTCTAATTCACCGAACATCTTTAACCCCTCCTGCTTTTTCGTCGAACTGGCATAGATATGGTAGATGTCCTTAACTCTCTCAGCGATTTTGGCCATTGATACCAAATTGGTGTCAAATATCACCGCACATCCCTTCGAGCCAGGGTCACTCTCCTGCTTTTCGCCTGTTTCGCGCTTGGGTTTAGGGAACAGCTCTTCACGTGCGGATCCAAAATTGGCGGCCGTGGCATTACCCTCTCCAACCTCCTCTTTGACCTTCGCCGCTATTTCCACCCATTGTTCAGGTTGCAAATCCGCTATGAGACGAACTTGCGATTCTTTGGTCGGAACATATACCCCCGGGTCTTTTAAGGCTTTAAGGTGCCTTTCACAGAGGTAGGCTTGAATATGGCGGTTGGCGTGCGTCTTACTAAAATCCCAGCGATGCCTGCAATACGCCTCAAAGGTCTTGTGGGTCGCTCGGTATAGTTTCTTGTCGCGGATTTGTTCCAAGCGCCAGCCCAATATAAAAGTTCCGCGAAGGTTTACTTCTATATCGCTCTCGCACTCGGCGAACAATTTCTTGTCCTCACCAGTAAATTGAACGGATTGCTCCGTCGTTCTTCCTTTCTGGATGCTTGTGGCTTTGGCAGACGACTTCTTGGTTGTCTTACCTGTGGAATCCAGAGGTTCCACTTCTATTATATTATTCATAATTATAATTTATTCTTGCTATCGATTACACGAACTTGATTAAGCAGGGCGCAACAAACAGGTTGCACCCTGCTGCTTCTTTTCTGGATTTTTAAGGATGAGCTTCCTTGTCGTTTTGTGGTTTTACCGACAAATCTTCTGTGACTTTACTTGGAGCAGTATGGCTTTTGGCACGTGGCTTTTTACTTCTGTATCCCAGTCGCCAAAGCACTTCTCCTATTCTGACGGAGCTATCTTCAACCCAAGTCTCACCACGCCCGGGTAATATAAAATGAATCATTTCATGCACCCCTGTTGTTAGACGCTCTTTGTCAGATTGGTCAGGGTTTATGTAAATTGCTTGCTCATCGTGATCACAGAGGCCCCTGCAAATAATATTGGGATCGGTCTTTTCGCTCTCCGGTATATATCTATGTATCCTTGGTATCTTCCTATTATTATTCATGTTCAATATCTGTCGTTCAAATAATGTTGCTAATTACATCAACTTCGCATGATGAATGGCGCCAAGCAGCGCTTGGTAAGACATGACAAATGGGTCATGGCTCATAACGCCTGGTTTTCTGAATTCTTGGGATCGGCTTTAATTGTCTCCCCGCACCGGATTTGAAGTTTGACCGGCACATTTATGACCAAGCTTTCACTCAGGTCACAATATGTTTTTTAATTTCGGAATTTTATTTTGAAGCTCCACTATTGAAGTTTCCTAGTAGAAGCAGATAGAATTAACTATATTTTATAATTTTATATTATCTAATAGTTAACGTCAACACTTTTTTACAATAAAAAAGCGCCATGAACTTTTTAGTCCATGGCGCTATCTATTTATCCTATCGGCTTATGACAGATGGTTGCGCAAATCAACTGGCACCTTAGGTATCTTCCAATTTTTCTGCCGAGGCTTGCCTGGCCATTCACTAATCCTCGACCACCAGCCCTTCAGCCACGGCAAATAATGCTTGTCGTAATAGGACTGGCTGTCGGTGATGGCAGTACCCTTGGCATCCTTTTGAACCTGCTCCAGCACTTGTTTGAACCATTTGGGGTTCTTGAGTTCCGAGTCCGGCCACAGGTGCAGACAGTTCTCCAGACCCACTTCCCCTGCAATGGTCTGGACCTGGAAAAGCTGCTTGAGCGCATATGAACGCCAGGTGACCTTATCAGCAAACACCGCTGTATTCATCTTCTGGCCAATTTCTTCCGCGTGTTCCTCTATCCTGGCAACATTCTCTGCACGGATATTGATAGGCTCATGAAACACGGTCAGCGGTTTGACCCCTTTAATTGCAGTCAGCGTCGTCCTCAAATCCTGTTCATCACATTCAGGATACGTCGGAGCCATTGCCACATACACATTCAGCCCCGCATCTTTTGCCAGCTGCAACGTTTTTAACCGAGCATTTGGCCCCGGCGCGTTAGGCTCGTACACTTTGCACAATTTATCATTGAGCGTAGGCAAACTCATCCCAAAGAGCAGCCTGTCCCCAAAGCTCTTGAACAAACCAAAGTGTTCTTTCGCCAACGGTCCACGAGTCAATATGCGCACATTCAGATCCGAATGGTCCCGGATGATCTCCAAGCTGTTTCGGACCAGTTGTTCCGCGCGGCCAGTCAACTCCTTGCTCGTCCTGAACACTTGGTAAGGATCCGTGGTGCTGCAATAGATCACTGCACGATTGCCGTCCAGTTTCAGATCCTTCTTAGGCGTGTTTTTTGCCGTATCCAGGGAAGCGTAGAATTTATCCGCATCCCAAGAGCGCAACAAAACATATTGGCCCCACTCGGCATCAGGATCCTTGACGCCATATTCCCGCAATGGTTCAGCCTGCTTCTTGGTCGACACTTCCGGCACGTAACAGAAGCGACAGCCATGACCACAACCTACCGCGATATTCATGCTCCAATTGCTCAGGCTCTTATAGGCAAAGTTATTTTGCTCAATCGTCGCCGGCCTGTGCCATATATTAACAATTTCAGTATTCATAATAATTTAAAGTGGGGCGTCTGACTTTCGCCGGACGCCCCGAGTTGTTTATTTTTTGCCGGTGATGAGGCCCTTGATTTTCTCGAGCAATTTTCGAACTTGCTCGGGCTTATCATCCTTATTCTTCAAGGCGTCATTCACCCATTTTTTGATCGTTTCCAATTTGGTCTCCAATTTCTTAATCGGATTAGCTTTGGAATTCGTCTGGGGCTCTTCGGCTTCTTCTCCGGGGAAAAGAACAGCCTCCACATCCTCGGCGGTAAACGGCTTGTCATGAAACTTCTTCATGACCTTCTCCCATGCGCCGACCCACTTCGCCTCCGGCATCAATGCCAACCGGCGTATCTGGGATTCATTACGAGGCAACACCCAATTTTTCCGATCTTGCTTTGCCAGAAGATCCAAGCATTTAGCTGCTTTGATCAGCCGGTAAGCGTGTTTATCGCTCATGCCCCAACGCATCCTGCAATATTCGTCAAACGAATTTAAACCATCCGATTTATACAGCGCTTCGTCATTAATCGTTGCCAGATTGCGGCCGGTGATAAACGGGCCGTTTTCGTTTTGGCGAATTATGTCTTCGCACTGCTTCAGCTTGGCTTTGCAATCCGCAGTTTTCAGACTCTCTCCAATTGGAGAAACTTTCTTTTCTTTAGGCTCGGCCTCTTTGGCCATGCCTTTTTCTTTTATTTTATTGTTCATATTCAATTTTTGCCGGGTTTTCCGGCGTTGATTTCGTATTAGTCATTGATGAAACGGTTCATGCTGCGCGCCGAGATGCGAAGGTGGCGCAGCGACCTGTTCGCATTCAAATGCCCACGCGCTACAAGGCGGTAAACTGACTTCGAGCTAACGCGCAATATCGATGCGACCTCAGTCACCGTGTAGCAAAGGCAGGGAACTTCCTTATTAACTTCACTCTTACTTTCGATTGCGCGCGCCGCCAACTCATTATTTACGGACACTTCGTGCCGGTCGTCGTTCGCAATCGTCGCGGATCTCTCCGCAATTGTTTCTTTTTTTTCTTTCTTCATATATGCCATTCACTGGCATGTGTACTCTCCCACAAATTCACTTGCTGAAAACAAAACGAGATGATACGAAACAGTAATTACTGATAATTACGTGAAAAATATTCAAGCCAGCGGGATTCAAGGCCCTTTTGCAGCGAAAATTACTCAGCTCAGAATCGCCAAGGGGCTGCACAAAAGTAAGATCAGTGGCGTCTCGGCCAGCCTGATGTACAAGATAGAAAATGAAGATCGCATTCCTCGGAATACCACGATTGGAATGTTGGCCAAGGCTTTGAACGATGGTAGTCCCGATTTGCAGCAACAACTTACTGACCTGGCCGACAAACAAAGGGGAAATAAGCAGGTGGTTGAGGTTGAAACCGACAGTGAAGAAACCTCCGATCCATATATTTCATTTGTTGATATCGCAAAACAAGGCAGTGCCCCTTCTCTTAAGTCTGTAAAGCAAGTTCAGGAGGCCGTCCAAAATTACATGAAAATACTCATGGCACAATTTGATGGAGTTTTTGCTGAACGCGGTATAGATCCAAAACAGGAAAAACTGCGTAAAAAGGAATTGGCGAATTTACAAAGCCGCATTCTCAAAGACGAACGGTTTCCCCAGCATGGAATTCCTTGGCTGACGAAGTTTCAAAAATGCAAATTAGGAGGAAAGCCGCATAATGTCTCAGCAACTGAGATTGCAGAGTTGCTTTTGAACGGGAATCAGTCCGCCAATCTGATGGAGTTTATCGGCCTGCCATCCACCGACCTCTAATTATTGGTGAATCTGACTTTCTTGGCCATTTCCTGACTGTGTTCATTGCGCAGGTGCCCATATGTTTTCATTGCTAGAGCGCCGCCATCCTTATGTCCGAGCCAGCGTGAAACCGTTGGTATGTCGACACCAGATTCAATGCAGCGGGTGGCAAATAGGTGGCGCAGGTCATGATGGGTGAGCCGTTTTATCCCAATCAATCTTGTCGCACGATCCAGTGATTTTTGACACTCCCGAACACGCATAATCGGAGTGGTAGGTTTATCCTTCAATCGTTCCGCCTTCATCACTTCCAAAAGCTGGCGCATGTCAGGAATCATCGGAACAATTCGTGTTTCACTATTTTTTGTGCTGGTCAATGGGTCTCCTCGAACAACAATCTCGCTCCGTTTAAAATCGCAATCCTCCCAGGTAATGTAACGGGATTCGCCGATACGAAATCCTCCATACGCAAGAAATTGCACCAACTCGGCGGCCGGTTTAGCGAAACCGCTCCCGGAAGTCCGAACTGTTTCGACCAACATAGGGAACTTTTCAAATCCAGGAAGAATGATTTGCTTGCGGGTACGCTGCTTCACGCGTTTGGCACCGGTCGCCGGATTGTCGTAGCGGGCACCCGACTCTACCGCGATGGCGAAAACACGCCTCAGTATGCTGACCGTATAGTTGTGAGAAGATGAACTATTTTTACTGGCGTTTTTGATACTCCAGTCGTGGCATTCAGCGCTGGTAATCCGGCTTATATCTTTCTCTTTCAATCCGGGCCATGATTTGAGCAGGGCAGAAATTCGATAGTCACAATACTCCTTGGTGCGGGGTTTGATTACCGGATTAGCCTGCATCCGAGATTGGAACACAGCCAGGGCATCTCCAAAGGCCATTCTGCCACTGGCAACCGCATCGACACTGTTTACCTTTTGCTGCTCAGCTTTAGCGATATCCGCCAACCGGAGTTTGGCTACTGAGAGCGTGGTGGTTTTCAAGCTGCGACGAATCAGCTTGCCCTTCAATCTGAATCGGGCAAAATAGACGTTCGACGGTTTGTAGCGTATCAGGTTCGTGTAAGGCGTCTTTTGCCAAAGTGAACCAACGGCGTTATCAAGTTGTTGAGTTGATATCATACATGCAGTATCCGATTTCAGTATCAGATCGCAAAATGACGATATCACAAAGCGTCAAAAACGCTAGTAAATATTGGTTCGGGGCGTAGCGTAGCCTGGCTAGCGCGCTTGTTTCGGGTACAAGAGGTCGTGAGTTCAAATCTCACCGCCCCGACCATTTTTCAAAGTTTCTTCAATCAAATGGCTCCAACTAACAAATGATCATATTTTACTTAGGCAATATTCATGCCATGCGCCGGGTATTCCTTCGAGCCAATAAAGTTCATCGCCGCCGAAATAATAACCAACGTCGCGTACAACAGTAATTTGACCAGCAAAATTCAGTTGCTCATCTTGAAGTGGATTATGAAGATGCCATTCTTTCTGGAACTGCACTAATAACGTACGCTCAGCTATGCGAATTTTGGTACCAGCTGGAAATTCTGCGTTCATTGGTCCTTTGGTTTTACCCATATCGTGTTTGTTTCAATGTTCAACCCGCAATTAAAACAATCTCTTATATGTCGCCTTGCGCGGGTCATGTTCAGATCGGTGGCAAACAAGCGTCTGCACCCATTCGGTGAGGCGGCGACCCAGGCGACGGCAGGCTTCGCGTTCACCATCGTTACGGGGTTTGCCGGCACAAATGGCGCCGTAATGGAGAGTCTGGCCGGGCGCAACGTAATCAGGAATGCCAAAAACAAGCAGGCCATAATTCATGAGTACGATCTGCAGCGCGAGACAGGTCAGTTCGCTGCCGCCACCATTGCCGCCGCTGGAGGAAAATGCGCAACCGATCTTCCCTTCGATACTGTACCAAAGCGGTTGCGCGATGGTGTCCCACCATTTTTTCATCTGCCATGCAATCGTTCCCATATGTGTGGGCGAACCAACAGCGATGCCCTCGCACCACACCAAATCATCGGCGGTCGTTTCATCCACGCTTTTGAGGCGGACTTCGGTGTCCGGCAAACTGCGCGCTCCTTCAGCGACAAGCTCGGCCATTTGTTTGGTATTGCCGCGCTCGGAATAGTACATGACCAGGATGCGGGCGGGCCGAGAGGCGTTGTTTTCCATGACGTCATCGTACACAATCTTCAAAAATGTCGAATACAGAAAATCTGGTCTATGAGTTGCCATCCATCGTCGAGCGGCTGGACTTGAAAAAGTTATTTCCAAAACAGCAACCGCTGGAGGTTGAACTGGGCTGCGGAGACGCATCTTTCGCGGTGGAATATGCCAGGCAACAGCAGGACACGAATTTCATTGGAGTGGAGCGGTTGTTGGGACGCATTGCGAAGCTGGACCGCAAGGGGCGTCGCGCAGGACTGGCCAATCTGCGCGGTGTGCGGATCGAATCCTCGTATTTTTTGAAGTATCTGTTGCCGGCGCATTCAGCCTCGGCGTTGCACATCTATTTTCCCGACCCATGGCCGAAGAAGAAGCATCGGAAATACCGGCTGATCAATGAAGAGTTCCCTGCCCTGGCGTGCAATGCGTTGCTTCCCGGCGGCATGGTTTATTTACGGACAGATGACGCGGATTATTTCGCGCAGATGACCGAGGTTTTTGAGGCTGATAAGAATTTTAAAAGGATGGAGACACCGGCGGCATTGACCGGATTGCTCACAGATTTCGAAAAAGAATTTACAGCGCGAGGGATCAAGACGTTGAGGGCGGCCTGCCAACGCGATTAAACATCAATGACATCGCTATCGTCTTTTCTTGGCGGACCGGGTGGCCGGGGCGGACGTGGCCCGCGCCGGACACTGACCCACGCATTACCGGTCATCACATTCAGGAGAATAGAAACGATGCTGATAATCAATGCGCCCAGGAAGGCAAAACCAAAACTGTCCACCTGGAAATGTGGAGCCATAAGCACGCCGACGAAATAGAGCAGCAAGGCATTGATCACCAGGGTAAAAAGGCCGAGGGTAAAAATGAGCAGCGGCAATGCCAGCAGCAGCAGAATGGGACGAACAAAGGCATTCAGCAGGCCAAGCAACAGGGAAGCGATCAACAGGTAGTTCCAGTGCTCGTAGTTGATATGGCCGTGCAATAATGCGACCGCCACAGCCACCGACAGGGTGTTGATGGCCCAATTGCCAAGAAATCGGAGAAGTTTTTTATGGCCGGGCTGCATTTGTGCAATGTTTCTCCTTACAAATTGCGACAGTTTCCCCGCAAAAACAAGGAGCAAACTTTTCGCCTATGATCTGCCATCGATGATTTTTCGTTTGTGTAAAAGGCCAAAGCATCGTAAATCATCAGGCATCGCACACAGACTTTTTCATTTTGCCGCGCTGGCGGCGGTCACGATTTCGGCGCATGCCCAAAGCATCATCGCACCAGGAGCAACTTTGCAAAAATTGGCGGGCGGGTTTGCCTTCACCGAAGGGCCGACGTGCGACAAGAACGGAAACCTTTTTTTCGTGGACCAGCCGAACAATCGCATCATGGAATGGAGCACTGACGGGAAGCTGTCCACGTTCATGCAGCCTTCAGGCCATTCAAACGGAATGATGTTCGACGCCAATGGGAACCTGATCTCCTGTGCGGATGAACACAACGCACTTTGGTCCATAGCGCCGGACAAGACCGTGACGGTGCTGGTCACCAATTATGATGGCAAATACTTGAATGGGCCGAACGACGTCTGGATCACGCCCGGCGGCGGCATTTACATGACCGATCCATTTTACCGCCGCACCTGGTGGAACCACACCAAGATGGATCTGCCCGGCCAAATGGTTTTTTATCTCACGCCCGATCGTAAGAATCTCTTTCCGGTGACAGAAGCCATGGGACATCCCAACGGCATCACCGGCACGCCGGACGGAAAGACATTGTATGTGTCCGCGCTGAGCGACGACAAGACATGGCGCTACGATATTCTCCCGGACGGGTCGCTGACCAACGAAACACTTTTCTGCGACCGCGGTTCCGATGGGATGACCGTTGATGAGAATGGGGACCTGATCATGTGCGCCGGCCCCGGACCGACGAATGGCGTGTCCATCTTCAGCTCCGCCGGCAAGCTTATCGACCACATTGACGTGCCGGAATCCTGGTCGGCGAACGTGGCTTTTGCCGGCAAAGACCATAAGACATTGTTCATCACAGCCAGCCACTCGTTGTATTCCATCCAGATGAACGTGCGGGGTTGGAACGCGGCGAAGTGACGGTCATCGAAAAAAGGCCTGATTTTCAGGGATTTCACCAGATTTTTCCGTTACACAACCGTCACACGTTCGTCACATGCTTTTCGCTCGTTTGAAGATTGTATGATGAGCATCAAACTGATATTCAGGGAAGCGTGAAGCAGAAGATATTGGTCGTTGACGACGAACCAGAGGCAGTAGAACTGGTTGAGTTTAACCTCAGACAGGCGGGCTACGCCGTCAGCACGGCGACCGATGGCGTGGAAGCGCTTAAAAAGGCGCGTTCACAGACACCCGATATGATCCTGCTGGATGTGATGCTGCCGGAAATGGATGGATTCGAGATCTGCAAGACCCTTCGTCTGGAGGCTGCCACGTCCAAGACCCCCATTTTGATGCTCACCGCCAAAGCCGCGGAAATCGACCGCGTCCTCGGTTTGGAATTGGGCGCGGATGATTATCTGACCAAGCCTTTCAGCCCGCGCGAACTGCTCCTGCGCATCAAGAAAATCCTCTCGCGCGGCGGAGCCGCGGAAGAAAAGACCAAGGACCAATTGCGTTACGGCGACCTGCTGATCGACGTGCCGCGGCATGTGGCCAGTTGGAAGGGAAAAGCCATCGAATTGACGGCGACCGAATTCAAGCTGCTGACGACCCTCGCCCAGCGCACGGGGCGGGTGCAATCACGCGACAGCCTGCTGCGGGACGTCTGGGAATACGACAGCCTGATCGATACACGCACTGTAGATACCCATATGCGCCGTTTGCGCGAAAAACTCGGCCCGGCAGCGAAGCATCTGGACACCGTGCGCGGGGTCGGGTATCGGTTTGTTGAATGATTTGGCCGATTCTAGCCATTGTCGCCCTTGTCGGCGCCATCGTCATCCATTTCGTCTGGCGCGGAAAATTCCAACGCCAGCATCGGCAGTTGCAGTCGGACATTGAGGACTTCCAGCGACGCCAGCAACAAACCAGCGTGGATGCCAAAGCGCAGCAACAGGTGCTCTTCAATTCCATGCTCGAAGGTCTCCTCCTCCTGGATCGCAACCGGAAAATTTACCTGGTCAATCGCGCCTTCAAAAATCTCTTCGACCTGAAGATCGAATTGCGCGGCAAAACAGTGATGGAAGTGTTGCGCCTGCACGAGCTTCAGGAATTGATCGAACGCGTCGAAACCGAAAAGCAGGTCCTCGACTATGAATTAAAGCTGCCGGAATTGAATGAACGCTGGCTTCAGGTCAATGCGGCGGCGATCTTCAATTCCGTCGGTGAACGCGAGGGCACGATCCTGGTGTTCCACGATCTGACCCGGCTCAGACAGTTGGAGCGCACGCGTGAAGAATTCGTAGCGAACGTCAGCCATGAACTGCGCACTCCCCTCTCGCTCATCAAGGGCTACGTCGAAACGTTGTTGGATGGCGCACGGCATCAACCGGAAATCTCCGAGCGATTTCTGAAGATCATCGAGCGGAACACCCAGCGGTTGGACCTGCTGATCCAGGATCTGCTCACGATCTCGGCGCTGGAATCGGGACAGGTGAAATTGAACATCCAGGCCGTTGAATTACGGCCGCTGACAGACAAGATTTTCAGCGACTTGAAGCCGCCGGCCGACAATAAGAACATTACCCTGTTGAATCAATTGCCGGATCTCAAGGCAAGCGGCGACATCCATCGCCTGGAGCAGGTATTTGCCAATTTGGTGGATAACGCCATCAAATATGGGCGCGTGCAAGGGCATGTCACAGTCGGTGGACGCAGCCTGGACAATGGCAAAGTGGAGATCTTTGTGCAGGACGACGGCCCCGGGATACCGGCGGAAGCACTGGACCGCATTTTCGAACGGTTCTATCGCGTGGATAAGGCGCGTTCCCGCGACCAGGGCGGCACCGGGCTTGGATTGTCCATTGTAAAACATATCGTTCAGAGCCATAACGGTGAGGCCTGGGCCAAAAGCGAGCCGGGCAAGGGGGCGACGTTCTTCTTTACGCTGCCACAAGCGAAGTAAAATTTTGCATCCTGCAATTGGGATCCAATCTAGAGTATGCGTGATGCACTTTTTTGAGAGCACACCTTTCTACAATCCATTCATTTGTTGGGATTTCACATTTCCAAGGGTCGGCATACTCATTGCTTAAGAGATCACAACTGAAACATAACTAAACTAAAAAAACTTATGAATACTTTGGAAGATCTTTTTCTGGACGCACTGGCGGACATGTATTACGCCGAACAACAACTGACAAAAGCATTGCCGAAGATGGCCAAGGCGGCCACCCACGAGGAACTGCGCGAGGCATTTGAAGCGCACCTGACGGAAACCGAAGGGCATGTGCAAAAGCTCGAAGACGTCTTTGCGATCTTCGGCCAAAAACCCAAGAGCAAGCGTTGCCCGGCGATCCTCGGCATTGTCGACGAAGCCGAAGAACTGATTTCGGACAATAAAAAATCGCCCACCATCAACGCCGCGCTGATTTTCGGCGGCCAAAAGGCTGAACATTATGAAATCGGTTCGTATGGCGGGATGCGTGAATGGGCAAAATTGCTCGGGAAAGAAGAGGCCGCCCAATTGATCGAGGAGATCCTTGCAGAGGAAAAGGCTGCCGATGCCAAATTGAACGAGTTGGCCATGGAACTTTGCAATCCACCCGCCCAAACCGAGTCTTTGAGAAAGGCCGCTTAACATGTGATTTGCCAGCGTCTTCAACAAACGCTGGTTCTCCCCCCAAACAGCCGGATATGCCTGTTATCCGGCTGTTTTCTTTTTTTTATGCCAGGCGTTTTGCGCGCATCCAACAGCTTCCTCCTTCTTGTATCTGCGATTTCATCTAACCAGGGAGAAGGATCAGGATGAGGGGTGAGACAATAGCCCCTCCCTTATGTCAATTGGGGTTTATCGCAAGACACTGCCCATTTTTCTTCGCTTTTTACAAAGTTAAATTCTAAACTTCGACATGGTTCACGTTGGCATTGGTTATGACGTCCATCAACTCGTCGCGGGACGCAAACTCGTCCTCGGCGGCGTGGAGATTCCCCATTCGAAGGGCCTTGACGGCCATTCGGACGCCGATGCGCTCATGCATGCCATCTGCGACGCGCTCCTGGGCTCCATCGGCGAGCCGGATATCGGGCATTTTTTCCCCAACACGGACCCGCGCTGGAAGAACGTGGCCAGCAAGATTTTCCTGGAAGAGGCCTCTAAAATCATCGCCTTGCGGCAGGGAAAAATCGTCAACGTGGATGCGACAGTATTGGCCCAGGAACCGAAAATTTATCCACACATTCACAACATGAAATTGTGCATCGCCACCGCGTTGAATATCTCCCTGGGCAAAATCGGCATCAAGGCCACGACGAATGAAACGATGGGATTCATCGGACGCGAGGAAGGGATCGCGGCGATGGCGGTAGCCAGCGTGGACCTGCCTTAAAGCCATGCCCAAAGCCGAAATCAGTTGGAAACGTGTCACCGAAGATGGCATCAAACTGCAGGTCTATGCCCAGCACATCGGGCGCGATTGGAAATTTTTCCGACGGGAAAAGCGTTTCAGCATGTGGCAACCGATACCCGAACCGCCATTGGAGGATTGGCTGGAATTGCTGGACGCCGTACAACGCATGATTCCCCGCCGGCGTTACCAACCGAGCGATGAAAAGGATTTAAAAGCAAAGATTT
>Ga0206942_1268_pt1 | contig 13372 bp, 7 predicted proteins | sample Alteio_BWOrgHeat_6_FD_153253 | JGI IMG/M metagenome (GOLD analysis project Ga0206942, IMG submission 153253) | Enriched cells from forest soil in Barre Woods Harvard Forest LTER site, Petersham, Massachusetts, United States -... | ecosystem: Environmental > Terrestrial > Soil > Temperate forest > O... | reverse complement strand
TGACCGGTTTCGTGATTTTACCGTCTTCAATCAGATACGCTTCACTCGCAGAAAAAACAAATTTTCCCGAAGTAATATCCACTTGCCCGCCACCAAAATTCACGGCATAAATACCTTTTTTAACAGAAGCAATAATTTCTTCGGGAGTGGATTGGCCTGGCAGCATGTACGTATTCGTCATGCGCGGCATCGGCGTATGTGCGTAGGATTCACGTCGGCCATTCCCCGTCGATTGCATGCCCATTAATCGCGCATTCCGTTTATCCTGAATGTAATTTCGCAAAATGCCATTCTCAATCAGCACAGTACATTGCGTCGGAACACCTTCATCATCTACATTCAGCGAACCACGACGATTCGGCAACGTTCCATCATCCACGATCGTACATAAAGGTGATGCGACCAGTTGTCCAATTTTACCACTAAAGACAGATGTTCCCTTGCGGTTGAAATCACCTTCCAGACCATGCCCCACCGCTTCATGTAACAATACACCAGGCCAACCCGGACCTAATACGACCGGCATCGTGCCAGCCGGTGCATCAACCGCTTTCAGATTAACAAGCGCTTGTCTCACCGCTTCCTCTGCATAACCGGATGCCAGATCATTTTCAATAAAATAACGATAATCGTAACGACCGCCGCCGCCTGCATAACCTTGTTCCCGACGTCCATCCTGCTCAACCACAACACTCACATTTAATCGCACCAGTGGTCGAACATCAGCAGCAAGATGTCCATCGCTCGCCATAATCAGAACAGTTTCGTATTCTGCCGCCAGATTCACATTCACCTGAATCACTCGCCGATCAAGCTTGCGTGCATGGGCATCCACTCTCTGCATCATGGCAATTTTATCGTTTTCATTTAAAGAATGGAGTGGATTTTGTGGCAAATACAGTTCATGACCCGCCGTCTTCGTCCAGGTTTTAATGGCTTGCTGTCCGCCTGATTGACTAATACTACGCGCTGCCTGTGCTGCCTGATCCAGTGCTGGCATCAAAATATCATCGGAATAGGCAAAGCCTGTTTTTTCACCACTCATTGCACGTACACCCACACCACGGTCAATGTTGTAGCTTCCACCCTTGATAATGCCATCTTCCAAAACCCAGGCCTCGGAACAGGTTGACTGAAAATATAAATCTGCATTATCAATTGAATGACCCAGCACACTGCCTAGAACCATCTGCAACTGGCTATCAGTCAACCCTGCCGGATCCAGCAAGTCAGCTCGTGCAATATCAAGAAAATTTGTCATAGTGATTAATCAGTCCTCTTAATGCATACCGTGATGTTGGCTGGAAGGTGGGGACGTCCCATTTTCTTTATACATCGTTTTCATTAAAACCGCCGCCAGCACGAGACAGATAGCCGTTACCACCAGAGGTGTTTTTGGGCCCACACCGGCAAGCAATCCCACCAGTAATCCATTCAGGCCAAAAGCAAATGCCATGATAGATCCGGTAATCCCCATGACCCAACCTTGTGAATCCGCATCCACCTGATTGGAAAATATCGTCAATATCGTGGAGTAAGCCAGCGCCATCGCAATCGCTACAATCAATACATCAAACCATACATAAATTTGGCTCGGTGCGGTAATAGTCAAAAAGGTACCTAATGCCACAAACAAACATCCCACCATCATGCATTTTTTCAATGAGAAACGTTTGGTCACAATATCCACCAGAAAACCGGTTCCAATCCCGAACCCAACGCCCATTACACCCATATAAAAACCAATTTGTAATGGCGTGAAATGATAGGTCTGAAGTAAATACATCGAAATAAACGAATAAAATCCACTCCAGCCAAATATCATGACTAACATGATAACCGATAGCTCGCGTATTTTTTCATCCTTAAATGCAGTAATAAAAATTTCAATGGCATGATAAAACTTAAAACGAATTTTATGTTCATGAAAAAATGTTTCATCAAACAATTTCCACAACAAAATACTGTTAATAAATGAAACGGTGGCAGCAAAATAAAATGGCATTGCAAAACTGAACCAGGGCACCAGTGAAGAATCTGATAATACGCCGCCGATCATGGGACCCAGCGCAAAACCGAGCGACGTAAAAAACAGAATCAATCCCAGATTACGCGCTTTATGCTCGGGCTCGCTGATGTCAACAATGGCCGCTTGAGCAATCGCCTGGCTACCCGCTGTAAATCCGGCAATGATTCGCCCGAGCAATAACAGGCTGTAACTGCCAAGTACCACAGCCATTGCAGAAAATACATATCCCACAACCGCGCCCAGCAAACAAATCATCAGTGATTTTTTCCGGCCAATCTGATCCGATAGATCCCCCAGAAAAGCCGCTCCAAAGAACCAGCAAAACATGAAGATACTGATCGTGACACCAAAAAGAAGATTACGGATATTTTTTGTTAAATCCGCGTGAATAAAATGCGCTGTTGGCTCAAATACCAACGCATTTAACACGGGGAAAACCAGTCCCAACCCCATACTGTCAATAAAAAGCACTAAAAACAGGGGAGATGCTGCAATAAAGAAATTTTTCTGTGTCACTTTATTCTGTGTGTGCTGCATACTGTTTTCCCCCGATGTTCTATCCATTATTTTTGCCGTTTTTTAATCAAATTTTCGCGGTTAACATACCATGTTGTGCCGTAAAATAACACTCATTCGGGATGTAAAAGCTCAGGCAATCGTGTCAACTTAAGTAGACCCCTTGCCTTTCTTTTACAATTATCCTAGGATAAATTTCCAAAAGGATTCGTTAGCACAAGGAATGTAGGCATGAGAGTTTCAAGACTGCTTGTGGTGTCTTATGTATATTGCATGCTGTTGGGCTGCGCCTCGGCTCATCACATTCAACCCAATGCCCAATATAAAACCCCGACAAAGCCCGTCATGCCAACCACGCAGATAAAGAAAAACCCCATTGCTGTTTCTTTCTATCCCAAGGGAAAAAACCCGGGAACACCCTACACGGTTATCGGTGAAGCAGCTGTATCCAAATATAATGCAAGCGGGATCAAACGTCAGGATGCGGTGATCCATGACGCCATGCGTACCCTAGCCGCCTCCATGGGTGGCGATGCTGTCATTGATGTCAAACACACGAATAAATCTGTTGTGGGTCAGGTCATCGCGTGGAATGCCAGAGTTTTCGTTTAGCCGGCGGGCAACTCTCCTCCACCCTTGAGATAAACTTCATGATGCGGGTAAGGCGGCTGAATACCGTTCTTTTCAAAGGCATCCCAAATATCAATCAGGACTTCTGAACGCAATGCAGCACGAGACTTGATCTGACGCAAGTTGGTATAATATCGCACTTCAAACTCCATCAACTCGTCAATCAGTTCTTTCATAAAAACTTCAGGCGCCGGATCCGACAACACATCCTTATGCTGATTCAGCACCGCATCAATAATCGTTTGAATCGCATGTGGATTATCCTGTCGATTCACTTTAATCATCAGCACCGTGCGGATGATATTGTCTTTTGCTGTCCAGTTTGTAAATGATTTACTAAAAATTTCCGCGTTGGGAATAATGACTTCCATATGATCCCACGTCCGCATGGTAACCGCGCGGCCACCGATGTGTGTGACATCCCCTTCACAGCCATTAATACTAATAATATCGCCAACACGTAACGGACGCTCAAGAAGCAGTAAAAATCCGGAAGCAAAATTATTAAATAAATCACGCAAACCCAAACCGACGCCAAAAGCAAAAGCCGTAGCAACTACCGTCAAGGCCCTGAAATCAATTCCCAGCAAACGCAACCCGATAAAAACACCCACAACGATCATTGCATACTGACTGAGTATGGCAAGACTATTGCGTAATCCCAGATCCCTAGTACGTGATAACAACATTCGGTACATAAATTCACGTGTCCAGCGCGCAGCCCAATAAAGCAGATAAATCACAATCGCCAACTCAATCACGCTCAACGGTGTAATTGTCGTATTCAGCATATCCGCCAGACGATAATGCAACATTTTATTTAATCGCTCGACAACAGGCGATTGTTGATCCCACCCATAAAATAAAAACAGGACAGCCCATGCTGAAAGGAACAAAAAGATATGAAAAACCCGATCAATCGGTTTCAAAAATGCTTCAGTCCATAACCAGCCATTCGTCACATGACGAATCAACATTCTGGACACCCATTCCATCGCATCATTCAACAATCCACGCAAGAGAAGATAACCAACCAGCACAAAAATAAAAATACTTTCATACCAGGACACAGTTAAAATCAAATTCACAAAACCGAAAAGACCCATCACCGAATTGATTAATAAAATAAGAGGAATCAGCAAACCCAACAGGACAATCACTCGCTTCAGATAAGTGCGCTGACTATCAATATGCGGCAAAATAAGTCCCGGCACCACTTGCCATTGTTTCAGCAAAAAAATGGAGGCAATCAATAAAAATAATAAAAAAATTCGATCGAACAGATCCTTGACTTCATAAATAACCGGCAGTTGATGCATGAATACCGTTAATGCAGTCACAACGCCACCCGTCAAAAAAATCCATTTCAACTTGTGATACAGGCGTACGTCATGACCGTCACGGTCGTGGACCGTTTCCACCAGACACAATCTTGCGATCATGATAAGCGCCTTGAAAAAAAGCCAGACCAGCGCAAGATTAATCAGTATCATAAAATTTTGTGGAGGTATGCCAAGAAAATACAATAGCCCGCATATGTTACCGATGACCGCAATGTCAATTAAATTACGATGCAATAATTTAATGAACAGCCATTTTAAATTAATGTGTCCAAATTCGTGATCCGGAATTCCAATCACAATACGCTTTAAAAATGTATTCAAAAAAATAAATGCTGCGACCCATACAGCCTGCAGGATAAGCAAAAACACCCAACCCCATAAACGAATCGTCATCACACCGGTGAGCACACCATAAGTCAAACTTTTAAATACCTGAAAAGCCATGTTCGGTAACATCAGTAATTCACCACCGACATCCAGCCATGCTTCCATGGCAAACCCCGGCAAGCCCTGACGGGATGACAATTCCTGTTGTAAGGTCTGGTCGAGACTGGTGCGAAGTTGAACCAAATCTTGCGTCAGATCAGCCAGTTTTGTAATCGATGCCTTATATTGCCCGTTCAGGTAAGAAAACTCCGCCACAAACTCTTTCCCAGCGCCCATTTCGGTAAAATATTGCTGGCGCTTCGCCAAAATATCCATACGCCCTGTCAAGAGCACATTCAAACGACCCAGCTGTTTACCAAGAAGCTGTACATGATCAGTTGCCTTGTTAAAAAAAGTAATGGAACCGCCATGCGCAATTGAAATTTTCAGTTGCTCAATCTGGTCCTGATAACGCGCTATCAACATTTGCAAATACGTCAGATTGACATTTTCATTGACATAGAAAATTTCATTTTGCAATTTATTGTCATTGCCCTTTGATACATTTTTATTTTTTTCAGAATGCGTTAACTGAGCCTTCAAATCGTTAAGCTCTTTCAGCCAGAGACTCTGTTGCTGCTCAAAACCCAATTCTGTTTTGGCTTGACGTTCTTTCCACAATAATACAGTTTGCGATTTAAGAACTGAATCAATCCGGGCGTATCTTGCCTTGTATAACTGCAACACATTGTCCGCATAACTCTGGAGTTTTTGCAGATAGTCAATGCGCATTTTTTCCAGTTTGAGCAGCTCATGCTGACTATGCAATTCCTGTCGCAAATAACTGAGATCAGGCGATCCATTGCGCGTCATCTTCAGTCCAAACACATTAAATACATTCAGCTGGTTTTCAACTTCCTGTTTGTCTTTTTCCAGGCGTTGCATCGCTTGCTGGGATTCCGTTAATTCAATGCTGGTACTTTCCAGATTGGATTTAGCCACGGCGACATTGAGCCCCGCATCATCCAGCAACTGTTTGCTGGCATGATCCACATTCAAGGTCGCCCTGCTCTGCTGTGCCTGCAAGTCATTCAACTCGGTTTCTGCCTGAAGCAAGCGTGTTTTTAACAAGTCATTCTGTTGCGTGACCAATTTTATTTTGTCAGGATAAAAGTTTTTTCCGGGCATGCTGTCTTCTGCATAACAAAATGCATTCAGCCCCAAAAAAAACACGAGCAACAAACATATTTTAAGCCATTGCTTCCACATTGAAAGTTATCCTGTTACGCATTAAAGCCAATAAAACAAGTGCTGGAAAACAAATCACAAACGTCCAGCCATAAAAATTTGCCCAGCCAAGATGCTGAACCATGTACGCGGCCAGTGGACCCAGAAAAATACGTCCAATCGAAAATAACGCTGATAAACAGGCAAATTGCGTCGCGCTATATTTCTGATTGCAGAGGGATGTTACAAAAACCAGCAGTGCAGTTGTACTCATTCCCGTGAAAAAATTTTCAAGAAATAATGAGGAAATCATAATCGCGTAATTTTTACCTGCAATGGCCAAACCCATAAACAACAGATTTGAAAAAGCCTGAGCGATACCAAAAAACAATAATGACCGGAACAAACCCAAACGTCCCAGCAAGGCACCGCCAGCAAAAGCACCCATCACACTGGCCGCAAATCCAACCGTTTTGTAAGCAATACCCACGTCTGTCAAACTGAATCCAAGCCCACGCAATAAAAATGTACTCATCAATTGCAATGCCAGTGCATCGCCGAATTTATACAAAATAATAAAAGGGATAATCAAAAAAATGGCTTCCCGACGAAATAAATCCTTAAATGGTTCAATGACGGCTGCCTTGAAACTGGCAGGTGGTTTGACATGATCCGGAATATCGGGCGCAAAAAAAGTGACGATCACGGATAATAGCATAAGAACGGCCATCAGTTGATAGGTTATTCGCCAACCCAGATGATCTGCCAGAATCAGGGCAAGCCCGCCTGATACAATAATCGAAACACGCGCTGTAAAAATAAAAAATGCCAGGCCATAACTGCGTTCGCGAGGCAATAACGTATCGGTGCGATAGGCATCGATTGCGATATCTTGCGACGCAGAAAGAAAAGCAATAAACAAAGCCAGTTTTCCCATCAGGCTCGCATGTGTATTCGGGCTGAGACTGGCCAAAACGAACAGAGCCACTGCAAGACCCATTTGTGCAATACCGATCCAGCCACGTCTTCTCCCCCAAAAAGGCGGAATGACTTTATCCATCATGGGAGACCAGATGAATTTTAATGCGTAGGGCACACCGATCAGTGACAACGTTCCAATGGCAACCAGACCTACACCGGCTTCAGTAAACCAGGCCTGCAAGGTTGAACTGGTGAGCGCCAGCGGCAGTCCGGAAGAAAATCCCAGCCATGCGATCGCCAAAATGCGTGAATTTTTAAAAATAATAGGAAATCTCCCTGAAAACCGGGCTTATTTTAACACCACCCATCTTACTTTGCATTGACTGCATTTTTCAATTGGAAAATAGTGAAAAAATTACCTAATCATAACAAAGACTTATCCATTTTTGGTCTTTTTTAACACCTTATCTGTGTTTTTAGAGTATAATCTACACTATAAACAACACACAAAACGAGGTATTAGTTATGGACGCAAGACGTAGCCCGGAAGAAAGAAAACAAGAAATAGAAGCTCTTAGGAGAGACGCGTTAGCTCTCATTAAAGAGCTAAAAGACGCAGCTCTGTTACTTATCAGTTCAGATGATTTTAAACACTATGACGGTATTTTAAAATCTCAAGCTCGAAGCATCCGAAGCCGATTAGATACAATAGAGCATGATGGCAGGACAGTTACGAATATGAGATGCGACCAAGCTCTTCAGGACAAGAGTATTTTTTTGGATAAAAACGCAATAGTGCAAGCATGCAGGAAAAAATTTGAATTCGTCATTGACGCTGATATAAATCTCTTTCTACGAAAGAAATTAAATGAATCCATTGTAAAACGCAGAGATATTGCAATCGAACATATTACTGCGTTGCACCAGATAACAGATACAGATGAAAAAAACTTAGAAAGACGGGTTGCCATGGATAATCTCTGCCGCGAGGTATCAAGCAGAGCTGATTTACAACAATTGGATGATTACAACAACATATTGGAAAACGCAGTTAACACTGCTAAAAAAGACCTTAAGGCAAACCTTCAATCACTTAAAGAAGCTGGCGAACGCATCATTCGTGACCTCTTGGATCAAAAAATAATTAATGCAACAGAAAGCAGTAATTGTCTTATTAATCTCCAAAAATTCATTGAATCAGACACAAAAAATAAATCAATCAAGCAAACACGTGACTTCGTCAATTTAGCCCTTTCCGGTATTCAAGTGATCTCTATACAGGTAGAGCAGGCAAAAGATCTGGCTAAGCGTTTAAAAGAGTGTTTAACTCCGGAAGAATACAAAAATCTGGAAAGCAAAATGCCCAAAGAAACATACTATTTCGATCCGAATACTATCCTTGAAGATCTTAAAGATCTTGAAGATCTTGTTAGGTCATTGGAAACAACATTGGAGGAACATCAGGCCGCCAGAAGAGCTGTTACAAAACCCATTGCAGAAGCGGCTGCAAAAGCTGCTCGGGATAAAGCCGAAGCACGAACCAACAGGGAAATTGAAGAAAAAAGTACTGATCTGATTACTAAAGCAAGCCAGCTGCTTGAAGAGTACAATACACTGCTCAGTAATGAAGGTAATGTCGTTAAAATAACACGCATGCGTGAAACATTAGATAACTTCAAGAAAGACAATTTTGAAAAAAACGATTGGTTCCTAAATGAAATTAACGCGATGATTACTGAATTAACCCATTCAATAAAAACGATACAGGAGGTACGTAATCGAACAGAAGCATTAACTCGAACTCATGAAGAAGAAAAGCAGAGTGCAACTCAAGCTATCAATGAACAAATTGAGCCCAAAAAAATTGAAGCTATCAGAAAAATTGATGAAGTGGCTGCACAAATGTCTGAGAACAAAGAACAATATACTGAAGCAATGATGGCAACGCTAAACAATATCACTCATCAGATAATAAAACAGGAAAGCAATCTATCAAGTCTGGATGATTTTATTAATTCAATAACTCACATTCAAAAAGAAATGGCAACAGCTGAAGAGATCGCAAAATCAGAACGAGAGTGGCAGGAACAAATGCTTAACCTTGCACGTCAAGATAGAGAGCGCGCTGAATCACCCGAGGATGTTGCTATTAGTCGTTACTCAAAACACAAAGGAAAAGAAACAGACAAACTGACTTCTTCCCTCTTTTTTCGTCAACGACAACCAGAATCAAAAAAAGACGCGCTCGTTGAATCAAAGATAGATGGCAATGTTTTCAAAGGACGTGCCCCTGTCGTTGGTAATAAAGACGTTTTCTCTGGAACATTCAAAGATAAAATGATCAATACAGATGGAGGTAATACAAAACACATAACGCCTCGGGATCCATTGGATAATGATGGTCTGGGTAAAACGACTCCAAAACAACCAACTGCAAGCGTAGATTCAGAAGAAAAAATACCAATACCGAGAAAAAACTCGAGATGAAAACATTTGATGCCTGATCAAATGGTAGGCACGTTGCGCTCTTGCCCACCCTACTCTTTTTTGATATCCATTCTCGAACGACGACGCATCTTCCGCAATTGCCAAAGCGTCATGACCGGCCCCGACGCTGCAAAAATCAGGAAAATACCAAATAAAATTTGCGGTGGATCGATCGCAATCCCTGCAATCACAATGACAGATACCACTATCATGATAAAAGAAACTTTTCCCGTAAAATCAATTTGTTTAAAACTATAGTAACGAATTCGGCTTACCATCAAAGCACCGGCACAAAATGTGACAACCGCTGCCGGAATCGCAATATATAAACCTGAAATGTCATAATAATTTGCACACCAGACCATGCCGCCGACCACTGCTGCCGCTGCAGGACAGGGCAACCCCTGGAAATAACGCTTATCGGTATCGTGCGCCTGTGTGTTAAAACGTGCCAGACGCAGCGCCGTTGCAGCCGCATAGACAAACGAAACCAGCCAGCCCATTTTTCCCAACGTATGCAATGACCAGACATAGACAAGCAGTGCGGGCGCAATTGCAAACCCCACCATATCCGACAGGCTGTCATACTCCGCGCCAAAAGCCGTCTGTGTATTTGTCATGCGGGCAACCCGTCCATCCAGCCCATCCAGTACCATGGCAATAAAAATAGCGATGGCTGCGATATCGAAAGATCCTTTCACTGCCGCAACAATCGAATAAAAACCAAAAAATAATGCTGCCGTGGTAAACAGGTTAGGCAATAGATAAATTCCGCGCGGTCTCGTTTTTACAAACTTGTTTTGTTCCAACTCCATAATTTTTATCCCATTATTTTCACAGATTGAATAGTGTGCCGGAAAATTAACGATTAATCATCTTTATCTTAAAATCGACCGCTGGATTTTTATTTAAATACCCACAACTTATCCACAGCTCACACACACCTTGTTCTCTTGCATACTTTAAAAATATACTCTATCTTGTATATCAGCACCTCGATACACCCTATATATTGTGTTTTATTAAAAGACAGTCTACACGATACAGTACCTTGTGCAAAACTCTGATATTTGAAGAACAGTAAAACAATATTCTAACGACGCTCTGGAGGAGCTTATGGAAACAGAAACCCTGGCCAATCACACAACTGCTGCAATCAAATCATTTAATCGGGATATTTCAATTACCGCTCCGGGTCATTTAAAAATCATTCGACGGGATGGCACGCTCACCTCATTCGATGTGAGCAAAATCAATGCCGCCATGACCAAAGCTTTTTTAGCCGTCGAAGGTGAAACAGCGGCTGGCTCCACCCGTATTCATGAAACCGTTGCGAACCTTGTTAAAAAAAATTACCGACACGTTTGGGCGCCGCATTCCGCATGGTGGAACACTTCATATTGAAGATATTCAGGACCAGGTTGAATTGATTTTAATGCGTGCTGGTGAACACAAAGTTGCTCGCGCCTATGTACTCTATCGTGAAGAACGTCGAAAAGCCCGTGCAGAACAACAAACCCAGGAAACAACGACGCAACAAACCCTGAACGTGACGCTCGATGACGGAAGTATTGTGCCGCTGGATCTTGATCGCCTCGTGATACTCGTCAACAGTGCCTGCGCGGATCTGACAGATGTGTCTGCACAACAAATCCTCAATGAAACCCAGCGTAATCTGTTTGACAAGGTTCCAGCGAAAGATATCAGCAAGGTGCTCATCATGTCCGCGCGCGTTCTGATTGAAAAAGAACCCAACTACAGTCTGGTGGCAGCGCGCTTGCTACTCGATGATCTTCGCAGCGAAGCTCTCCGTTTTCTGCACGTAAAAGAACGCGCAACGTTCGAGGAAATGAATTCACTGTATCTCACTTACATGCAAGCCTATTTCAAGCGAGGTGTCGAACTGGAATTGCTGAATCCGACCTTGCAGGAATATGATCTTGCCCTCCTCGCGGATGCGATCAAACCGGAACGTGATCTGCAATTTAATTATTTAGGATTGCAAACACTCTACGATCGCTATTTTATTCACAGCAATGGCGTTCGTTTCGAATTACCGCAGATGTTTTTCATGCGTGTGGCCATGGGTCTTGCACTTAATGAAAAAAATCGGGAAGCGCGTGCAATTGAATTCTATAACTTATTATCGACATTTGATTTCATGAGTTCCACACCGACTCTTTTCAATTCAGGCACACTGCGTCCGCAATTATCCAGTTGCTATCTCACGACCGTTCCCGATGATCTGGATGGCATTTTTGCAGCACTAAAAGATAACGCGCTACTTTCCAAATATGCGGGCGGTCTGGGCAATGACTGGACCAATGTCCGTGCAATGGGTGCGCGCATCAAAGGCACAAATGGCAAGTCGCTCGGCGTTGTACCTTTTCTGAGTGTGGCGAATGCAACAGCAGTTGCCGTCAATCAGGGTGGAAAACGCAAAGGTGCTGTCTGTGGTTATCTTGAAACCTGGCATAAGGATATTGAAGAATTTCTGGAGTTGCGCAAAAACACCGGTGATGAGCGCCGTCGTACACACGATATGAATACAGCAAACTGGATTCCTGACCTCTTCATGAAGCGCGTGATTGAAGAAGGCGAATGGACATTGTTTTCTCCGGATGAAGTACCTGACTTGCATGATTTATACGGTGAAGCTTTTGAAAAAGCTTACACGGCTTATGAAACCCAGGCCGCGCGCGGTGAATTGCATAACTTCAAAAAAATTCCCGCTTTATCACTCTGGCGTAAAATGCTGAGCATGCTGTTTGAAACAGGCCATCCATGGATTACGTTTAAGGATGTCTGCAATCTGCGTTCTCCACAACAACATGTGGGCGTTGTTCACAGCTCAAATCTTTGCACTGAAATTACATTGAATACATCCATCGATGAAATTGCAGTCTGTAATCTGGGCAGTATTAATCTCACCAACCACATTACTGAAAAAGGTATTGATCAGAAAAAATTACGCAGCACGATTCATACAGCGATCCGCATGCTGGATAACGTCATTGACATTAACTATTATTCCGTACCGCAAGCACGCAATTCCAACCTGAAACACAGACCCGTGGGTCTTGGCCTCATGGCTTTTCAGGATGCCTTGTACAAAACCGGGATTTCGTATTCATCACACGAAGCGGTGGAATTTGCAGATCGCACAATGGAACAGATCAGCTATTATGCGATTGAAGCGTCCAATTTGCTGGCAGAAGAACGCGGTGCCTATTCCACATTTGAAGGTTCGTTGTGGAGCCAGGGTATTTTACCGATTGATTCGATCGAGCTGCTCGCGAAACAACGCGGTCAATATCTGATTCAGGATCGCAGTCAAACCATGGACTGGGCCACATTGCGTAAACGCGTGAAAAAATCCGGCATGCGCAATTCCAATGTTCTGGCGATTGCACCGACTGCAACCATTGCGAATATTACGGGCGTTTCACAATCGATTGAACCGACTTACCAGAATTTATTCGTGAAATCGAACTTGTCGGGCGAGTTTACGGTGATCAATCCGTATCTGGTGACTGATTTGAAAAAATTGGGCTTGTGGGATGATGTCATGGTAAACGATCTGAAATATTATAATGGCAGTGTGTCGAAAATCAGCCGCATACCGAATGAATTAAAAGAACGTTATGCAACGGCTTTCGAAATGGATCCATTCTGGCTGGTGGAAGCTGCATCCCGCCGTCAAAAATGGATTGATCAGGCACAGTCGTTGAATCTTTACATGGCTGAACCCTCTGGTAAAAAACTGGATAACCTTTATCGCCTGGCCTTTGAACATGGCTTGAAGACGACTTATTATCTGCGCAGCATGGGTGCGACGAATGCGGAAAAATCA
>Ga0206942_1265_pt1 | contig 13614 bp, 15 predicted proteins | sample Alteio_BWOrgHeat_6_FD_153253 | JGI IMG/M metagenome (GOLD analysis project Ga0206942, IMG submission 153253) | Enriched cells from forest soil in Barre Woods Harvard Forest LTER site, Petersham, Massachusetts, United States -... | ecosystem: Environmental > Terrestrial > Soil > Temperate forest > O... | reverse complement strand
ACAGAACCCAAGCAGATGAACTTTGAGTCAATTAGTGAAACACACGGGATCAATCTTCTATCGAATGAGGATAGAAAGATCTATAGCGTTGGTATTTCTACAGGAGGATCTGCTGAAATCAAGATGGCCTTGGCAGATAGACAAAGGCAGATCATCTCTACCACTATTGATCCTGTCGGAGCAGAATTCGCTGAGAAGTGTATTCAAGCATCAAAGCTTTCTCATCAGATTGCAGTCAAAATCGAAGATGTTAGTTCGCCTCTCCCTTACCCGGATGAATCTTTTGATTACATCTATGCTAGGCTCGTGTTGCATTATCTATCCAAGGATAAGCTGACATCTGCCCTTGCAGAGCTCTATAGAGTATTACGAATCCACTCAAAGAGATCTATCTTCAAAGACCATCTTGCCTGTAACTTATACGGCAAATACCGAATACACAGTTTTCAGAATTGTAAAGCTGATCCTATCAATTGTTATTTTTCCGATAGGGATCTATTACCTGATACATTCTCTGGCCGGAAAACTTGCGCTGTTGCCATCGTCAAGCCCTACTCTCATGGGATACGAAAAAGATCATGCCAATAACGTCCGTTCTAATATCCCCTTAAATACCGAATGGAAATATAAACGTCTTACCATAGCGGTTGATGGTTACAAAATTGACGCGATGATCATGGGAAAGGAATCTACCTTAGGCAATGGAAGATGGCTTTTAGCGTCAAACGGCAATGGTGAGTTCTACGAAGATAGGCTCGGCTCCCGTGAATTTAAACAGATTGTAAGCGAGATCAATGGAAACGCGATTGTCTTCAACTATCCGGGAGTTGGGGCAAGTTCAGGACTTCCAAATAGACAAGCCATGGCTAAAGCTTATAGGGCAATGCTTACCTTCTTAGAAAAGGAGGCTGAAGCTAGGGAAATTATTGGACACGGCTATTCTATGGGCGGAGGCGTACAAGGCGATGCTTTAAATGACCACAAATTAAAAGAAGATGTGAAGTATGTCTTCGTCAAGAAACAGACCTTCTCAGATATCGCAACCGCGGCCACCCACCTTACGAATAGTAGGGTTCTAGGCTTTATCGTGAGGTTCTTTGGATGGAATACTAGCTCTGTAGAATCTTCAAAAAAGCTCCAAGCGCCGGAGATCATTATTCAGACGGCTGATGTAGAGGAAACAATAGAATTAACGGATAGTTCAAAAATAGTTCACGATAGAGCAATTCCTGCAGAGGGCTCGCTTGCCAAAGTCTTACTTGATGATGATCAATGCCCGAAGGCAAATAAAACCTTCTTTGGTGTTCGTGAAGATCACATGACAGAACTTAAAAGTACTTCCTTTTTGACAAACAAAATAGAAGCCTATTTGGATGCATGAAGTGTTTTTCTGAGCATGAACATCTTAGAGTTGTTATCGTACCCTTCTCTAATAAATTCAATCGCATAGCCTAATTTCTGATAGAAGGGTAGTGCCTCCCAGTCCATGGTATTGAGAGTTGCAAATCTGCAACCACTGTCTATCCCTATTTTTTCAGCTTCCTTCATAAGCTTAGTTCCCCATCCCTTCCCACGCAAAGCCTTCTCTATACATAGAGAATCAACATAAAGGGATCCATAAAATATTATACCGGAAACTCCGCCTCTGACACTTCCCATTTGATCTTTGATAAAAACGCTGAATCCCTGGATTGGAGGCAATCCCTTAGCCTGAAACGCACCCTCACTGATACCCCGATAAAGGATGTCTTCATATTCTTTGGGAATGGTTTTAAAATGTTCTAAGTAAAAGGTTTTGCTCATATCTCGTTATAGGCTGTTGATGATTATTCAGCTTTGTTTGGAGTGGCGGTCCACAATAGGGTTTCACTAGATAGAAGACGAGCTTCTATCTTTGAAATTTTTCCTGAATCATCAAAGGTACAATAGACTTTGCCGTCTGGAAAACCTTTCACGCCAAACACACCATAGGATTCAGGGTAAAGCATACCTACTTCTCCTTTAGAAAGAGCAGATGCTAGTTGTTTTCCATAGACAGAAATTTGAAGCTCTTGTTTAGGGAGTTCACTTGAAATCACTACCTCATAAGAACCGGCAAATTGCTTTAGATACTCAGGACTGTTAGCAAGCTTCTTATCAATAACCGGTCTTTTATAATCAGGATCGAGCATTAGTTGAGCAAATTCATCTGGCCAATCATCACTTGAATTGGAGAGAATGACAATGCCTTTTTGGGTTTTCGGATTAAATCCCAGATAGCTTCTGAATCCCCCAGTGCCTCCATTATGCCAAATAACTTCAGCGGAATTGGAATTGGATAACATCCAGCCAAATCCTACGGCGAATCCCGGCATAGGGTAAAATTGATTTTCATGACAGTTTTGCATAGTTTGATTTAATGGCGATTTAAGCACTCCCATGTTGGCAGCTAAAAAATTCGCCATGTCTCTGATATTAGAACGAAGAGCTCCAGCTCCTGCAAAGCCAGTTAAATCCCAATAGCTGACCGGTTGCATTAAATGGTGACCGGTTGAGAAGTTTGCTTTTCTTGTTTCATTAACTCGAACCATTGTGTTAGGCATGTTTAGCTGTTTTTTAATCAGAGTTTGAATCAGTTCTTCATAGCTTTTCTTCGATTGAATACTTAAGATATGTCCTAGTAACCCCATTCCAATATTTGAATATTCAAATTTATCTCCAGGGACACCGGATAAGGTACAAGATTGTAAATAATCGTACATACACTGAGCAGTGTAGTCATGGTAGGGATTTGAAGGATCTTTGGGTGAAAAGTTGTTAGGCATTCGGGGAATACCCGAGGTATGGGTAGCTAAATGACGCAGCGTTATTTTCTTTCCATCCAACTCAGGGCATCTCATTTCAGGAAGATACTTTTCTATGGGATCATCAAGATTTACTTCCTTTCTAGAGACCATGTCCATAAGAGCAAGCGTTGTAAACACTTTACTGATAGATCCGATTTCGAAGATCGTATCTTCAGTGACTGATTTCCCATTGAGAGCCATATTACCAGAACAAAAGAGCTGAGTTTTACCCTGCTCAATATAGGCAACCGCAGCTCCAGGGGTTCCAGTATCTTCCAAGTATTCTTCTAGTAGATTTTGAATATTCATGTGCGTATCTGGTTGTATTGATATAGCATCTTTCTGAGCTGTAGGTTCTTCAGCTCCAACAGTTGTGATTAGTGTTAAGCAACAAAAAGCTATCGAAATTTTATTTTTAGCCATCCGGCCTGTAATTTTAATACATGAAATAGGAGTGGTCAATCAATTATATTAAGTTCTTGTAAATAATTTTTTAAAATGGTGCTAGTTCTTCTATTTTTGCAGCTAAGATAAAGTCGCTCTCCGTAAGTCCATTGATCTTGTGGGTCCATAGTTCGATCTTCACCTTTCCGTAGGAGAGGTGAAGATCCGGATGATGCCCCTCTTCTTCTGCAATTTCTCCTACCTTATTGGTAAAAGCAAGAGCATCCCGAAAATTTTTGAAAGAATATTCCTTTTCAAGATGGTGTTCATTAACCACCTTCCAATCATTTCCTAATTGCTTATTCAACTCTTGTAATGAGGCTCCTTTAAGTGGAGGAACTCCGCCTTTGCAAGGAACACATTTTTTTTTCGAAAGATCACACTTCATAACGTACCTTTAGTTTATTCCATTGATCACGGATCATATAGACAAGCATGTAAAATAAGGGAGTGCAGGCAAAGCTAAAGATCGCTTTGTAGAGGTAGGAGAATAGCATGATCGGAAGTACTGCTCCCCAAGACATCCCCAGTCCCCACCAGAGAAAGATGATATCGATCAGCACAGTGTCTACAAGTTGAGATGCGCAGGTAGATCCATTATTGCGAAGCCAGAGCCATTTAGGGCCGGTCCAGCGTTTGATAGCGGCATAGAGCTGCACATCCACTACCTGAGAGATCACATACGATATCAGCGAAGAAAAAATACGGATGCCGCTTAACCCAAGAACTGTTTCAAACGCTATATTTTCTCCCGGTAGCCACAAGGCAACTTGGATCATCCCAAAACTTAGAATATTCATCCCGAGGGTGATGTAGACCATCATTCTCGCTTTTTTTGCCCCAAAGATCTCGGTGACAAGATCGCTCAGCATAAAGGTGAGGGGATAGGTGATGAGCCCTGCAGGAATAGCAAGATCAATCCAAGGAAGGTTTACCATTTTCGCAGAGAGGATATTGGAAATGACCACGATCACGCAAAAACTTGACGTTATGATCTGGTAGAGAATGTTCATATTTTCCCCCGGTTTAAGAAGAGCTGTAAATCAACATCTTGGATTGTAGGCGAACCTTCGCTTACATGGTCTAGCTTACCAGTTAATAGCCATTCCTCCAACCTCTCAACTTCTTCGTAGAGATGTGAAAAGGAGTCCACAACGAAAAGAAGCGGCTGCATGCGGTCGATCTCAAATGACTGGTTGATAGCCCACTCTAATTGAAATGGAAACCTTTGTACCTCTTCAGATAGCACGGCATGTTCAATCTCATTTGCAGAGCTTAAAAGACCGCTTCCATAGACTGTAATTGCGCCATTTTCACGCATCAAACCAAACTCAATGGTAAACCAGAAAAAACGTGCAAGGGCCTGGATATTACTTCTTGTTTTAGCAACAGAAGAATGTCTTTTTGTGGCCATCTCTGCAAGCGCTCCAAACTTCACCAAGATATCTGCAAATGTCTGGTCTGTATGCATTGGCACATGGCCTGCGATATCATGAAAAATATCCGGCTCCGGCAAGTAGTGAAGAGTCTGGCTGTCCCTGATTGTAATCGTCGTTGGGAACTCTCTTCTTTTCAAACTGTCAAAGAACAAATAGGTGGGGACATAGCCGCTCACAGCTTTTGCTTGAAAGCCTGTCAAAGGCTCTAAAAATTGATTCACCTCGTCAAGAGTAGGTATGCGTTCCGGTTTCAAGCAAAGAGATGCTATTCCTTGAAGGAATTTGCTGTTCGCAAATTTCTTCCATTTCGGAAGAAGCAGTGCGTAGAGCTTTCTCCACGCCTCTTGATTATCCCTGCTGTATAATTCATAGGGCTGGTGGATAAAGATCTGCCCATCTTTCTGGGCGTTCTCAATAAAAGGTGCTTTAGTTGTGGTTAAACCAAAAAGGCGTTCGTTCATAAAAATTCCTTAAATAAAAAATCAAAAAAGGGAAAAAAAGAAAAAATAGGGAATTAATAAGAACGATAATAAGAATAGGAAGAAGCTAAAGTGGTGACTGATCTAAGTAGTGTAATCATAGCATTCTCCTAACTGAACAATCGAGATTGTATCAAAAGCAGAATTGTATTCCAACATTAAACCCTTGAGCCCAGAAGGTACTCTCCTGCAAATGGGCATTCGGGCTACTAGCTCCTTCAGCTGCAGGAGCAGGTCCGGGAGTTCCAAAGGGAATCGGGCCCGGGCCAGTGCCAGTGGTTTCTCTAGAAAGCTCTGCCATGGCAGTTCTCGTGGAATTGATCTTACGGTCAATCTGTTTCCCTGGACGAAGGACTCTACTGATCCAAAGAAAGGTGTAACCAATATCTATCCCAAAATTTTCTGTGATCTCAAAGATGCTCTTCACCCTGGTCTCCAAGGACCAGGCGAAGGGGAAATTATGGTGAGAGCCGATATTTGAAGGTTCCGCAAAAATCCCGCCATTAATAGTGTCACTAAAAGAAGACACCGTTGTAAACCACACTGTGCCTGTTATTGTGCTGCTTGACCCTTGTATCTTTAACTCTTCGATGGTTGTGCCGACTGATCCTTTGACGATCCCTTCTATAGACAACCAGCGCCAATTGTACTGCCCCTTACATCCAATTTGGGCTGCAAGGTAGTTATTAAATGTTTGGAACCGATCATTGAACTTGCTGGCATTGGATGAAAAGGGGGTGCCGGGCACTGTGATTGTGACGGCTTTAAAGCGAAGAGTCTCCTTCAACTCAAACCATCTTAAACCAGCCAAAAGGTCTATACTAAATTGAGGATGATCTGCGAGAGAGTAGACCCCATTAATTTCAGCTCCTTGCATGAAGCTAGTGATACGAAGATCAAACAGCCCTGAGAAAAAAGGACTTCCTTCTAGAGGCCCCGGCAATACAAATATCGTCTCTCCGGGGACTCCGCTCAGTCCTAGTACTCCCGTAGTATCATAGATAGGCACAGCTAAGTTTGGTGAACCGGGCTCTCCTGAAGTGGTAACTTCTCTTTTTTTCGTCACACTTGGCAGAAATAGGTAGCTAGCCTCTACTCCAATTTTGCAATAGATAGGTGCGCCTGCGCTTATCTCAAATCCTTGGAGCCATCCCATGCCAATGGATTCCTTCCCCATCAGAATGCGGGTATGAGGCTGTCCGAGAGCTCCGGGCAAGTCATCATCCTCATTAGCAAAGGTCACAAGTGGTACGGGCTCGGGGTTTTTTTTAATAAACCAAGCGAGATAATCTGCCTCTATCCAATAGGCAAAGACCGTACAGGGAAGTAGTAAAAATAAAAGGATTCTCACGATTTATCATTTAGCAGAATAAAGAGGCCCTGTAAAGGGCCTCTTAGCAATTTACGCGGCTTTTCTCATGCCAGATAGGCATGTTCTGTAGTTTTTCTTAAGGCAGATGACGAGAGCTCTTTTAGAGTGATCTGCATCTCTACAGAATCGATTGCAAGCTCTTGTGTATTCGCCATGTTTCCAGTCTTTTTTTGTTTTGGCGTGTCTCTTTTTAAAGTCCGATCGTAGTTTTGAATAAGATTTACTGACAGAAGACTCTAAGTTTCTGAAGGCTTTTTTTAGTTTTCTCTCTCTCTTAGGTAGTTCTGCTTTATATTTTGCGGCTTTGCGCTCTACACTGCTCATCATTTTTTTTGCTTTTCTACGGCGTACCATAATTCCCCCGGGTTACCCTCAGAATTAATTATTTTAAATTTTTTGTCAAGATAGAAGCCGATGATTTTGAGCTATAACTAAATGAAAATAAAAGAGTTATTTTATTTCTTATCTCTCACTACCTCTTGCGCTTTTTGATAGCTTTCGATCAAAGCACCGTAGTTGGGAGAGACAATCCCATAGAGTTTTGCAAAGTCATCTGCATCAGAGCGGTTCCAAGTGCGCTGCACTTCGGCAAGGATTGAGTTAGTTGATGTTGGGATCACTCCCGCTTGCACAAACCGGGCTAAGGTAGTTCTTGAGACCATCTCACTGGGATCGCCTGATGCGTCGATCACTGCATAGACCTTGAAGCCAGCAGCCTTTGCAGAAAGAGCGGGAAACATTACGCACACGCTTGTCCAAACCCCTGCCATGATCAAAGTCTTTTTACCGGTTTTCTTAACGGTTTCAGCAAACATCTGATTGTCCCAAGCGTTGACCTCTCCTTTACGAGGCACAAAGACAGAGTGTGGCGCACACTCCTGAATCTCCGGCATGATAGGGCCATTGGGACCTGTGGGAACAGAGGCGGTAGTAATAACAGGCATTTTTACTAAGGTAGCAAGTTTTGCGAGCATCACGGTGTTTGCCCTAAGCTGAGCAACGGTAATATCTTTTACCGTTTGAAAAAGCCCCGATTGATGATCGATCAAGAGCATCGCTGAATCTGTGGAATCAATAAGAGGTTTCCCTGCGCCCATCTCATGTGGGATTCCGTCGTGTATATCGTTTTTTCCATCAGGTTTGAAGATACTCATATAACCTCTATTTTTTGGTGAGTGCTTTCAGAAGGGCCTTAGCTGTTTCAGTGGATGAGGATGGATTTTGACCTGTGATCAGATGACCATCGACAATTGAAAAACTTTGCCAATTAGGCTTTTTTTCAAAATGCGCTCCCAAACGTTTCAGTTCATCTTCCACTAAAAAGGGAACTACTTTGGTAAGCTTTACCTCCTCCTCTTCGGTATTGGTAAAACCTGTGACACGTTTATCCTTAACAAGGGGCTGGCCTTTGTAAGTTACATGGCGAAGAACGCCTGGAGCATGGCAGACAAAAGCAATGTATTTACCGGAGTTGTAAAAAGCTTCAATTAGAGCTTTTGATTGAGGACTTTCCGCAAGGTCCCACATGGGGCCATGGCCGCCCGGGTAGAATACCGCGTCGAAATTCTCCTGGCGCATATCAGCAAGCTTCACAGTATGAGCAAAGGCTTTTTTTGCTTCGGGATCTTGCTTAAACCTCTTCATTGCAGGCGTCTGATTTTCCGGTAGATCGCTCTTTGGATCTATCGGCGGCTGTCCACCCTTCGGAGAGGCCAATGTGAGATTCACCCCTGCATCTTTAAAAACAAAGTAGGGAGCTGCGAACTCTTCTAACCAAAGACCGGTCTTTTTTCCGGTATTCCCCAGTTGATCATGAGAGGTCATTACCATCAATATTTTCATGATTTCTTCGCTACAACTGTTGGAAAGACATGGGCTTTATCATAGAGGATGACAATCTCTTTAAAGCCTGCCTCTTGCAGCTGTTTTTTTACTGTTTCTGCTGTGCGGTATGCTTGCCATTTGGCGTCTAACACATCCATAAAAACGATCTTTTGCATCAGGGCATCTTGTGGATTAAACTCAGATGGTAGCCATTCGGTAACATGACCGGGGAAAGGGGGAGGAGTCAGAAAACTTTCGATGAGGACTCCGTTTGGTTTAAGAGCGTTGTAGAATTGAACGTAAAGTTGAACAACTTTCTGATCATCAGGTTCATAAATAGATAGACCGCTACTTGTGATGAGATCAAATTTATTGTTCAGATTAAGAGCCCAAGCATCTTTTTCAAAAAAATGACAATGTGAACTCAATTTCTTTTTTTCTGCATACTCCTTTGCTTGAGCAAGGGTTTCGGGATCAATGTCAATACCGCTTAATGAAAAATCTATAAGGTTTTTGTAATCAAGGTCAAGGAATTCTCCCATGACCCCGCAAGGAATTGAAGCAAAGGAACATCCCTCATGAATATGTCTTTTAATTTGAGACTTAAAGATCTTATATCTTTCTTGAATGGCAAGACAGGTAGGTGCAGAGTTAAGAATAAAGGACTCTAACTCGTGGAAAGATTTATCCTTCTTCATTTCAGGATAGGTCACAACATAATGTGTCCAGTAGCCGTTAAGTCCTCCTCTTTCAATCATAAATCTGCCCAGTTCAAATTCCGATAACTGGTCCACAAGCTCAAGCTGCTGTTTAACTGAGATGTAGGGAAGATCCCCTCTGGTTTTAATTTTTTCAATCAGGTTTTGCTTTGCCTGCTCAAAGGATGAGGTCCTTTGAGTATGGGAGAGATTTTGACTAGCAATTAAACAAGATGTACCGATAGTGAGTCCAAGAAGTAGCACTTTTAAGTATTTGATCATTTTTCCTCTCCTGTAGGTTTTAATCGCATACTGATACTTTATGGATTTTAATGCCAAATTTTTTGACTACTTCTTTCCTAAAGAAATATTCAGCCAATAACGAGTATGCCGAAGAGTTCCTGTCTTTATTAACACACCTCTTTCTACAAGATCGGCTAAATCACGTGTAGCAGTAGCTTTAGAAGCTTTAGTAATGGAGATGTATTTCTCTGCGCTTAAACCACCATGAAATCCATTCGGGCCTTCGGCAAACATTCTAAGAAGTGCTTTTTCTTGCCTAGGGTTGATCTGTCCTGCTAAAGAAAGAAGCATCTTTGACTTAGCAATTAAAAAGTAGAGCATATTCATAGATTCTTCTTGAGCATGTAAGATCGAATTTGCAAAAAACTCTACCCAATCTTCTGCATCTAAACTTCGGTTACATTTTTCTAGGTTCGCATAGTATTTCTTCTTTTGATCTTCTAATGTTTTAGAGACCGCTATCAAAACTGGCCTTGCAACTCCCTGAGATAAAATTTTTTCCACAAGGGCCCTTCCTATCCTTCCATTGCCATCTTCAAAAGGATGGATGCTCTCAAAATAAACATGAGCAATTGCTGCTCTACCAAGAATAGAAGAAGAAGCACGGCTCTTATTAAACCAGCGAATGAACTCGGTCATCTCATGATGGATTTTATGAGAAGGAGGAGCTTCAAAATAAACTTTAGGGGAGCCATAGCGATTAGAGACTATTTGCATAGCCTCGGGATGAGTACGGTACTTTCCAATGTCAACTATTCTAGACTGATCTTCAAACAAAGTCCTATGCCAGTCAAAAAGCATTTCATGGGTTAGAGGCTCATCGAAAGTTTTATATACTTTCCATAGAAGCTTTGCCATCTGGGTTTCTTTTCTGGACTCCTTTGTCTCCTGAACCTGCAATCCAAAAAGCTGTTTTATTGAGGACTGTAAACTCATCCTATCGAGAGTCTCGCCTTCAATTTTAGCGCTTTCTATTCCTTCCGCACAGAGGATTTCTACGATGAATTGGTTTCGTTCATCTTCACCGATGTTTTTTAAATAAGCCCAAGCACCTCCTGCCCCCAAAAGAAATTGCTTTTCTAATTTAATGATTTTATCGGGGTCATAATGAAAATGCGGCCAATCCGGCAATTCCCAGTTCCAAACCATGAGTGATAGACCTTTGTTCTATAACTCAATTTTATAGCAAATTGTGAGTTATAGAACAAGATTCTATAACTCATGAATTTTGCAAAATATTGATAATGAATGATTTATGAATTTAAACGACGTGATTAAGCAAGCCCTTTTTTTTACAGGGCCTTTCTCTTAGTTGTCCATTCCCACCAGGGGGTAGGCTTGCCTGTAGATGCTTCATGAATGATGGCTGCGAACACATCCCATACACAAGGGTCTTGTCTTGAATGGGTGCGTCTTTCCAGCTCATGAAAAAGTTCGGTAGGGTCTTTGTTTGCCAGCTCTTCAACTGTGTGGATGTTTAAAAGATGTAGGTCCTTGAGAGTTGCTTTTCCTACATTTTTTAAATCTTTCAGTTCCATTATTTTTCTATTGCTATGTAGACCTTCACTTCCGGATTTTTCACAGGATCGAAGTTCATGTGATAGACTTCAAAATCGCTCGTATAAGATCTAGTAAAGTTGGCTTTCCATATCTCTTGCCAGACTGCGATCAATCCTTGGGGGAATGCTCCCTTAGTTGTGAAAACTGCATAGCTAGCTGCAGGGATTACTTTGCCCACTAGGCCTTTCGGCACCTCATCTAAGCTTGATACTTCGCAGCCTAAAATCCAGGAATAGTCTTGGGTATAATCTCCCTCATAGTCGGTATAAAGAGCTAAAATGTCGCTATTCACCTTGTTTGGGATTTTCGCAAGAATGTTCTCCTTGAAGAATTTATCCTTGTGAGCAGGCATAGCAATTGAACACTCTTCATTATTCGTTCTAAGCTCAAGTCCAATAAAGAACTTCTTTTTTTGATGCACGATGGTGTGGCCCATATTTTCCTCTCCCTTATAGATCTGATCGATTAATGTACCTTCTGAGTAGCTAGATAAAGCAACTGAGAAAATGATGAGTAAAAAGATTTGTATGAACTTCATAGCCACGCTCATTATGATTAAGAATAGAATAAAATATTCCCATATTGTAAGAAAAGATAAATGGCTGAAATTTTACAAAAAACCTATACGCCTAAGTTATCGCCTGCAGTTGCTGAAAGGGAAACTGCTCGTCTACAAGAATATGTCTTAAAGAATAAAATCTTGGACCGCGATTATAAGTACTATTTCTTTTCTACTTTTGGGATTTATGCAGCCTACGTACTAACGCTCTATTTAGTAGCTATTAGCACTAGTTATTCTGTCGTTGTTTTGCTAGCTATTTTGTTTGGCATAGTTGCTACACAGATCGCAGGTCTAATGCACGATGCCTCTCATCTAGCGATGTTTAAATCACAAAAAATGAATTATATGTTTGCAGGCCTTTTTTCTATAACCTTAGGTGGTAACTATCGTCATTGGATTGATAAACATTCACAGCACCATGATCACCCTAACCGCATAGATTCAGATTCAGATTTAGCAGTGCCATTTTCATTCACAACTGAACATTACCTTGCGCAAACTGGTTATATGAAATGGCTGCGACGGTATCAAGCTTGGGCTTACTTGCCCATGTGCGGTTTCCTCACCTATGCCATGCAATTCGATCAGAACATTGTCCAGTTGCATAAACACAAATTCCACCCCTTAGATTTGTTGATCTCTTGCTCAAGCACCTTCTTGTGGTATGTAATGCCTTTTCTTCTATTTGGGGCTATCAAGGCGATTATCTTTATTCCCATTGCTTCATTTATAACAGGCATTTACATGGCCAATATCTTTGCTACTAACCACAAAGGTATGCCTCAACTTTCTAACGGTACCGAAATGTCCAACCTAGAGCAACAAATCATTACAACCCGTAATGTCAGACAGGGAGTCTTAACCGACTTTATTTATTTATGTTTAAATTATCAAATAGAGCACCACTTATATCGCGAATGCCCTAGAAATAAATTGAAATTATTAGTTCCATATCTCAAAGATCTATGTGTGCGGACCGGTATTCCCTATACGGTTCAAACTCCCTGGCAAACTTATAAAAGTATTTTCAAAGACTTATCTCACACAGCCCAAAACGGTCAAAAAGAACTCAAAGGTAAATAAACTTGAGAAAGGGGAATGTGCAGGTTTGGAAAATGGGACAAGAAGGACTTCATAGCTAAATTATGGCAGAAATTTTAGAAAAGACCTACACCCCTAAGTTATCGCCTGCGATGGCCGAAACGGAAACAGCTCGTCTACAAGAGTATGTCTTAAAGAATAAAATTTTAGACCGCGATTATACCTTCTATATCCCGACTATTATTGGAATCTATCTTGCCTATCTGCTTACGCTATACCTTGTTGCTATTAGCTCTAGTTACACTGTAGTAGTGTTCCTCTCTATTATTTTTAGCATCATCGCTGTACAGATCGCAGGTCTCATGCATGATGCGGCACATCTTGCGATGTTCAAGTCCTATGAAATGAACCATATCGCTGCCTGTCTTTTTGCGGCTACGGTAGGGGGGAATTACCGTCATTGGATCCATAAACATATGAAGCACCACGATCATCCTAACCAGATAGGGTTAGACGGGGATTTGGAGGTGCCATTTTCGTTCACAACCGAACATTACCTAGCACAAACAGGGTACATGAAATGGCTCCGAAGATACCAAGCGTGGCTTTACGTGCCTATGTGCGGTTTCCTCATGTACGCAATGCAATTAGAGCAGAATATTGTCCATCTATATAAACGTAGATTCCACCCCTTAGATTTAGGCATAAGCTGCGCAAACATCTTCTTATGGTATGTGATGCCCTTTCTTCTATTTGGGATGGTCAAAGCGTTTATCTTTATTCCTATCGCTACATTTATCACCGGCATCTACTTGGCCAATATCTTTGCTACCAACCACAAAGGGATGCCTCAGCTCTCTACCGGCACCGAAATGTCCAATCTAGAGCAGCAGATCACTACTACTCGTAATGTCAGCCCCGGAAGCTTGACCGACTTTCTTTTCTTAGGCTTAAATTACCAAATAGAGCACCACATCTACCCTGAATGCCCACGCAATAAATTTAAGTTATTAGTTCCCTATCTCAAAGATCTATGCGAGCGGACCGGCATGCCTTATACCGTAGAA
>Ga0206942_1264_pt1 | contig 13657 bp, 6 predicted proteins | sample Alteio_BWOrgHeat_6_FD_153253 | JGI IMG/M metagenome (GOLD analysis project Ga0206942, IMG submission 153253) | Enriched cells from forest soil in Barre Woods Harvard Forest LTER site, Petersham, Massachusetts, United States -... | ecosystem: Environmental > Terrestrial > Soil > Temperate forest > O... | reverse complement strand
CGGCGCCAATCTTTCCATTCCGGCGGGAGCAAGAATTATTGATCTGTCAACGCTTACGATTATGCCAGGCTTAGTAGATGCGCATAATCACCTGGCGCTGACCTATAAAGTTGTTCCAGAAAGAAATATTTATTACTACACGTACATCAGTGAGAGTACAGCGCTTCGGGCTATACAAGCCGCTTCGAACGGAATGCAGATGCTGGCATCCGGGTTTACGATCGTGCGGGATATGGGCAACAATGGAAATTATGCTGATACCGCCTTGCGTCTCGCCATTGAACAAGGTTGGATTCCTGGGCCAAAGATCATTAACTCCGGCATTATCATTGGCGGCATGGGCGGACAGTTCTGGCCTACCCCTGAGATGGGCACGGGAAAAAATATTGTTTATCCGGAATACATCGATGCCGACACGCCCGATGAGATTATCAAAGCGGTTCATCAGAACATGCTTTATGGTGCGAAGGTGATTAAGATTTGTGTGGATTGTAAACCGTGGGGATACACCGTTGAAAATATTCGACTGGTGATTGATGAAGCCGCACGAGTCGGTATGAAAGTGGAAGGTCATGTTCAAACGGTGGATGGCGCCAGGCGGGCTATTGAAGCAGGGATTTGGTCCATCGCTCATGATAATGGAATGACTGATGAAATGCACAAACTCATGGCGAAGAAAGGAATCTGGCGTGCCGGCACAGAGACACCTATTACATTGCCGGAGCATACCACACCAGAGCGGTATGCCAAAACAGTGGCTTTGTTGCGCAATGCCTACGATAATAAAGTTCCGCTGACGTATTCTACCGATGCTGATTACTATGTTCCCGGCAAGACACGTGGTGAAGTTGCTATCGAATTCATCGAGACATGGAAGGCCGCGAAAATTCCAAATGCTGATATTATCCGCGCTATGACGATCAACGGATATAAAGTGAGTGAGACAGATCAAACCCGTGGCCCGATTAAGTCTGGCCTTGCAGCGGATTTAATTGCTGTTCCCGGAAATCCGCTGGAACAGATCGATGCTCTTCGCGAAGTAAAATTTGTGATGAAGGATGGAGAAATATTTAAACAAAATGGTGTGATGACACCGGAGAAATTTTTGCACGGTGGTCCCGTAAATGGGTATAACATCCGATAGTATTTTCCATAAAGGATCGGCAAACCAAAAAGCGTAAAGCAAGAAAATTAAAATTACGTAGTGATGCAATCAACTTATAAAAAAGGAACGGATGCCGTGTGGGCTGGAGAAGGAAATGTGAACACGCGTGGCGCAACGACAACACCCATCGTCAATAGTGTAACTTTTGCTTACTCCGATTTGGACGAGTGGCATAAAGTGGCTACCGGACAAGAACCAGGTTATATCTACAGTCGCAACACCAATCCTACCGTTGCTTCGCTTGAAGAAAAAATACGCGTCTTGGAAGGCGCTGAAGCGGCTACTGCGTTTGCTACGGGAATGGCTGCCATCAGCAACAGTTTATTCACATTCCTTACGGCCGGCAAAAGAGTTGTCTCCTTGAAAGATACTTATGGCGGCACCAGTAAACTGTTTCTCGACTTTCTTCCCAACTATAAAGTGGAAGTAAAACTTTGTGACACCACTGATCATGAATCAATTGAAATGGAAGTAGCCAAAGGTTGTGATGTTCTTTACCTGGAGACGCCTACCAACCCAACGTTAAAGATTGTTGATATAAAAAGACTGGCTTCGGCTGCAAAGAGGGCGGGAGCGATCACGATTGTCGATAATACTTTTGCAACTCCGATTAATCAAAACCCGCTTGAACTCGGAGCTGACCTTGTGGTTCACAGCGCGACCAAATTTTTGTGCGGCCACTCCGATGCCATGGGCGGTCTTATTGCGGGCAAGGCTGAACTGGTAAAAAAGATTTTTAATTTCCGTGAGATCAATGGAGCAAGTTTACAAGCCGATCCTGCCTACATGATTGCGCGCGGCATGAAAACTCTTGAGTTAAGAGTGGAACGGCAAAATAATTCGGCATTAAAAATTGCAACCTATTTAAAGAAACACCCTAAAATCAAAGATGTTTTTTATCCCGGCTTGGAGAGTCATCCGGGGCATAACATTGCGAAATCACAGATGCGAGGCTTTGGGGGGATGATGAGTTTTTCTTTGAATGGCGGATGGGAGTTGGTAAAAAAATTCCTGCCGGCCTTAAAACTCGTTCATCTCGGCGCCAGCCTGGGGTCTGTCAGTACGCTCGCTGGCCCTCCTCGAACGACTAGTCATGTTGAGTTAACAGAGGAGCAACGAGGCCGTTTAGGTATTCCTGAAAGTCTAGTCCGGTACTCCGTGGGAATCGAAAATGTTGATGATTTGCTGGGTGACCTCGAAAGCGCATTGAAGAAAATATAATCATTCGTCTCGTAGTGTATCCATCGGGTTCATTTTGGCCGCGTTGTAAATTTTAAACCCAATGGTCAAGGCGGAAATGCCGAACAGAACAAAAACCGATAATCCTAACGCCATTGCGCTGACAGGCTGATAATATTTCCAAATGCTGCGCATCAGACTTGTAGACAGGGATGAGCCCAGGTATGATCCCAGCAAAGAGGCGATCAAAAGCGCAATAACAAATTCCACATTGATGACTCGAGCAATGTTTTGAGCTGATGCTCCGAATACCTTTCGTACACCAATTTCCTTCATTTTCTTGACGATGTTCAGCGAGACTAAAGTAAATAATCCGGTTGCTGAAAGCATCATGGCGACCATGCCCAGAAAAACAAACATCGTGACGATGTTATTATTGGTAAGCGCAGCCTCGGCCATGACATCGTCCATGTACCGGGAGCGATAGACGCGATCGGGGAATAGTTCTCTCCACCTCTTTTCCATAAACCGATTGACCTCAACCACATTTTTAGGGGATGCACTGACAATGAAATGCGTATAATTTTTTTGCGGAGTGTATCGCATCATCATGGGCTCCATTTCCCGCCATAATCCCCGGGTATAAACGTCTTTCACAACACCAATCACCTGCAATTTCACCGTGTCCTTCCAGAGGATTTCTTTGCCGATTGGCTTCTCCCAGCCAAACTTTGCGGCAAACTTTTCTGTGATGATGACCGATTCTTTCAAGTCGGTTTCAGAATCTTTCTGAAAGTCCCTGCCTTCCACCAGATGAAAGCCGGTCGTTTTCAGGTAGCGATCGCCGCCATCCATAATGTCCACCTCCATCTCCTTCGCTTCATATTTGATAGGATCATGATAATAGTGTGAGGAAACATGATCCTTCGATCCTGCGATTGAGATGACTTCATTGTTTTCAGCCATAGCATTGCGAAAGGTTTCAAATTCATTCCCATTGTTGACATACGTGTACACAACACCTTTCTGGTCAAACCCAGGATCAAGATCTCTTTGATAACGGGCGTTGCCAACAAAAGCGAGGCTGCAAACAATCGCGATCAACGAAATGGCAAACTGCAAGGTGAGCAATGTGCGAGAAAAAAAACTTGCACCTCCGAATTTAAGTTTTCCTTTTAATATTACGATAGGCTGGAACTTGGTGACGTATAAGGCGGGGTAACTTCCTGCTAACAGACCAGTGAAGAGAAGCGTGACGGTGAGGAAAATAAGAAACCCTGGCTGCCCGGTATAATTTGTGCTCAGTTTTAGATAGGGCCAGAGATTGTTGAAGGCAGGAATCAAAAATAATTCGGCAATAACAATTCCTAAGATAAGCGAGATGAAACAGATACCCATCGTTTCACCGAGAAATTGCAGAATGAGCTGGGCGCGTACTCCGCCCATTACTTTGCGGATACCAATTTCTTTCAGTCGCCCAGAGGCAACGGAAACGGCCGTATTCGTCAGGTTAAAACAAGCAATCAGCAGAATGAATATGGCCATCGCTGCACAGCCCACAATTGATGCGTTGGATATCGCGGGGTGTGTCCAGTTTCCCTGCCGGTCAATTTTCCGATCGCGCAAGGCCATACCTTGAAATGGGTCGAGCCTAAACTCCTTAATGACAAAATCTTCCCTTACTTTATTATTGGCATTTGCGAAAGGCTTGAGGTGATCACCAACGGATGAAAGACGCGAAGGATCAATTATCGTAACAAAAAGCGTAACACTGTATTTCCAATTTGTTCCGTTTTCCATTTCAGGAGACTTATCGAAGAGATTGTCATAAAGGGAGAAAGCATTGTCATTAAAACTGGAGTTGGAGGGTGGCAACCGGAAAACACCACCTACCGTAAATTCCCATAATTTTCCGTTGGGCAAGATTTGAGTGATCGGCTTACCTAAGGCCGGTTCATTTCCAAAGAAGGTTTTCGCCTGAATCTCATTGAGGAAAATTTTGCTCTTGTCTCTAAAGTCGGTGGGATTGCCTTCTTTAAATTCAAATGTAAATACATTGAAGAAATCAACATCTACATAGGATATCCCCATGGCAAAGACGTCATCTCCAATCCGGATATCTGCTCCCTCGGGGGAATACCGGATCACTTTTTCAACATCGCCAACATTTTGACGAATTGATTCACTTAGGGGCAATGGCACATAACCATACTCCGTCAGCTGGCTCTGAAATTGGCGAACGGAGTTGACCCGATAGATTTTGGCTGCCTGGGTATTGTTTTGATCGAACGTTTCGTTAAAATCATACGTGTAGTAAGCGATAATACAGCAGGCTATCGCAATGCTCATCCCAAAAATATTGACGAAGATGAACATTTTCTGTTGCCACATCGCTCTTCGGGCAATCTTGAAATAATTTTTAAACATATCGAATGGGTTGAGGTGAGCGCTGGAATTTCTTTTGATGGCGAACGGCTGAAGGAAGCACATGACGTTCCAGGCAAAGAGCAAGTCAGCCTTTCTTTTTCCCAGCTTACGTTTTCTTCTACCGTAGAGTTCAACCATGTCTCCAAGTGCTGCATCTGACAAGTGGTCGTTGCAGTACCATCGGAAGAAGCGAATTAACCATTTTGGCGGGTCTTCCTTTTGCTTTGAATATTTTGTATGCACACTATCCTTTTTGGCGACTGAATTTACTCCGACCTCAACCGATTAGCGGGGTTTGCCAATGCCGCACTGATCGACTGATAACTGATGGTCAACAAGGCGATGAATACAGCGGTTACCCCGGCAGCGATGAACACATCCAACGTGATCGTGATCTTGTATTTATAATCCTCCAGCCATTTATTCATCATGATCCAGGAAATGGGCGCTGCGATAACGAAGGAAACAAGAACGAGTTTCACAAAATTTTGAGTGAGCAATCTAAAAATATTTCTTACAGAAGCACCCATCACCAAGCGGATGCTGATCTCTTTACTGCGCTGCTCAACCATGAAAGCCGACAGGGCAAACAAGCCGAGGCAGGCAACGATGATCGCAAGACCAGCAAAGCTCGCAAAGAGCCTTCCCGTGCGGTCAACGTCATCGTACATTCGGGCATAACTTTCATCAAGAAAAGTGTAGCGGAATGGCTGGTGTGGCATAAACTTGTCCCACACTTTGTTGATCGATGACAATACGCTTGCGACATTTTTGGATTTTACTTTCACCGATACGATGTCTCCGCCTTTGCCCATCACCATACACAGCGGCCTGATTTCGCCTTTCATCGTGTCAAAATGAAAATCTTCGACGACACCAATTACATTGTACGTGCGGCCATTGCCCATACGTTCGCCCACCGATTTTTTATAACCCATTGCCCTGGCCAACGCCTGATTAATGATTATAGCGGCTGAGTCAGATTTAAGTTTTTCGTTGAAGTTTCTTCCCTCAACGAGTTTCATCCTGAGCGTAGGGATGTAGTCTTCATCCACATACCAAAATTGTCCATACACGGGTTTGTCGATTTTTTGTTTTCCCTCTTTCCAAAAGCCATTTTGATCGCGGTTGGTGCCATAAACCGGCAAGTAGTTGTTGCTGGTCGCGTTTTCCACTTCTGCGAGCTGCTTCAATTCATTTTTGAAGGCATCATGTTGACGTTCCAGCGTGCTTGCGCCCTGAATCATGATGACCTGCTCTTTACTAAATCCAAGTTTGGAGTGGAGAATGAAATTCATCTGCTCGTAAATAATGAACGTGCCGATAATCAAGATGATGGATGTCGTGAATTGGAAGATCACCATCGCACTTCGCATTGTTGAGCTTTTGCTGCCGCGACTGACACTTCCTTTAAGCACATCTACGGGTTTAAAGGCGGAAAGATAAAATGCCGGATAAATACCAGCGATGACGCCCGCCATGATCGCTCCAGCACCCAGCAAAGGCAGGAGCCACCACGTGGTCCATGGCACGGACAGTTGTTTTCCCGAAAGCGAATTGAAAAACGGCATTACTAAAATGACCAACACTAATGCAAGAGCAAAAGAAACGAAACTATACACCAACGATTCGGTAAGAAATTGTCTTACTAAAAAACTGCGCGCAGAGCCTACTACTTTTCGCAAACCAACTTCCTTGGCACGGTTTGCCGATTTTGCTGTTGAGAGATTAATGAAATTAATACAGGCCAAAAGCAGGATGAAAACGGCGATGCCACCGAAGAGCCAGATGTAACGCATGTCTCCATGTTGCTGCTCGTCGCCCATCTTACCCGATTTGAGATAGATGTCTTCCACGGGCTGAACCCCGAAGAAGTGATATTTTTTCACATCAGCCACCGATTGGTCTCCCATTTTTTCCAGGTGACTGACTAAGTACGTTTCGCGCATGGAAGTCAATTTCTTTTCGAAGGAAGGAATGTTGGTGTCCGGCCTGAGTTTGATGTAAGCATTGTAATTCCAGCAGCACCAACTGGTTTGCTCCCCCGGCCAGAATTCAACGTTTGTCAGCGTAATGAGAAATTCATAGTGAATATGCGAATTGGTTGGGAAATCGTTCATCACCCCACCCACCACAAAAGGTTTTGTTTTTTCTTCGTTGAGGATAATTATTTTGCCAACCGGATCTTCGTTGGGAAAATACTTGTCTGCCATTTTCTTCGAAAGGACAATGGACGAGGGTTTAGCCAACGCATTAGATTGACTTCCGTAAGCCATTGGAATATTTAGGATCTCAAGAAGCTCATTGTCGGCATAAGCAAAGCCTTCCTCATAGGTGTTATCAGCACGATCATCTCGTCTGATTAAATTGCTTCCGGCATTAAACCATTTATAAGGAATTAAGCGCCCCGCCTTTTCAACTTCGGCATAATCGTTTTTTAAAATCGTGTGGATGTTGGCCGGGAAGGAAGTCCATTGTCCTCCGTCCGGTCCGCGCCAGTCATTGTACAACCTGTAAATGGACTGGCTCGCATATTGTTTATCGTAACTGATTTCATTTCGAATGAAAAGAAAAATGAGAATGCACGTGGCCAGGCCAATAGCGAATCCGCCGACTTTAATTGCGGTGTACATCTTTTGCCGGGACATCGATCTCCAGGCAATTTTCAAATAATTTTCAAACATAGCGAAGTGATTTTGGGGTGAGGATTTTCTTTTGATGGCGAAAGGTTGCAGGAAGCATAGCACGTTCCAGAGAAATAATAAATCTGCTTTTCTATTTCCAAGTTTCTGTTTTCTTCTTTTATAAAATTCGATCATGTCTCCAAGTACGGCTTCTGATAAATGATCGTTGCAATACCAGCGAAAGAAACGCACAACCCATTTTGGCGGGCTATCTTTTTGTTTGGTGTGCCTCATATTTTGCTTTCCTCCCAAACCATTTTTGGTACTTGCTTGTACATAGCGTTGCGCAGCTCTTTGGATTGGTTCAACACTTTTATTCCCGCCTGGGTAAGTGTGTAGAGGCGTTTGTCCCTTCCTCCGCGCGTTTCTGTGGCGCCACCGAGATGAGATTTCAAATACCCCTTCTCTTCGAGCCGCACCAGGGCTTTGTGTACCGAGCTGATCATCACGTTTCGTTCGGTTTGTTTTTCGAGCTCATCAACAATGGCTAGGCCGTAGGCATCATCGAATAAAATTCCTACCGTGAGCAGAACCAATTCTTCAAACTCACCAAGGTATGTTCCTTTCATAATGAGGTATTTGTTTCACCTTTGCCTATATACTCGCGAATACTCAAAAAGGTTGCATCAACCACGAAAAATTTATTAGTACCGATTCGATCTAGAAGCTCCTTTATAGCGAGTTTTCAGCTCAGAAAATACCATTATCGGACACTTCCTTTACGATAGCGAACGAATATAGATTCTCATTTCTAATTCATTGTCCTGTGGTTTGATCGCTAAAGGCTTGATTTCCGGGAATATTAAAACGTTAAGCCTGGTGCTTCTCAATTGAATTAACGGCAATCCATTTTGGCATGATTATTCCTACATTTAGGAAATAACTTTTTACCATGAAAAAATATCAACTAGGTGAATTCGAAGAAGTCGTCATCCTTACGATAGGGGTGTTGTATAGAGATGCGTATGGGGTATCCATCAAGAAAGAAATTGAGTCGAGACTTTCACGCAACGTCAGTATGGGTGCGCTTCATACGGCATTAGTGCGACTGGAAGATAAAGGGTATATAAAATCTTTTGATGGAGAAGCGACAGAAGAAAGGGCGGGACGGCCAAAGAAGTATTTTCAAATCACCGCTCTTGGAAAAAGGGCGATGGAGCATACTAAGGATACCCGCAATGAACTTTGGAGTGCCATTCCGAAAGTGGCGTTGGGTTTAAAAATTGTTAATAGTTAATCGTTGTTGGTTGCTCGAAGAAATATTCGAACAACCAATAACTACTAACGAACAACCATTCAATGAAGAAAAACTCACCACCAAAAAATTTCCTCCGCTTCTTCCGCTGGTTCTGCCATCCGAAATTGAGAGATCACATTGAAGGAGACTTGATGGAGCTGTATGAAGAGCGAAAAGTCAAAAGCGGAAGACGAAAAGCAGATCTGAAGTTTATTGTCGATGTGTTGTTTCTTTTCAGACCGGGAATAATTCGGCCGACAGAAGGATATAAGAATTTAAACAACTACGGTATGTTCAAAAGCTATTTCAAAATCGGGTGGAGAAACCTTTTACGAAACAAGGGGTATTCGCTCATCAACATTGGCGGTCTCGCTATTGGTATGATGGTCGCCATTCTCACAGGGCTATGGATTTGGCACGAGTATTCCTATGATAAGTATTTTGCTAACTACGATCACCTTGCGCAGGTAGCCGAAACCGGCATTAGCCAACGAGATGGAGGCCGGTATGTCGGCACTACCATGACGTATCCCCTGAGCACGGAGTTGATCGATCGTTATCCTCAACACTTTCAGCGTATCGCTCGCGTCTCATGGAATATTGATTGCATTCTTTCATCAGACAACTTGAATCAATCGGCAAAGGGACTTTACGTGGGTGATGCTTTCCCCGAAATGCTCACGTTCAAAATGATTCAGGGTACACGTGCAGGACTCGCAAATATGAATTCAATTCTTGTCTCAGAATCGCTGGCCAAATCCTTCTTCGGCTCCACCGAAATCCTGAACCGCACGGTGCGAATAAACAACAAGGTGGACGTGACGATAACCGGCGTGTATGAAGACTTTCCACTGAACACAGAGTTTGCAGAGATGCGGTTCTTCGCGCCCTGGAGCTTGTTCCTCTCGCAGAACAAGTGGATCGAACAACGTGCCTTAACGGACTGGCGCAACCACTTCCTGAGAATTTTTGTACAGATTAATCCGACTGCAGCATTCGAGTCGGTTAATTCAAAAGTAAAAAATGCGTTGCATTTTGATCCGGCGGATGCGAACGATGCCATTGCGAGTAAGAAAGAACTCTATCTCTACCCGATGCGTCGATGGCATTTGTACCCGGCTTCTTATCGGTCAGATTTCTATCCACCTGTTAAAATGATCCAATTGGTGGGGGCCATTGGTTTGTTTGTTCTTTTATTAGCCTGTATCAATTTTATGAATCTTAGCACAGCCCGGTCTGAAAAACGTGCCAAGGAAGTGGGGATCAGGAAAACCGTTGGGTCTGTTCGCATGCAACTGGTCAATCAATTCTTCAGTGAATCTTTCCTGATCGTATGCATTTCATTTGTTCTCTCGCTCATTTTCACGTTATTGTTTCTACCCTTGTTCAATGACATCGCCGGCAAACAAATTGTAATCCCCTGGGCTAACCTGTGGTTTTGGTCGGCCTCATTTGGGTTTATTCTTTTCACTAGTGCAATAGCCGGAAGCTATCCCGCTTTATATTTATCGTCTTTCAATCCGATCAAGGCATTGAAGGGATCCTTTCGTGTGGGAAGACTTGCTTCTCTTCCGCGAAAGGTATTGGTGGTATTTCAATTCTCCATTTCCGTGATGCTGATCATCAGCACAGCGGTGGTTTATCAGCAGATTCAATTCGCGAAGAACAGACCGGTAGGTTATGACCGCAACGGATTAATCATGATCAGAAAAAAATCGGGTGACTTCGACGGAAAATATGAAGCGCTCAGAAACGAACTAAAGAACACCGGTATGGTCTATGAAGTATCCGAATCAATGGGGCCGGTCACGGAGGTTTATTCCGGGAACAGTGGCTGGGACTGGAAAGGTCGTGACCCTAACATTGATAAAGACTTTGCCACGCTCGCGGTATCACACATGCATGGCAAAACAGCAGGCTGGCAGTTTATAGAGGGCCGTGATTTTGACCTGACCACGGCAAATGATTCATCCTCACTTATCATCAATGAGTCCGCGGCGAAATTTATGGGGCTTAAAAACCCGATAGGCGAGCTCGTGAGCTGGACGTGGTGGATGGACAAGCGAGTATTGAATTACAAAATAGTGGGTGTGATCAAGGACATGGTCATGGACTCACCCTACGAGCCCGTTGCACCTACGATGTTTTATTTGAAAGGACTCAATGGCAAACCAAGTTGGATCAACATCAAGATACATCCTCAGCATAGTGCCAGTGAAGCGCTTCCAAAAATAGAATTCATTTTTAAGAAAATTGTTCCAACGGTTCCCTTTGAATACAAATTCGCTGACGAAGAATACTCCCGGAAGTTCGACAAGGAAGAGCGCATCGGTAACCTGGCTTCTGTCTTTGCCGTGCTGGCGATTTTCATCAGCTGCCTGGGTTTACTGGGCCTTGCATCCTTCGTAGCGGAGCGACGTACCAAAGAAATTGGCGTTCGCAAAGTCTTGGGCGCGTCTGTCACGAACTTGTGGAGAATGTTGTCGAAGGAATTTGTTTTACTGATTGTGATCTCCTGCGGTATAGCCAGCCTGCCGGCCTATTACGTTTTGCAGAATTGGTTATTGAGATTTAAGTATCACACTGAAATCTCCGTATGGATATTCATACTCACAATATTAGGCGCGGTGGCCATCACATTGCTCACGGTGAGTTATCAGGCGATCAAGGTGGCGTTAATGAATCCGGTGAATAGTTTGAGATCGGAATGAAAGGCTAACCGTTAATCGCAGGCAGTGCCTATTAACGATTAACTAATAACTGATAATGAATATTCTTATGAAAAAATGAAAAATGATAGACCACCAAATTTCCTGTTAAGATTTTTCCGATGGTTCTGTCATCCGAAATTGAGAGATCACATTGAAGGTGACTTGATGGAGTTGTATGAAGAGCGAAAAATTCATCGTGGAAAGAGAAAAGCGGATTTTAAATTTATAGTCGATGTGCTACTACTCTTCAGATTCGGCATCATCAAACCAGTGAGAGAATATAGAAACTTAAACACTTTCGGTATGTATAAAAGTTATTTTAAAATCGGGTGGAGGAATCTTTTAAGGAACAAAGGATATTCGCTCATCAATATTGGAGGGCTCGCGCTTGGCATGGCCGTGGCGATGCTGATTGGACTTTGGGTGTATGATGAAATTTCATTTGATACGCATCACACTAACTACGAACAGATCGCTCAAGTAAGGAAGCGATTCACCGACCCGAATACCGGAATTACATCAGGTGGCGATGCCATGCAATTTCCGATTGGAGCTTCACTTAAAAGCAATTACTCTCAATACTTCAAACATATTTTAATGGCCTTCTGGGTGAGCGATCACGTGCTTTCCATAGATGATAAAAAACTTTTGAAGATCGGTGAGTTTATCGAAGCCGGCGCACCGGAAATGCTTTCATTGAAAATGTTGAGAGGAACATATGCTGCTTTGAACGACCCTCACTCCATCATTCTCTCCAAGTCAACGGCGGATGCATTTTTCGGAAATGATGATCCGATCAATAAAAGTTTGAAAATTGATAACCGGATGGACGTAACAATTACCGGTGTTTATGAAGACTTGCCTCAGAATACCCGGTTTGGTGAAGTGAAATTTTTTTCGCCCTGGGACTTATGGGTTCTGTCCAATGATTGGGTTAAAAGATGCGAAAATAATTGGGGCAATAGTTCCTTTAACATTTATGTTCAGTTGCAGCCAAACACTTCCATGGAAACGGCCAATGCAGTCATCAAAGACTTCTGGTTTAAGAACGGGCCAAAGGACCTGCAAGAAGATATTAAAAAGTATAAAGCCGAATTGCTCTTGTACCCAATGAAGCAATGGCATTTATATTCTGAATTTAAAAACGGTTTACCTGCCGGAGGAAGAATTACTTTTGTCTGGCTGTTCGGAATTGTAGGCGTTTTTGTTTTGCTATTGGCGTGCATCAACTTCATGAACTTAAGCACGGCCCGTTCGGAAAAGCGAGCCCGTGAAGTAGGGGTTCGCAAAGCAATTGGTTCGGTTACGTTGCAGCTCGTTCAGCAATTTGTGAGCGAATCTTTTTTAGTGGTCATGCTCGCATTTGTTCTTTCTCTCGCTATGGTTTCTCTTTCGCTTTCTCTATTCAATGAACTTGCTGAAAAGAAATTATCGCTCCCTTTTTCTCAGCCCATCTTTTGGCTAATCAGTTTAGTGTTCATTTTACTCACCGGCTTGTTATCCAGTTTATACCCTGCTTTCTATCTTTCTTCTTTTCAGCCGGTGAAAGTTTTGAAGGGCGCTCTTCGCCTGGGCCGATTGGCTTCCCTACCGAGAAAAGTTTTAGTCGTGGTACAATTTACCGTCTCTGTTGTGTTAATCATCGGAACAATGGTGGTTTATCGTCAAATCCAATATGCGCGCGACAGGCCGATCGGGTATAACAGAGAAGGGCTGATTTCGGTACCGCAGAATGATCCGAATTACAACGGCAAGTACGATGTTATAAAAAATGAATTGCTGAATACAGGTGTGGTGTCAGCGATGGCCCTTTCAAGCAGCCCGATCACCGATGTATGGAATAATGTAGGGGGATTTACGTGGAGTGGCAAAGATCCGGAGCTGGCCTCCGATTTTTCCATGACTAACGTAACGTATGATTTTGGGAATTTAGTGAACTGGCAAATGATGATGGGCCGTGATTTCTCAAGGTCATTCAAATCCGATTCAGCGGCGATCATTATTAATGAGACAGCGGCAAAATACCTTGGATTGAAAAACCCCGTCGGGGAATTGATAAAAGCCAATGACGGAAAGGATTCGTGGCAGATTATCGGTGTGATCAAAGATTTGATCATGACTTCTCCTTATTCGCCCGAGCATCGCGCATTTTTCTTTTTGGATTTCAAGTATAGTGCCGTTAGCCAAATTCATATAAAAATAAAACCAACAGCAAGTGCGCGTGAAGCGTTGCCGAAGATTGAAGCTGTATTCA
>Ga0206942_1263_pt1 | contig 13745 bp, 22 predicted proteins | sample Alteio_BWOrgHeat_6_FD_153253 | JGI IMG/M metagenome (GOLD analysis project Ga0206942, IMG submission 153253) | Enriched cells from forest soil in Barre Woods Harvard Forest LTER site, Petersham, Massachusetts, United States -... | ecosystem: Environmental > Terrestrial > Soil > Temperate forest > O... | reverse complement strand
TTTAATGAAAAGTCCATTTATATTAAAATAAGTTTTTATTTCTGTTTTTTAAGGACCTTAAACTCAATTATATAGGTAACCGTCAAAGACCCTTCGATCAGTTTTTTGGAGGGAGGTCTTCAGAGGCTTTTGAATATAAAGTGAGAATAAAAAAAGCGCTCTGATGGAAAGATCAGAGCGCTTTTAGGGATAGGTAGGAACTATGTTATCGGGGGGTCTTGATGAGGTCAAAGAGAGATTTAGGAGATGCGGATGGCTTAACCGAGCTTGGTAATTTTTCTTTATCATGTTTAAAGTCTATATCGTGAATTTTAGCAGTTCTTGCCTCTGTTTTCACTTTTTCCTTAGGTTTCTCCTGCTGCACAGATAATGGGATTTCACTAAGGGAAAAGCCGTCATCAAAATCTTTTACTGTTAAATCAGGTTCAATCGTTGGAGCAATAGGAGTATTTGCAGTAATTGGACTTGGAGGAGTAAATGGTCTTTCAATTTTATCAAAGAGAGGATCCGTTACTGCTGCAATAGGTGGAAGAGATTTTGGTATTATAGGAGATGCTTCTCTAGCTAAAGGAGATCTTTTGATGGGTTTAAAAGTAAACGGTGGAATCATGGGAGAAGAAGAAGCACTTTCAGAATCTGAATCTGCTAGAGCTAAAGTTGGTAGTTCTAAAACATTTCCGAGTGCAGGTGAACTCTTTTTTGCAGGACTAGGCGATGGAGAGGTTACAGGAGAAGGGTCATCGCTTACTAGTTCGGATGAGGGAGAGTTTTTTATTGGTACAAATTTTGTAGGTGTTACAGGAGAATATCTATTCCGTCTTGCTTTGCTTGCTGAAGGAGATTCAGCAGGCGAACCAGCTTCACTCTTAGGTGATGGAAGCGCAAGTCTTGGAAGAGATAGCGATGGACCGCTAGAGCCAGGTGTAGAAGGGAATGCTCTTGCTGATACACGCACAGCTGCACTAGCAGAAGGACTTAGGGTTGGAGCGGTCTCTAGAGAAGATAAATTTCGTGATCCACTCTCACCCCATGCGGTTTTATCCGAGGGTGATTTTTTATGAAGAGGCGGCCTTCCTAGATTAATTGGAGGTAATGACATACTATTATCCTTTTTTAAAATAATTATTATTGTTTTGTTAAATTCAATAAAATTATAGCATAATTGGTATTAATTAACAATAATTTTTTTATTATATAACATGTTATAAATAACAGGGTTAATTATTATATTATCCTACTGATAATCAATTAGATAGATAGAGATTGGAGTATTGTCTTTGAGTCTTTGACTTAGGCGGGTGAGCTCTTCTTCGAGGGAATCGATTGCCCTGAGGCAAAAGTAGTCACCATTTCGATAAAAAATCTTGCAGTTCCTGAGTGCGAATCTTCATCTCTTCTTCTGATATTTTCTCACGAAAATGGAATGCGGTCTGAATAATCTCATCAAAAGACTTTGGCGCTGGAATCATATGAAAATGAAGGTGAGATACGGATTGACCAGCATTTCTTCCATTTTTCTGAAGAATTACAAAATCTGGTATTCCATAGAAATTCGTAAAAACATTGGAAAAAAGATTAATTTCTTTCTGAATGATCGACATCTCTTCAGAAGTGAGCTCTTCGAATCTCTCAATATGCCTTTTGGGAATAATCAAGATATTCCCCTTCGTTGCAGGGGTCAAACAATATAAGGTAATTGACGCATCAGTTTCATGTATAAATTGTTTGTCAATGATAGTGGGATTACAAAAAGGGCATGCCTTTTCAGCGGCGAAAAGAGTGATTCCACAAAAAAGGAGTAGATTGAAGATAACTTTCATTGTGTTCATTTAGTGCTTCCGAGATTTTGCGAAGAAAAAATTAGCCGGAGCAGGGGCTCCCCTCAGGCGATTCGCTTCGCTGCTCGTCACTTCGGTCCCGGTTCGCGCTTTAGCGCTCACTTCGAGTCCCACTTGAGAGACACGTTTAGTGTCTCTCTTCCTCGCATTTTTTTATAAAAAATGCTCGGAGTGGGACTCGAACCCACACGGGATTTCTCCCAAAGGATTTTAAGTCCTTTGTGTCTACCATTCCACCATCCAAGCGAGGAGAGAAAATTTAAAGGAAAGAGGTGTTAAGAGTCAAGATTTACTCTTCCGGCGGCAATTCCTCTTTTACTTTTGCGGGATGTTCTTCTTCATAATATTCGGGATTATAAACAGGTTCATCCCTTGGGCCTTTGCTTCTTGGCTCCAAGTCTTCCGGAAGAATTTCATCTTTGGACTCTTCATTGAAGTCTTTGCCATATTCTAGAACATCAGGAGGAGTTTCTCCTTTTTCAGGAATAATGTTGGCCTCTAAAACACCTACATCTTTATAGCGGCTGAGTTTTTCTTTAATAAGTGTTGGAGGAGGAGGAAATAGCCGAGAAATAGGAGTTGTTGGTGTAGTGGTAGCTTCGGCTTTAGCTCCTTCTTCTTTGGGAGAGGAAACTGGTTCTGCTGAAGAAGCTGTTTCTTTGTTCTCCATGCCTCTTCTTCTACGAGATCTTCGTTTGTCTCTTTTGCCGCGTGATTCTTGTTGTTGTTGCTGCTGTTCTCCGGATGGGGCTTTTTCTTGGGGAGCCTCACGCTCTTCTTCAGGAGCTGCTGCTTTTTCTTGCCTTCCGCCGCCGATCTTGATGTTCTTCTCAATCCCGATGCTTTTTAAGACCATGCGGGTTTCTTTTAATTCGAGGATCTCATAATCGCTTACAGGAAGCAAAAATGATTTAGGTCTCTCTGTTGAGCGATAAAAAATAGAATTGCCAAAGGATACTACTTCAATAGCATCTACATAGTAATCCTCATGTCCTGCTCCTTTGCTGCTGCGAACGACTAGTTTGCAGCCTTCTCGGGGAGTGATAACCGTTTCGATAATTGGTTCTCTTGTGAAATTCACTTATAATACCATAATTTGTTAGAGGTGTTACCTCTGTGGGTTTATGAAAATGGTATGACATATTACTTCTCCTTCGAAGCCATATATTCTAATAGATCAATGATGCGAGTGGAGTAGCCAACTTCATTGTCATACCAGGCTATTAATTTATAGAATCGCTTGTTCAATGCGATTCCAGCTAATTTGTCAAAAATACATGAGTAGCTTGATCCGATAAAATCGGACGAGACTACCTCTTCATCAGTAAATGCTATGATTCCTTTCATTTCTTTTTCCGATGCGGATTTCATGGCATCACAGATTTCTTCATAACTTGTGTCACGAGCTAAACGCACTGTGAGGTCAACAACAGAGACGTCTGCAACAGGTACTCTAAAAGCCATTCCCGTGATTTTTCCTTTCACTTGGGGAAGGCAAAGTCCTACAGCTTTAGCTGCACCGGTAGAAGCAGGGATTACGTTTTGTCCTCCTGCTCTTCCGCCTCTGAAATCTTTTTTAGAGGGACCGTCGACCGTAGGCTGGCTTGCAGTAAGGGCATGTACAGTGGTCATAAGCCCCTCTTCGATGCCAAATTGATCAAGAAGGACTTTTGTCATAGGAGCAAGGCAGTTTGTGGTGCAAGAAGCATTGCAAATAATAAAATCCTTGGCAGGATTATAGTTTACGTGATTGACGCCCATTACAAAGGTGGGAATCTCATCTTTGCCTGGAGCTGAAATGACCACTCTTTTAGCTCCTGCAGTGAGATGCTTTTTAGCCTCTTCAAATTTAGTAAAGTGTCCGGTGGACTCAACGACATAGTCTACTTTGAGGTCTTTCCAAGGTAAAAGAGTAGGGTCTTTTTCAGAAAAGACCTTTATCTCTTTACCATTTACAACAAGGGAGTTTGGTGTTGGACTTACACTCCCTTGAAACCTTCCATGGACAGTATCGTATTTTAAAAGGTAGGCTAAATTATCTGGCGGTACGAGATCATTGACAGCTACGATTTCCAGATTTTTATGCTTTTGAGCAATACGGAAAACGCATCTACCAATCCTTCCAAAACCATTAATTCCTATTCTTAATGTCATGGATCAATACCTTATGTAGAAAAGCGAGATGTTAGCGAAATGGATACCCAAAGTAAAGGATAAATTTCGCTCTTTGAGATCGTTGCATAAGTCAACATGCTCATGAAAAATAGACCATTTTGATGAAATTTCGTCTTTGAGCGAGCCCGCATATGCGGGACGCCCCATAGGGGGCGAGCAAAAAGCGAAAGTTCGCAAAATGGACATTTTTAATGAGCGTGATCACTTATGCAACGGTCTCTTATACGTACTCGACCACACACTTGGGCGCATTGTCGCCAACGCGGATATCTGTGCGGATGATACGGGTATAGCCCCCTGCTCTAGTAGCATATCGCTCTTTTAGCTCCCATAGTTTATTTATGACCAATCGATCATCATTAAAAAGAGAGGTATCGCCTTTTTTGGCAAGTCTTGCCTCTTTCGAGGTAAGAGGGTTATAGCGAAGCTGCAACCTAGACATAGCTGTTCTTCGGGAAGCCAAGGTATTTTTCTTTGCAAGAGTGATCATCTGATCTGCATATGCGCGCAATTCTTTTGCTTTAGTAACAGTGGTTTCTACGGCCTCATTCAGAATGAGAGATTTGACCATGTTTGCGAGCATGGCACGTCTATGAGTGCCTCTGCGTCCAATTTTAAAAGTATGCTTTCCGTGTCTCATGTTTCTTCATTTCCCATTTTTTCTTGTAAATAGTTGGCTATAACCGTTTTGATATTGTCTCTTGTAATACCGAATCTGGAAAGGTCCATTCCAAGGCTTAAGCCCATCTCTTCAAGTTTTTGCTTAATTTCAGTGAGCGATTTCTTTCCAAAATTGCGGAACTTGAGCATCTCAGACTCTGGCATCACTACAAGCTCTCCAATTGTATCAATGTTAGCAGAAGAGAGGCAGTTAGTTGAACGTACAGAGAGTTCGATCTCATTGATCTTGAGCGCAAGCTTCTTCAGAATTTCGTCACGATCTTTATTGATCTCCACTTCACCTTGTTCAAATACGAGACCATGGGTCTTGAGTTTATCAAAAACAGTGAAATGCTCGATTCCAATTTGCGCTGCAAAGGTCAGAGCTTCCTGAGGACTAATTCTACCATCAGTCTTCACTTCTAAGATCAACCGATCAAAGTCAGTGTCCTGTCCTACGCGGGTATTTTCTACATAGTAGTTGACTATACGAACAGGCGAGAAAATAGAATCGACGATAATCTCATCAAATTGTCTCTCTTCTTGAGAGTGTCTCTCGGATGGAACATACCCTCTTCCAATACCAATCTTTAAATCGATTTTTTTTGTTAGAGGTTTTGTGACAGTAAAAATAGAGAGATCAGGGTTCACAAGCTCATATTGGGATATTCCCATAATATCTTTGAGAGTGACCTTATATTCTCCGCCACCCTTTTCAATATCATCAGCAGAAATATCAATAATTTTTGAAACGATTTTGGGTGATTTTGTTCCCTCTTCTGTAGGTAAAAAACGTAGAAGCGCGCTCTTGAGGTTCAAAATAATGTGGGTCATATCCTCAACGACATTATCTATCGCTGTATACTCATGTGGAACCCCTTCAAAACGAACAGAGATGATTGCTGGCGCTTCCAAAGAGGTGAGCATGACTCTGCGAAGAGCATTCCCAATGGTGTGCCCAAAACCTTTTTCAAAGGGCTCTACTATAAATTTCGCGAAGTTTGCAGTTTTGGTTGCATCTTCAACTTTAATTTTCTCTGGCATTTCAAACTTGCCATACTTTACTGCCATATGGGGATCTCCTAATATATTCTTTAGACTCTTCTTCTTTTACGTGCACGGCATCCATTATGAGGGACGGGCGTTTTATCTCTAATCATAGTTACAGTCATCCCTGAGCTAAGTATGCCTCGCACTGCTGATTCACGTCCTGCACCAGGACCATTCAAATTTACTTCACACTCTTTCATTCCCACAGCTTGAGCTGCTTTTGCCGCATCTTGAGCAGCAACGGTTGCAGCAAATGCAGAGGATTTACGTGAACCTGAAAAATTCACTTTTCCTGCAGATGACCAGGCAATAACGTTTCCGGCAAGATCGGTTATTGAAACAATGGTATTGTTAAAAGTTGCTTTCACATTCACAATGCCGGTGGGGACATGTCTTGCAACTTTCTTTTTCACTCTAACTGGTTTTTTTGTGGGTGCTGCAGCGGCGGCGGCGGCTTTCTTACCTGCACCTTTCGCTGGTGTTTCTTGCTTAGCCAAAGTCCTATCTCCTATTCAATTAGATTTTCTTATTAGCAATTGTTTTTCTCTTACCCTTTCTTGTACGGGCATTGCGTCTTGTGCTCTGACCTCTTACAGGTAGGCCAACTCGGTGTCTTATTCCTCGGTAGCAATGGATGCTCACTAAACGTTTAATGTTATTTTGTATCTGCCTTCTTAAATCTCCCTCTACTACATATTCAGATTGAAGGAGCGCGTTAAGACGGGCGATATCATCAGAAGTGAGGGTCTTTGCTCTCATATTTGGGTCTAGGCCCAGCTTCTGAATAACCTGTACAGAAAGCTTTCTTCCAATCCCATAAATATAGGTGAGGCTTATTTCTAATCTTTTATTGTCTGGTATATCGATTCCAATCACTCTTGGCATGATGCTGTCCTTTCTTAGTTAACGAGCCTTATAAGCATGAATAAAATAGCATAAAGTATGCTATAAGCTCAAATTTTAAAATTTTTTATCGCCCTCTAATCCGGCCTCTTTTCATAAATCCGTCGTAGCGTTTCATAAGTAAATGAGACTCAATTTGTTTAGAGGTGTCTAATACAACGCCGACTAAGATCAATAGGGAGGTTCCCCCGAAAAAATAACTTATATTTGGATCAATAGTTAAAAGTTTTCCTATTAGAGAGGGCAAAACCGCAATGAGGGCAAGAAATGCTGCCCCTGCAAAAGTAATGCGGTTCATTGTTTTTTCTAAAAATTCTTCAGTAGGTTTTCCTTGACGGATGCCCGGTATAAAAGCGCCGTTCTTCTTCATGTCTGAAGCAATCTGATCTGGACGGAATTGCATAGCTGTCCAAATGTAGGTAAAAAATACGATTAAGAGAACGTAGACCGAAACATAAACCCAGCTACCAGGAGAGAAAGCAGAGGCGACTTTACCTAGCCAATTGCCTTTTCCTAAAAATTGGCCGATCGTAGCAGGTAGCATCAAAAAGGAGGAGGCGAAAATGACAGGAATCACACCGGCATAATTAATTTTTAAAGGGATGTAGGCGCTTCCACCTTGCACTTCCATACGACCGACTACTCTTCTTGCATATTGCAGTGGAATGCGTCTTTGTCCTTGGATTATCAAAATTGTGCCTATTGTGATCAGGACAAAAAGTCCGCAGAGAACAACAAGCGAAGAAAAGGTAAGTTGGCCAATCTCCTGCGATTCTAGGTTCAACTGCTGGATCACAGTTCCCATCGTAGAGGGTAAGGAAGAGAGGATACCAATAGTGATAATTAAACTAATGCCATTACCAATCCCCTTTTCGGTGATCTGCTCACCGATCCACATCAGAAAAAGAGATCCTGTGGTCATAGTTGCCATAACTATTAGATAGAATAGCCAAGGAAGTCCGAAAAGAGTTACGTTAACGATCTCAGGAACAATGATACCGGGAGTAGACTCATTTAATTGAACAGCATACTTTGCAAAGAGAGCGGAATGCAAAAGAGCAAGACATAGAGTTGCCATTCTGGTCCATTTGGAAATTTTACGTTTCCCTTGGTCGCTGCTTTCTCTAATCTCTCTTTGTAAAGAGGGCACAACGGCTAATATGAGCTGCAAAATGATAGAGGCTGAGATGTAGGGTACCACTCCAAGCGCAGTTATCGTCATCTGCGCGAAAGCGCCGCCTGAAAAGATATCCATTAACTGAAAGAGATTTTGTGATCCTCCTGTCGCATAGCGAAAGAAGTTCACTGCTGCTTCCGCATTGATACCCGGGACAGGAACAAAAGCTCCAATTCGGCAAATAGCAAGCAGAACTAATGTAAAGAGAATCTTTTGCTTTAGCTCTGGTATGAGCCAAATTCGCTTAATGCTTTCAATCATTCTATTTGAGCTCGTAAGTTAGAAAGTTAGCTAACTACTACTTTATGGGAAATTGAACTCGCTTCTAATTTCCTCTTCGCTTCCTTAGAAAAGGAATGCGCTTCAATTGTCACTTTTTTCGAAAGTTCTCCACCAGAGAGGACTTTAATGCCGCCAAATCTACTTTTAGTGACAAAACCTTTCTCTAATAAAGTTGAAAAATTGACAACTTCTCCATTGTTATAGAGTTTATCGATATCTCCAAGATTGATAGATGCGATAATCGTTTGATAATATCTGCCTCTTGTAAATCCTCTAGAAGGGAGCTTTTTAAAAAGAGGAACTTGACCGCCTTCATATTCATATCTTCTTCGATAGCCTGAACGAGAGCCATCACCTTTATGACCTCGGCCTGCAGTTTTACCACGTCCGGAACCAACACCACGTCCGATGCGTTGGACCTTTTTTTTCGGTCTAGAGGTATTTTCTAATTGATGTAACTGAATCATGCGGGTAATCCTCGGTCTGCAAACGTTTGTTTACGATTTTTCAATGATAATAGAGCTTTGATAGTTGCATGTACTTGGTTAATAGGGTTGTTAGATCCTAGGCTTTTTGCGATAACGTCTCTAATACCTGCAAGTTCTAATACAGTTCGAATTTTAGAGCCGGCAACAACTCCAGTCCCCTCTTTAGCAGGCTTTAACAGAAGCCTTGCTCCATCGAAATCCACAATGACTTCGTGAGGAATGGTAGTCCCTTCTCTTTCAAAGGTAAAGAGATTTTTACGGGCAGTTTCAGAACCTTTGCGAATAGCATCGGAGACTTCATTTGCTTTAGAAAAGCCAAATCCAATGTTCCCTTTGCCATCTCCTACTAGAATGAGGGCCGAAAAGCTAAATTTTCTTCCCCCCTTTGTTACTGTGGCGCATCGGTTGATATAAAGAACCTTTTCTTCAAATTCGCTAGATGCTTCTTCCTTCTTTCTGTCTGTCTGTTTGGCCATTACCTTACCCAAAATTTAAAATTGTAAACCTGCTTCACGGGCACTATTTGCAAATTCAGCTACAAGTCCATGGAACTTATATCTGCCGCGATCAAAGACTACTCTTTCGATCTTTCTTTCTTTAGCAAACTGAGCGACAAGCGCACCTAGATGCTTTGCAGAATCTTTTGATTTCTTATTGAATTTGGTCTTTTGCAGGGTTGAAGACTGTGTCCCAATTCCTAGCAGAGTTTTATGACTTTCATCATCAATGAGCTGTGCAAATAGATGTTTTGATGATTTGTAGATGCTTAGCCTTGGTTTAGCAGAATCTCCTTTCAGAGACTTTCTTACTCTAAACACTCGGTTTCTTACAGTCTTATTTTTACGTACTTGCGATTTTAACATATATCCTCTTACTTAGCTGCCGCTTTGGCTGCCTTACCAGCTTTCTTTCTTACCACTTCGGTTTCATAGCGAACGCCTTTTCCTTTATATGGTTCAGGTGGCTTAACAGCCCTAACTGATGCAGCAAATTGACCAACAACTTGCTTGTCAGTGCCTGAAATCATAATAAGAGTTCCCTTATCAACTGCTACTTTGACGTCTTTAGGAATGTCTACAAGCGTTGGATGAGAGTAGCCTAATTGAAGGTCTAATTTTGTACCTGCTACTTGCGCTCTGTATCCTACGCCAACTAAAGCGAGTCTTTTTTCGAAGCCTTTTGATACGCCAACAATCTTATTGTTGAGCTGAGCCCTGTGCATGCCATAAAACTTCTCTGGCTGATTTGGATCAGTCATCTCAACAAGCAATTGTCCATCTTGAACTTTTGCAATTACGCCATGTGACAGTGTATGTTTCAATTGTCCTTTAGGACCTTTGATCTCTACTTCAGTTTGCGATGTTTTGATTTCTACGCCTTTGGGTATTGGAATTGGCGTTCTACCGAGTCTAGACATTGTTTACTCCAAGGGTTACCATACTTTACACAAAAATTCGCCGCCGGCTTTTTGCTGCCTTGCGCTATCACCATCGACAACTCCAAGAGAAGTTGAGAGAATAGCTATTCCTAAACCGTTTGCGACCTTTGGAATCTTTTTATATTCAACATATTTCCTAAAACCAGGCGAAGAGATTCGTTTGATTTCATGAATTACAGATTCTCTTTTTCTGGTATAGCGAAGGAAAATTCGCATTTTTTTTGTTTCTTTATTCACCAAAAAATTCTCAATGAACCCATGCTTCTTCAAAATTTCAACTATCTGAACTTTGATCTTGCTGATCGAAATATCGACAAAGCGAAGCTTAGCACCCGCTGCATTTCGAATTCGTGTTAATAGTTCAGCAATTGGATCATTAAACGACATATCTATCTCCCGTCATATTTTAAATGGAAAGCCAAGAGCAGTTAATAGCTCTATGCATTCTGCATCGGTTTCAGCCGTGGTAGCAATGGCAATATTCATACCTTGCGCTCTTTTTACCTCGTCCAAATTGATCTCTGGGAAGATCTGTTGATCTTCTAGACCGAAGTTATAATTGCCTTTGCCGTCGCACTTCTTGCTCATTCCACGAAAGTCTTTAATCCTTGGGGCAACAATATTGCAGAAACGGTCAAAAAAATCATACATTCTTTTACCGCGTAGCGTAACCACTAGCCCTATCGGTTGATCTTCACGTAATTTAAAGTTAGAGATCGCTTTCTTAGAACGAGTTACAATTGGTTTCTGCCCGGATAGTTGGGTAAGTTCCTTAATATGGTCTGGCAATGCATTTTTATCTTTCATTGCTTCAGCAATACCCATGCTAATGACAATCTTTTTCATCACTGGCATTGACATGCGGTTTTTACCAGGATGCTTATCCATCAACTGGGGCAGAATCTCTTCATAATACTTATTTTTTAATCTTGACATACTGTTTTATCCAGCGTGTTTTTTTACAATGCGATGAACTACTTCTTTTCCTTTTTCAAGGTAGACAAGCTGTTTATCGCCTTTTTTATCTGTTTTCACTTTAACTCTAACAGGCTTTCCTTCTGGTGAGGCAATGCTAATATTGGAGATGTGAAGGCTACCTTCCATTTCTAATATGCGCGGAGCTCCTTGGGCTTTTTGCTTCATATGCTTCTTGCGCATATTGATCCCTTCTACAATAACACGATCTCCTTGGCGGCCGATGACTTTGCCAGTCTTGCCTCTTTCATTGCCTGCCGTAACAACAACTTGATCGCCTTTACGAATCCATTTACTCATATTTTCTTCCCATTTAAATAACTTCAGGTGCAAGAGAAGAAATTTTTACAAAGCCTTCTTCACGCACTTCTCTAGCTACGGGACCAAAGATCCTTGTGCCTCGAGGATTATTTTTATCATCAATCAAAACGCAGCTATTGTCGTAAAACTTAAGCATTGATCCATCATTTCTGCGAATGTAATTTTTCGTTCTTACAATAACAGCACGAACAACTTCGCCTTTTTTTACACTCGATTTTGGATCAGCTTCTTTTACGGAACAAATAATTATATCGCCAACTTCAGCATATCGTCGTCTTGTTCCGCCAAGCACTTTAAAGCACTTGACTCTCTTCGCGCCTGTGTTATCAGCAACTTCTAGTTGCGATTCTTGTTGGATCATGGTTCAGCCTCAAACAGTTTCAACTTCTTTATGAATGATCTCAATAACTCGCCATCGTTTTAATTTGGAAAGGGGTCTAGTTTCCATAATTTTCACGACAGATCCCTCTGGGATATTTTCTTCCGTATGCGCGTAGCACTTAGTCCATCGTTTTACAAGCTTGGAATATTTTGGGTGATGGAAGTTGGTGGATATTTTCACAGTAACTGTGTTCTTCATCTTATTAGATAGAACGACACCTTCTTTCACCTTTCTTACGCTTCTCTCATCCATTTTATCTTACCTCAATTCCTGCTTGTTTCTTTTTGGTGAGCATTGTTAAAACTCTGGCCCTATCACGCTTCTTTGCTTTAATTAGGTGAGGTTTCTCAATTTTCCGCGCCATGCTCAACTCATTTTTCAATTGAAAAATTTCTTTTTCAAGGTCCATGGCTAATACATTCAATTCTTGTTCCGATTGCTCTTGTAATTCTTTGAAAGTTACCATGGTTAAATCCTCTCCATACGCTCAACAAATCTTGTTTTAATCGGAAGCTTTGCCGCTGCAAGCCTTAACGCTTCTTGAGCCTCTTCTTTTGTTACGTTGGCAACTTCGAAGAGAATCCTTCCTGGTCTAACAACTGCTACCCAGTGATCAGGCGCGCCTTTTCCTTTACCCATCCTTGTCTCAGCGGGTTTCTTACTGACAGGCTTATCTGGGAAAATGCAGATCCAAACCTTTCCTTTACGGGCAAAAGTCCTACTAATGGTCACACGGCAAGCTTCGATTTGTTGATTGGTAAGCCAGCCTCTATCAAGGGCCTGCATTCCAAAATCTCCGAAGCTTACAAAAGAATGTCCTTTCGAAAGTCCTTTAAAGGAACCTTTTTGCTGCTTTCTATATTTCGTTTTCTTTGGCATTAAACTCATAATCAGCCTACTATTTTTTGCTCTGGGAGCAGCTCTTCGCCGCGGTTAATCCATACTTTTGCACCAATAGAACCATAAGTAGTTTCGGCACGACCAGTGGCATAATCAATATCAGCACGAATTGTATGTAAAGGAATTCTACCCTCTTTATACCACTCAGTACGTGCAATTTCTGCTCCGCCGATACGACCGGAGATCTGCACTTTTATTCCTGCTGCGCCTGCATCCATGGTTGTCTGCATAGCTTTTTTGAGTACTCTTCTAAAAGGCACTCTTCTTTCCAATTGCTTTGCAATTCCGTCAGCAACCAATTTTGCATCTAGATCAGGCCTTTTGATTTCTTCAACTTCAATCCACACTTCTTGACCGGTCAGTTTGCGGAGTTCATTTTTTAGCACATCGATTTCAGCGCCTTTCTTACCAATCACAAGTCCTGGTCTTGCAGTATGAATAGTAACTTCAATTTTACCGCTCATGCGCTTAATTGTTATCTTCGAAGTGCCTTGGCAAACAGGCTTAGTCAGTAAATATTCGCGGATTTTTCTATCTTCTAAGAGAAGGTTGCCGAACTCTTGCTTATTGGCGTACCAATTCGACATCCATTTCTTTCTTCGCACTAAGCGAAATCCTGTTGGCGATACTTTTTGGCCCATTTTAGCTCCTACTTTGTTCTGTCGTAAGGACAACGGTAAAATGACTTGTCCGTTTCATAACTGGCATTCTTCCACCGCGTGATTTTGACTTTGACCTTTTTAAAATTGGTCCCGCATCCACGCGAATCTCTTGGATGAATAAATCGCTTTTGCGAACATCTAATTGGGTTTCCGCATTGGCTACCGCGCTGTCTAAAGTCTTTTTTAAGAGCCTAGCTCCCTTCAAAGGACTATTTAACAATTGCACGTTGGCATTTTCTACGCTCATCCCTCGAACTAGTCCGGCAGCAAGCCTTGCTTTTCGAGGAGCGATTCTCACATATTTGGATTTAGCTTTTGCATTTTGCATTCGTGAATCCTTATTCTCTTACTCTTATTTACTAGCAGCCGGAGCTGAAGCTGCTGGAGCTGCTGGAGCCGCTGCAGCACCACCGCCGCCACCGCCACCTGCACCACCTGCTGCTGGAGCTGTGGTTGTTACTGCTTTCTTCAAGGGGTGTCCTTTAAATGTCCGT
>Ga0206942_1262_pt1 | contig 13755 bp, 14 predicted proteins | sample Alteio_BWOrgHeat_6_FD_153253 | JGI IMG/M metagenome (GOLD analysis project Ga0206942, IMG submission 153253) | Enriched cells from forest soil in Barre Woods Harvard Forest LTER site, Petersham, Massachusetts, United States -... | ecosystem: Environmental > Terrestrial > Soil > Temperate forest > O... | reverse complement strand
AATGTGTGGATGAAGTAATCAAAATTCAGAAAACTACAGCATTGTGTCTGGAATTTGCATCGTTTGATCCGGAAAAAAAATTCACACTTCCCGTGTGGAACAAAATAGTCGAGACAGATTTCGCATCGCTTTTGCAGGGTGACGGATTTTTGCTGGTTTGTGAATATCATCCCACAGAATTACTCGCCTGGCTTGATGAAGCGGATCAATCCCTTGAGACCAGAAATTCTGCGGTAAACATTTTTAAAAATATATTTACGCGCCCATGGAGTATTATTAACGGTTTAAAAGAAATTGCATGTGACGATAAAAAAATATTACTGCAGATGTTGAAGATGGGTAAGAACAGTATCTATTATGAAAGCATGCGTTTAAATTTTATGAAAGCACTCGCGGGGAAAAGTAAACATACCAATATTGTTCTGGCGAGCTTCATTTATCGTCGAACCCGTGATTTGTTAACCATCCTTGATTTTGTGATGACAGATAATGCTTCACTCGTTTTTGTGATGGATTTATTCAATGCTAAAAATGATAAAAATATCAGTGCATGTGAACAAATCGATGCATTTGCATCGTCATACAGAAAGAAATGGGTTAATTTCATTATAAAAAAAATGACTGGAATTAATTATAACTATACGGCTGAAATGCCCGAACATTTAACCCCCCCATACTGTTTTACTGAAATGCTGTTGGAAGCGTTGCTGTTAAAGTTGCCTTTCAAAGGCGTTGATCATGGGTTCGAAGTGATTATTGAAAAAATTCCTGAAGTGTTGCCTGCTTTTGTTAAATTTGGCGCGGCAACACCGAAAGGATTTGATTTGTTGGTGCAGGCTTTTTTCACGCGTCCCTCGTTTTCAAAACAAAATATCTGGTACGGAAAAAATTAGCACCATGGAATTGTTGTCTGAACATATCCATCAAATGGATGAGAAAACATTAAAACAGCAATTAAAAAATCTTCCGAACAATATAGGGGATAGCACATCACCCTGGATGCTCGAGCGGAGAGTAACACGTTCATTGGGCCTGGTTGCATTTTTGCAAAAAGAAATAGGAACATCCTTGCAACGTTTCACACCGGCTCCTGCTGTATCGATGGAAATAAAATAAAACCGCCTTAAAACGAGGAAACATGTCATGCCACAATCGCTTTTGCTAGAGAAGTTCTCAGTCTTTTCCGAGATGAATTATGAACAGAAAAAGCCTGCTACCGGAAGAAAAAAAATTCAGGTAAAACGGGAAAAAAGACAGATTGATATCACGGCTTCACTGGAAAGGGGGCACTGTTTTGGGTTTTCACTTAACTACGTTGCGCATCATCACTTCGGCAAGCGTATATGGTGGAAATCACTTTTAAATGCCATTACAAAATGGGATGGTACAGAAAAAGCGTTAAATAAACCGGTTTATCTTCCCGATGTTTCTCCAGAAAGTACAGAAGTGAACGGAAGAATGCTTGGCAAGCTGATTAATCGGGCAATGAATTATGTTTTACCCACTCAGGCATTCGAGAATCTGTCATTGCTACCAGACAGCATTGACCAGGAAAATGTTCTGGGTGTTGATGCGATTTCTGTTGGCGAAGGCCAGAATAAAAAAAGCTATTTTGAATATTTGCATGATGGAAAGATTTATTCAATTAAACAACACAAAAAAATAGCGGGTTGTTTATCCAAAAAATTGTTGCTTGATATTTTCAACGAGGAAAGTTTAAAAAACTGTCTGATTCTGATTCATAGCCATAGTCACACGATTGGTTTAGCGTTTATTGCTGAATCAACCTGGCTGATCTATGACCCTAATTATGATCATGCTCAACCTGATGCAATGGAGAAGACAGGTACAATCGAGCAATGCATTGATGAAGGGATCAGAATTCTGGGTGATGGATGTGTTCCTGATTCTGCGTCGCTTACGATTGAATTTGCGTCATTTGATTCTGATCCGATTTTAAGTCTTTCAGCTTTCGAAGAAGCAAAAAAATCGGATTTTATGGCTTTATTTCTACGTAAAGGATTTTTCCATTGTGCTAAAGTTCTTACGAGCGAACTTATTTCCTACCTAGAAGAAGCCTATCATTCACCTGAAACAAGAGATCGTGTTATTGAAACAATGAAAGACCAGTTTGCCTGTCAATGGAGTAACGGCAATGGATTCTGGTCTCTCTTGTGGTGTGACGATAGTGTGTTATTGCAACTTCTGAAAATGGGGAAAGAGAGCATTCATTATGATGACATGCGTCGTAATATAATGATGGCTATCGCAGCCTATGATAAGAAAAAAACAATGGTTCTTGCGAATTTCATCAAGTATACGGATAGTGTGATTTCCATTCTGGATTTTCTTGTGACAGATAAGACGTCACTCATTTTTGTCATGAACCTGTTTACGGTAAAACAGAGCGGTGATTTTATCTGGTCTTTATTAAAGGTAGAAGAAAAAGAGCAGCTTGTTAACCTTTTTCTTTCAAAAATGACTGGCGTTGATTTTGATTTTTGTGGAAAAATGTCATCGTCTGAAAATACGACGGCTTTTCCCGAATTGTTATTAGGTTTTATGAACTTTCAATTAGATAACTATACCAAAAAAACTGTGTTTGAAATCATATTGAATAAAACACCTGAAGCACTGTCTTCCATGGTACAACTTGTGTTGGGTTTGCCTGACGGGTTTGATCGTCTGACGGAATTTTTCTGTATGCGATCGTCTTTTTCGAACCCGGATAACTGGTATAGATTATCTTTCTGTCCTGTTGCACAAGCTATCATGACGCTGTTCGTTCAACACATCCATCAAATGGATCTTGCGACATTAACAAAAAATCACGACAAAATCTGTGTAAGTGAATGCGGTGTTTATGGCTGGCTGAATAGATCCGGTCAGAGAATATCCGGTTTTTCACTATTTTTAAAAAGAGAACTGATGCGCGAACTCGCCAGTTATAAACTGGATACGTATACGACTAAAAAACGAAAATGCGGCCCGTGACAAATTAAAATAGATATGTAATTATTGAAATCCAGATTTGTGGAAGAATAGATTATGTTAGAACAGGAATCCGTTATATTATCGCCATTAGGCAAAGAGACAACGTATACTTGTGAGTATCAGCGGGATTTATTATTTCCGATTTCGCGTAAAAGCAAGCGTGATGAAATTCACGTGCCGGATAGATTGCCATTCAAGGGTGTTGATCTCTGGAATGCTTACGAGCTTTCCTGGTTAAATACGAAAGGTAAGCCGGCCGTGGCGCTGGGTGAATTTATTTTGCCGTGTGAATCGCCCAATATTATTGAATCGAAATCCTTAAAGTTGTATTTGAATTCATTTACCAATACGATTTTTGATTCCATCGAAAATGTTCGAAACATTATTCAAAGTGATTTATCAGAATTTGCGTGTGCAGATGTTCAGGTAAAAATTATTTCAATTGAACAATTCACTGAAAACCGGATTCAATCGTTTAATGGTTTTTGCCTGGATACGCTGGATGTTGAATGCAATCAATATGTCGTTGAAACGGATTTTTTACAAACTGAAAATACCATCGTTTCGGAAACGGTTTATTCCAATTTATTAAAATCAAATTGTCTCGTGACAGGTCAGCCGGATTGGGGCAGTGTGCAGATTCAGTATAAAGGCAAAAAAATTCAGCATGAAGGCTTGTTGAAATATCTGGTTTCGTTTCGTAATCATAATGAATTTCATGAGCAATGTGTTGAGCGGATTTTTATGGACATCATGCAAAAATGCCAGCCGGAACAATTAACGGTTTATGCACGTTATACACGACGCGGTGGGTTGGACATTAATCCGTTTCGGTCGACGGAGAAGGGTTTTCCGGATGAGGTGGCGAGGCAGTGCAGGCAGTAACTTAGTAAAATAATCAATAATCCCCATTAATCAATAGGTTGTACGTTAGCTTGCCGGACAGACAATGGGAACAACTGACATTTTTTTTAAATTGTGCTATCATTTGATGGAACAATTATTAAATATGAGGTGATGTCCCCATGGACACCTTTACGGTAAGAGACTTGCGAGAGCGCACCGGTACGTTGATACATGACGCCGAGGAAGGAAAACTTTCACTAATAACCAAGCACGGTCGTCCCGTTTTTTTGGCTGTACCGTTTACGCCAGAGCTCCTTGATTTTGGATTGCGAACAGCGCTTGCAATAAAATTATTCAAGGATGAAACCATTACGTTGGAAAAAGCAGCAAAGGTATCAGGTTTGAACATGGAATCGTTCATTGAGAAATTAGGACAGTTAGGTATCTCTGCCGTTAACTATTCTGTCAGTGAGCTGGAACAGGAATTAAAAGATTTTGGACAATAAAATTATCATCGCCGATGCCGGTCCTCTGATTGCATTTGGTAAAATAAAACGTCTTGATTTAATAACAGAGACATTGGGCACAATCCTGGCGACTGGATTTGTTTTGGATGAATGCCTAGCCAACCCTGCTCAAAAAGGTGCTAAAGAAATCTCGGAAGGAATAAGCCAAAAGTGGATTGAACGTTGTGAAAACCCTGTTGTCGATCAGTATAAGGATTTGTTTGATACCCTTGGAGCGGGGGAAGCCAGCGCTATTATTCTGGCTTCTCAATTAAAAGTTGGGTTACTAATAGACGAAAAGTTGGGTCGTAAGACAGCACAAAAAATGAATTTAAAAATAATAGGAACCGCTGGTGTTTTGTTGCTGGCTAAAGAAAAAAAACGGATAGAAAAAGTAGCTCGCTTATCCTTGAATTAAAAAATGCTGGTTACTACTTATCTAGGGGATTGATTCAAATGGTTTTGGCTCGGGCAAATGAAAAATAAGCTGAGTAATTGGGCAGCGATTCACTTTATATCTTTGATCGTCACCGCGCCTACAGTATGTTGACCGACTATCAATAGTTGTCCGAAGTAATCATATCTATCAAGTTTATATTTACGTAATAATGCTTCGAGCATCACGCCTTCGGGTAACAAGCCTTCAAAAAAAGGAGGAAACTGATTAAATTCATAAACAGGATTTTTTAAAGGCATGGTGAGAGAAACGGGAGGACCCTGATAATGAGTGTCATATATAAATTGATAGTGGGTCTGGCTGGATTTTTCAAGGATACCGGCGAATTTCCCATGTACCAGAACGCGGGCTCTTCTCATTCCCTATCTCCGAGCTTAAGTGGACTTTCCAACCTGAGTTGAATATTCAGGGTATCTAATACTTTTAACAGGGTATCCAGCTGTACCGTTTGCTTGCCTTTTTCAATGTCAAATACGGCAGTCTTGCCGATACCTGCCAGTCGGGCCAATTCCTGTTGCGATAATCCGCTTTGCTTTCTGCAATAATGGATTATTTTTGCTATTTCTTCGGATGTCATGAATTTATCCCGCATATCATCGTATATTACTGTTATAACAGTAAAAATTACAAAATAATAGGTTTTTAAGTATGTTTCAAGATAAAAATAGCTTAAATTACTGCTATAGCAACCAATTTTATTGGTTTTGTTAGTATTCGGTTATTTTTTTATTAAAAGATATATTTTTGCTGTTATAGCGGTAAATTATGAGGTTAGTTAGACGTTAATCCGTTTCGCTTTGCGGAAACGGATTGTCCGAATGAAGTAGCAAGAACAAGGTGATCGTTTTACCTAGGTCACACTTATTTTTTACCGGCCCAGATGAAATTTTACTGACAAAGCGCTATTAGGAACGTCATCATCAGTATAAACGGGTGGCTGAGCGTCCGGATCATGGTTGGGTGCCAGATTTAACGGTGGCGGCACGTGTTCCCACATCGAACTTGCTTGTAATAACGCGTATGATGGCGCTGACGCTGGCGGCCCCAAGGATAATGGATTGTAGGGTAGCTGTGGTGCTGGTGCTGCTGCTGGTGGTGCTGATGGTTCTGGCACTGGATTTTCCAGTTTGGATTCATTAGCGTTTTGTGCTTTTGCCCATCCTTCCACGATATGCTGTGCGAGCACAGCTGATTTCTGACTGGACCCGGCTGTTCCCCAGATAAATGCCCGGAACTGCCTGTAATTTTCTGGTGTTACAGCAGATAAAGCATTTCGGAGTTTTTTGTAATCGCTTTCACGACCGAACAAGGCGATTTTTTTCTGAAACTGTCCCGCTTCAGTGGGTAATAAGGCATCATTCTGAATAGCTGCCAGGCAATTACAAAAATCCTGGAAACGACTTGTAAAATCCGATCCTTGTGCATCCAGCGCGATTTTATCGTTATATTTTGTTACAAAATACTCAAAGCAATGGAACAGGCTGTTTTCTTTATTTTGGTTTATGCATTGATTAAATATATTTTCGGATAAGTAAGGATTTGCAACGTACTTGATTGGGCATTCCTGATTAATCCGATAGACCTCGTCTGGCCCCAAGATTTCAACAGCTTGTTGAAGAAGATCGGGATTGCCATATTGACAAATATAATGAAGCATGGACTCATTCGTGTAACTGACATAGTGATTTGCATTATGTTTGTGTGCCAGAGCCTTCTTTTGTTCAGCATGCTCTAAACGTCGTAATATTTCCTGCGCAAGAGGAAAATTACCTGAGTGAATAGCATAATTTAATGGCGTCAGGCCGTTTTTATCGGGTTGGTGAATACAGTCTTTCCATAAATCGTGAGGTGGCAAGTCAAATGACGTTTGCAGAATCCTGACATTTTCTTCCCGTTTTTCCGGAGTCGAGCTGTCTCGCTGACAGAGAAAATGCAATGGGTTTAATCCCTCTTTGTTTTGTCCAAAGAGATAGTCAATTGGCTCAGCATGTTTTTCTTCTTTTACTTCCGCAGCATTATTCAACGTAACGTAAGGGAGTAGCAGGTAAAGGTATTGAATGGTTTCCAGAGGTGCTGTTCTAAAAGCATCATGCCACGGCGTATTGTGGTTGTGATCCCGACATGCCAGCGTTCTGCTTATTGCATCCACACCAAAAATATTCAGATCTTCGCGAGACGATGGAGTCGTAACGATAAGGTGCAAAAGTGTTTTTCCATTCTGATTGGGTTCGCAAAGTAATTTGGTTTTATAGTTGTTATGAAGTGCAGTGATACGTTGTTGTAATAGAGAAAAATCCATATCCACCAGCTTCTGCCAGGCATAATATAATGGTGTATTATCTTGTCTATCTTTAGGCAGCAGCGCTGATGTTAAAGCTCTATCATGATCTTCCTGATCCTTATTGGTGAAAGGATCAAGCAATACATGGAGAATGTTCTTCGCATTTAGGCGCTTTTTTTTCTGGATAAGATTGGGGCTAACCAATTCCAATTTAACCTGACTCATAACGCTGGTATGGTGGCCATACCTACGGGTACGAGCCTCATAGTTTTTGTCATTAAGGTTTGGCATAAGCGAGGAAGACATTGTATTTTTATATTCTACAGGAAGGTAATAATTTTTCCCGGGGAGACTATCTTTAATTATCGCCGGTACTGAAAAGAGTACGTGAAAAGCATTTTTCCGTGCATATATTGGGTCTTGAGCTGTAATCGCCGATTGCTTTTCATGAAGTGTAGCGGGTTGTTGAGTGGCAGGGTTAATGTCAAGCAGCTGTCTGACATTGTCAGCATCGACCGAAAATGTATAATAATATCCAGCGGCATTCCAGCCATTTGCTATTGTAAAATAGGAACGATATTCCTCAAGTTTTATATTGCCCAACAATCTTACTAATGACATCTTATCTCCTCGCTCGGCTTTATTTTGTTCATTAATTAGCCATATTATAAGTATTTTACCTTAAGATAGCCTTAAGAATCACTAGGGCGTGTTTACAATTGATAATTTTTATTCATTTTATCGACAAATACGTGCATCGTTCACGGATTTGTCTTTCGAAAACCTCCTGTTTTCTCATAAAATGAATAAAAATTATCAATTGTAAACACGCCCTAAAACGAGGTACGGAATAGCCATTGTTATTCAAATAAATATGCAATAAGCTGGGAATCTCGGTATTTATCCAAAAAATCCATACAGTAACGAAGAAGGGTAGCAGTATGATTACAAGAATGATCGGCGGTATTTTACTCATTACCGGTTCAGCCATTGGCGGGGGTATTCTGGCACTCCCTATCGCAACATCAGAATTGGGGTTCGTCAACTCTTCCATTTTATTGTTTTTCTGCTGGTTTATCATGACCGTCAGCGCATTATTGATTCTGGAAGTGACGCTTTGGTTGCCCAGAAATACCAATATTATTTCCATGGCAAAAGTGACCTTGGGGCCACTCGGGCAACTGGTTGCCTGGATTGTTTATCTACTTTTGCTTTATTCATTATTAGCAGCCTACATTGCTGGCGGCAGCGATTTTTTTCAAAATCTGTTTGATCTTGCACATATCAATCTCCCTCATTGGTCTGTGGCAGGTATATTTACCCTGGTATTGGGTTATGTGGTTTATCTGGGCATCAATGCAGTGGATTATGCCAATCGCGGTTTAATGATTGTGAAGTTCGTCACGTTCTTTTTATTAATCTGTCTGATCTTTTCGCATCTGTCACTGGATAAATTGGCCGGTGGCCAAATGACCTATATTACCAGCGGTGTGACGGTGGCGCTGACGTCATTCGGCTATGCGACGATTATTCCGAGTTTGCGGAATTATTTTAATGACGATGTCAAAAAGCTGCGAGCCGTGATTCTGATCGGCAGTTTGATACCGCTGATTTGTTATATCGCCTGGGATATGACCGTCATGGGCGTGATTCCGCGCGAAGGCAGTGAGGGATTGATTGGCATGCTGCATTCCAATCGGTCGACGAGTGAATTTGTGAATCAGTTGAGTGTTATTTTAAATCGGGAATTGATTACATCACTTGCGCATATCTTTACGTCAATCTGTTTACTGACTTCTTTTATTGGTGTGGCATTGTGTCTTGTGGATTTTCTGGCAGATGGTTTTCAGGTCGATAAAAAAGGTCGAATGAATTTTCTGGTCTGTATAACGGCGATGATTCCTCCGCTACTGATTGTGCTGTTTAATCCCGGCATATTCATTGCCGCATTGAGTTATGCCGGTATTTATTGCGTTATTCTGCTGATTGTATTGCCCACGTTGATGGTGTGGCGCGGCCGTTATCATAAAAATATTGCAAAGGGTTATAAAGTGTTTGGCGGCAAGCTGATGCTGGTTTTGTTGCTCGTGATTTCTGTTCTGATTATTATTCAAAGTCTGGCAGGTTCTTTTTTAAGGGCGTGACCTTGCATTAATGTAGGTTTAATGTATATTAGCAACCATATTTTAATTTCAAGGATAGATATGGTTACCTCAACTACTTTTCGTACCAAAAACTCTGAAACCAAAGAAAATCACCCTTGGCGCAGATGTCCAATAGGCCAACATTTTGTTAAAGAGCATGTTATCCATATTAAACCTACAAAGAAACATCCTGACGGTCTTGTTAAAATACAAAAACATTGTGCGAACAATCCGTCGCACAAAGATGAATTATCATATGATGAAATTCAATATATTACTCAAACATATTTTGATACTCTCTTTGGCCCGCCAACGCCAGGTGTCTTAGTCAAAGACTATCCAACTTCAGATAATTTTGATGATTTGATTCGTGGTTGGACTAAATATTGGGATGAGATTTTTAATTTGGATGACCCGTTAGATGCTAATTTGATTAAAGCGCTTATTGGTTCAGAATCTAGTTTTCTAATAGACCCACCGGGCACTAAAAATGCTCACGGCTTAATGCAGCTAAGACATGATACCTTTCTTATTCTCCAGGATACAAAAGGAGAGCTACATGATTATCTTGTTCGTGTCCCTTGGGATAAAATCCTAGACCCTACAAGTAACATTTGTATGGGTATTCGTTGGTTATTTCAAAAGAAAAAACTTGCTTCAATAAGATTAAAACGTATTGCTTCCTGGGATGAGGCAGTCATTGAATATAAATCATACTGGGATGAAGTCAATGCTGGTAAGATTCCCCAAGGTCTTGCTAATTTTCGTAATTTTTATGAAATATTACAAGGTGAGTAACATGAGAATTATTAAGACACTCATACTTATTTTTTTATGTTTATTACCTTGCATGAAGTCAAGTGCAGTTTCAATCAGTGCTCAAAAAAAATATCCCAACGTTTTATTAAGTAATGACTACGATATTCTGAATGAAAATGATTTAGGTGATTTTAGTTGGGGATTTCCAAAAAATAAGCGATCCCCTTTTAATCCTAAGGGGATTGGTGGAAATTATTGGCAATGTTTTCCACGAGAATCTATTAAAATTACACTTCAAGATTCAGGCTTCTCTACTGATGATCTTGGCTGGAAAGATAATATAGGTGATTTAAAAATTGAAGTGTGGGTAAATAAAAATCTTGTTCATGAATATGGAATGAGAAAACTGTTGTCTATTACTGATTTTGAAAAAAGATTCAATAAATGGCAAAAAATAATGAAAGATGAAAAATATGTTTGCTTAGCTGGAGATTTTGTTAATTACGAACATAAAAATGAAAATGGAATCGAGAGGGATGTATATGGTTGGATTTTTGAAAAAATTAAAACTAAAAAAGGCTGTGATTCTTATTTGCATAGCTGCAATCCAACATACGAAGCCTATTTGAAAGGAAAAGCGAAGGAGGCATCCTATCAATTTCCAAGGAATACTGTGTCATGAAAAAAGAGAAAAGAACCACTATTAGTGTGCAAGGTACTGATATTGATATCCTTTCTAATCTTGCGACAGATTTTATTTGTTTAACTGATATGGCTAAAAAGTTTGGTGGTGATGATCTTATTCATAACTGGATGCGCAATCGTAATACATTAGAATTTTTAGGTATATGGGAACAAATGCATAATCCTGATTTTAAAGGTGTCGAATTCGACACCTTTAAAAAAGAAGCGGGCTTAAACAGCTTTCGTTTAACACCTAAAAAATGGATTGATGCAACATCAGCCATTGGCATTCAATCTCGAGCAGGTCGATATGGCGGTGGTACATATGCACATAAAGATCTTGCATTTGAATTCGGTTCTTGGTTAAGTCCTGAGTTTAAGTTATTTTTGATTAAAGAATTCCAACGTCTTAAAGAAGATGAAAATAGACGATTATCTTTGGGATTATCGTCAGCCGATCGTTTAAAAAAATTAAATGAAATTGCAATTATGCAACTAAAATCACTTATTAATCATGTGAAAATCGGAAAATTAGGATCATAAGCATATTTTTAAGGACAGAAAAAATGTCAGCATCACTTGTTTCAAGAACATCTAATTCGATCACTATACAAGTAGAAATACCATTAAGTAACTCAATGTTAGAAGGTGAAAGCTTTATTCAAGATGCTTTAAATGAAGCTGGCGTGCTTGCAACAGGCGAGCTATTAAAACAGTTTGATACAGACGGATCTCCGATTAAGTATGGTTCAATTAAAATGACTTCAAAAGGATTAGTAAAAAAACAATACCAAACTCCTTATGGAATGGCAGAAATTTCACGATATGTATATCAAACTTCTGAAGGAGGAATAACATTTTGTCCATTGGATAAAGATGCTCGTATTATTGTTTCATCCACGCCACGTTTTGCGAAACAAATTAGTCATAAATTTTCTGAAATGGCATCTACTCAAGTACAAAAAGATTTAACAGATAATCACAACCGTGAGGTTGCTCGTTCGTACTTACAGAATGTAGCAGATGCAGTTGGATCAATAGCCTTATTAAAGGAAGAAGATTGGCAGCATAATCCAGCGATAATCGATGTAAAGATCAAAACAATTAGTATTGGAATGGATGCCACGTGCATGCTGCTTTGTGAAGATGGATATCGACAGGCAATGGTTGGCACCCTTGCGTTTTATGATAAAGGTGGTGAACGTCTTCATACAACTTATTTTGCTGCGTCTCCTGAATATGGAAAAGAAAAATTTAAAACGCGGCTAGAAGAAGAAATCATTCGTACCAAGAACAATTATCCTAAAGCACATTATCTTGGTATTGCAGACGGAGCAAAAGAAAATTGGGAATTTTTAAAACTACATACGGATGACCAAATATTAGATTTTTGGCATGTGACAGAATATTTGGGTAAAGTTGCAGAAGTCATCTTTCCTCGCGATAAATATAAGCGAGAAGAGTGGTTAGATGATCGTTGTCATCGTTTAAAGCATAAGCATGGTATGGCAAGTCGTTTATTAATTGAAATGGAGGAATTAAAAAAACAAAAACTCAGCGCCGTTGGACGTGAAAAATTAATGGCAGCTATTAGTTATTTCAAAAATAATCATCAGAAACATCATATGGATTATGCAAAACATATTGAAAATAATCATTCAATAGGCTCTGGTACTACTGAAGCGGCTTGCAAAGTAATCGTAAAACAGCGTTTGTGTCAATCAGGCATGAAATGGAAAAACAAAGGTGCAAGTATCGTTTTAAGTTTGAGAACATTAGTTTATTCTGGTACACATTGGAATCAGTTTTGGGGCAAGATAAATCAGTATGGGTTTCCTATCGCGGTTTAATACATTATTGAGAGGTCATATCCTTTTTTAAAATGAACAATAAATCAGATGAAAATGAAACGCACTTTGGTTATACGAAAGTGCCGATTAAAGAAAAGGCTCAACGCGTGGCGGATGTCTTTCATTCGGTTGCGTCCAGATATGATTTGATGAATGATGTGATGTCGTTTGGATTACATCGACTCTGGAAGCGTTTTACGATTGCGGAAAGCGGAGTGCGTCCGGGTCAGCATGTGCTGGATATTGCGGGTGGCACGGGCGATCTTGCACGTGAATTTTCTAGGTTGGCCGGCAAGCAGGGTTTTGTTGTGCTGGCAGATATCAATGAAAAAATGTTACAGCATGGCCGCGAGCGCCTCCTAGATCAGGGAATTGTCGGCAATATCGCTTATGTACAGGCCGATGCAGAAATGTTGCCTTTTCCGGATAATTATTTTGATTGCATCACCATCGCATTTGGCTTGCGTAATGTCACTCATAAAATGAATGCGATGCGTTCCATGTATCGTGTATTAAAACCGGGTGGAAAATTATTGATACTGGAGTTTTCCAAACCGGTTTTGCCTTTGCTCGCTTCGATGTATGATACCTATTCCTTTAAAATGATTCCTAAACTGGGTGAGTGGATTGGCCGTGATGCGGCAAGTTATCAATATCTCGTGGAATCTATACGCATGCATCCTGATCAGGAAACGTTGAAAAATATGTTATTGGAATGCGAATTTGAAGATGTTTCATTTCATAATCTGACGGGCGGTATTGTGGCACTGCATAAAGGATTCAAGTATTAATGAAGAAGTTGCTCGAAAAAGCGATTAATCGATATCTTGCACTCGATTCAGAATCTGCAAGACGTATTGCTTTACTGGAAGGTAAAGTGGTGACGCTTGAGCTCAAGGGAATATCGCTCTCGGTGCAAATGCTTTTTATGAATAAAACAATTCAACTAAAATGGGATGATTTTTTACAAGCAGATTTAACCATTCGCGGCACGCCTCTTAATTTGATACATCTCAGTCTTGCGCGTGATCAGCGACAACAATTTTTTGCAGAAGATGTTGTGCTGGAAGGCAATGTAGAACTCGCGCAACAGGTTCTTGCGATGTTTGATGAGCTGGAAATTGATTGGGAAGAATCTCTTTCAAAATGGACAGGCGATGTACCGGCTTATCAGACAGGCCGTTTGTTGCGTGATTTGAAACGTGTGGGTTTACGCATTCGAAAAATAATTTCA
>Ga0206942_1256_pt1 | contig 13852 bp, 10 predicted proteins | sample Alteio_BWOrgHeat_6_FD_153253 | JGI IMG/M metagenome (GOLD analysis project Ga0206942, IMG submission 153253) | Enriched cells from forest soil in Barre Woods Harvard Forest LTER site, Petersham, Massachusetts, United States -... | ecosystem: Environmental > Terrestrial > Soil > Temperate forest > O... | reverse complement strand
AATCAATTACTTGCGTCTAAAAAAAGGAGACCCAAAGTTTGTAAATACGTATTTAGATTGCATTGGTATTAAGATGACCGGGAAATTATTGGACGAAATTAAAAATGGACGAATTTTAGGCGCTCTTGAAGTCATCGAGGCTTATCGGGCAGACGGTAGAAAAAATAGGTATGTAGTGAAAAAGAACATTGGCAAGGGATCTTTCGGCACTGTCATTGAAGCTATCTACCTATCGACAGGCCAACAAGTGGTTATTAAAAAGCAGGATTTAGGAAATAGGGCAGCTCTTACAGAAGCTGAGACTTTGGGAGAAACAGAAAGAAACCAAGTAAGCAATTCGGTCCGTCCATTGGAAATCTTTACTTCTTCTCCTGATAAACGAAAGCCGCATATGAATATTGTGATGCCCAAACTGCAAACGATTCTACCTGGAACAACTTATCCTTTAGATACGATTTGTTCTATGGCTTATCAGGGAATGGGATATTTGCTAGATATGGCTAAGCCTACTGTTAGGCGTGTTCATAAAGATATTAAACCTGCCAATATGGCTTGGGAGAGCGGGGCTCAGTATCTTTGTTTTTTTGATTATGGTCTCGCAGCTCCTATGAGTAATCCCCAGGGAGGAGGCACTATACCTTTTATGGCGCCTGAATACCTATTTGGATATGAGTATTCTCAAGACGAGAGGCCAACTACTGATTACTGGAGTTGGGGATGTACGCTCATTGAACTCTATACAGGACAACATCTATTCCCTTGTAAGAGTGATAGCTCTAAGGCTATCAGACAGCACACTCTTGCAATCTGTGATCAAACTGGAAATCCTCCAAAAGAATATCTGGAAAAATGTAATAAAGGAACCTTGGACCGTCTTTTTGCTTTTGAAGCTGATGGTAGTATCGCAGGTACCCTGCAACCTCATCTTGAAAGACTTGATGTAACCCACTGGTCGGATAGAATGAGGGCCAAAGCAAGAGAGAGGGGAGATGATTTGGCAAGCTTAGAAAAACTTATCGGGCATATCAAAGGACTATTGGCTTACGAAGGGGCTAGACAGCTTGTAGACACTGGTTTCTTCCCAAGTATCACTATGCACTTGAAACACCCTCTTCATCGCTCACAGACCCTTATTATTTATCCGGAAGGCGCAAATTCAACAACCCTTCCTCTTCTTGTGATTAAAGGAGGAATGAACTATTCCTGCCTTCATATTCCCATACCTGTTCAAGCGGAAAGCGGCAACTTTTGTTATAGTTTTCTTGAGGGCGATAAAGAGGTCATTAGTTTTAAACCTGTTGTAATTAGAGATGGAGAATGGGATCAATTGGATCTTCCTATTAAACAAACGACTCCTTTTACTCCTTTAAGATCACAGCTACCTACTCAATCTGCCTTTCATCCTCCTTTACCATCTGCAGCTTCCAGCCTTTTTGGAACAGGATCGAACGGATCTGGCAGCGGGTCTAACGCGGTTCAAGCAGTAGCACCTCCGCCTGTACAAGAAGGACCTCCAGAACCTCCTGCTGTAGCAGAACAAGCTAAAGGAAAAAGAAAGCGAGATGATGATGCTCCTGATGATGAGCTGCCTAAAGGAGCAAAACGTCTCCATGTGGGTATGCTCGCAAAGAAAAATGAAACACAACAGCCTGATCGTGATAGAGAGCGAGATAGAGATGAAGATCGCGATGTTAGGCAAGCAGCTGCGGTAAATAGAGATGCTTTTCAATTACACCCAATTCCCGAGAAACCTGATGCTGCTCCTATGCAGCTAGATGGACAAGATCTTGGATATCCTTACGCTCCGCCAGCTAGATCCCCTCAAAAATCTCCTCCAAGAGCTAAAGCTCCTTCTCATCAACGCCAAAAAAAGATATCTCAAATTTCAGCCGCTTTAGGAAATCCTCCTATGCTGCCATTTAACCCAAATTATGGAGAAAATATGCTTCCAGCCGATGTTCAGGGCCTTTCCCTTGTGAAGTCTTTTGTCCCCATAAATCTATCTCAAAGACAGGCAAAGCAAGTAGGCGTGCTTGCTGCTGTAGCAGATGCAGCTCTCCCTTTAGCCCTTCTGCCGCAGATACAGTCTCAAGAAAGAGCCGGGAGCCCTCCTCCTCTTCCTATGCCAATTCGACCTGACAGCCCTTTATCTGCTGACCAAGCGAATGCTTCTAAGTTAGGCAGCCTGCCATCCATTCTTCAAGACAAAGAGCTTGAAGATCTATAATAATTTTTCACCGCCTGGTTGCTTAGCTCAGTGAAAACGAACGGCTGGTTAAATACTTTTGATTAGCTTTTGATAAATAGCAAATTGAACATGCTAAGGATATTGAATAGGGAGTGAAGACAAAAAGAGGCAACAAGCGACTTTTGCCTTTCATAAATAAAGCCAAGAAAGAGAGCCAAGACAAAGAGAGCTCCTACAATAGAGATATTGCCTACCCCTTGCGAGGGGGAAAAATGAAAACAGGCAAAAAGGATTGAGGAGAAAAAGATGGCTTTTTTGACCCCAAATCTATTCTTTAGCCAGTTTTGAAGTAGCCCACGGAACATAAACTCTTCCACAAAAGGGGCAAGAATGGCAATCGAAATAAAGGCAATCACAAGATACATGGGGATTTTCTGGGCCATTTGAAAATACTGGATCGCTACCTGTTCCGGAATATCTTTCAGATGAAATAGTTTTTGTGTAAGACCGTCTAGAAGTTCACTTACTACAATCACAATTGGAAAAGAGATGATCCAGCTGAAGAGGGCAAGAAGTGCATCTCTTCTGATTGGGGTATCGGAATTTTTCACTATTTTTGCAAATAAGTTTCTGTTGAAGTATCCAAAAAAAATGAGGATAAAAAGAGCGGTGGTCCCGAGCACTGAAAAATTGATCCAAGAAATGCGGGAGATCATATCGCTATCAGAGGGAGACTCAGCTAACCCCATTTCTCCTAAAAGAGGAGATAAAAAGAAGAGAAGAAAAAGATAGACTGAAAATCCGATCAATACATGCCAGAAGCGGACATAGGGGGGATCTTTTTTATCAGGGGAAAGACGAAAGTATCCGCGTCTGTAAGCAAAGTAGGTGACAAGCGCTGCGATAATTCCAAAAAGAATTACCGATTGCCAATCCGTACCGGTTTTGTTTGGATCAATCTCTGAAAAGAACCAATCCAATGAACCTATCTCACTATTAGGGTTTTAAAAGTTTTTAGAGATTTTTGAGCAGATTTTGAACGCCTGAAAAGGTTTCCTCTTTGAGTACAGTGTGAAAGCACACGGACGAGAAGAGGCGTTCGAAAAAAGCCAAAAAGATCAAAAACTAAAAAATTCGAATAGTGAGATAGGTTCATTATCCTCAGCCTCTGCTCTTAGCTAAGAGAACATAATCATTGATGCGTTCTACTAACTGTTTCACGATATTGGCATGAGCTTCGCCCATCGGAGAGGCAATATATTCATCTGTGCCCCAATGGAATTTGTTGTAATCAAAGGGAATCAGCACTCTGCTGAAGTATTGTGATTCACGGACAAGTTCCTGTAGAACGATTTTAGGAGTGTTTCCGCGGATATCTACAATTCTAATCCTGATTGCCACATTTAAATGGGAGGAGGTTTCTGGAGAGGTGACCATTTGTGTTCTGTCAACAGGAACAAGATTGTGTTCTACAATTTCTAAGAAGATCACAAACTCATTTGGAGAAAATTCCCTCTTTACCCAAGCAAGGTCGTTGGAAAAGGGGTTTTCAGCGGTAGTGAGAAATTTCTCATTTTCATTATTGAGAAAGAGTGTTCCTTTTCCTAACAGTTTTGAAAATAGGGTAGAAGAGAACTCTTCGGAGAGACTCCAAGAAGAATCAAAGGATGTAGTGTCGATGATCGGTGCGATAGCGATGATAGGTTTTGCCCTGCCATCATCATAGTATTTGGTAAATTGATCTTGGCTTACCTTGTTACTACAAGCAATTGCACCAAGAGCAAGAATTGCTACAGCTGCATAACGGAACATGAGATTTCCTCCAACAATAGGAAAACCCAAGTGTAGCAAATCTTTTTGTTTCTTATCTAGTCTTTCTTAGGGTAGATGCCAACGATTGCTTTGAAAGCACCTTTCAATGGTATCCCAGCTTGTGATCTAAAAGGGTTTTTCTCCCAATTATTTTCACCGATCAATTCATATCCAAGTGAACGTCCTACTAAATAAACATCCCGCTTTAAAGAAGCGTTTTTTCCTTGTGCAGTAGAATACCATAATATTTGTCTTATCCCTTGCATGGTGAGGGCCAAAGAACACCCCGTAGCTTTATAGGAGCGCTCTGTTCTATCTTTCCAGCTATTGTACCAATTACGGTTAACTCTACTTAATGCTGTGATCACAGTAAATAGGCTAGATTTAACTGAGAATAACCCTGTAAATACAGCCCCGGTCACTGTTCTTGCTATTGCCGAGCAGCGGTTAGAGATACGGTTCTCTATAAAGCTTGGTTGTTTTTCTGAACTGCTAATTGTTTTTACGCTCATAATTAACCTAATGTTTTACTTCTTTTTATACTTAAATTTTATCAGATAATTATTAAATCTTTATTAATATAACATTAATTTTTCATTAATTTATAAGTGGCTTGAAATTAAGCACTTAGAGATAATACTAGAGTAGCCGGGAAGGGTAATAGAATCTTTTAGCGGGTATTTACCTTCCTTGGGGAAGTCATTGGGAGAGGGGAGATAGCTTGCCGCAATAAGGTTCCAATGGCGGTCTAGGGGGATATCAGGCAGGCGGACCTCTAGTGGGGTGTCATAGGCATTAAATGCAGCATATAGATGGTCCCCCTTTGGATCTTTCAAGGTAAATGCAATCAGCCTCTTTTCATTGGACCATTCAGGTTCATGGGGAAGGGCGCCGTGCCAATCAATCACATGTTCTTTAGGGAAGGTGGGGTTATGAAGAAGGGGGGAGTGCTTTCTAAAATGGATCAGGTTTTTAACAAAATGGTAGAATTTTTCATTCTTCTTTAGTTCATTCCATAAGAACCAGTTCAGCTCATTATCTTGGCACCAGGCGTTGTTATTTCCTTTTCGGGTATGACCATATTCATCTCCCATCAGGAGCATTGGAACGCCTTGAGAGCTAAAGAGGGCTATTAGAAAATTGCGCATCTGGCGTTCTCTTAGCTCCTCGATCTCTGTAAGTTCGCTTGGCCCTTCTACTCCGCAGTTCCAATTTTCATTGGAGTTAGTTCCATCCTGGTTGTTCTCTCCATTTTCTAGGTTGTGCTTTTTTTGATAGGTGACAAGGTCTCTTAAAGTGTAGCCGTCATGGGCTGTGATGAAATTAATGCTATAGTTCGGAGATCCATATTTTCCATAAAGGTTGGGAGATCCACAAAGTGATGATGCAAAGGGGCTCGCCTGACCGTTTGTGCCTTTGATAAATTTTCTCATGCTATCTCGGTAAAAGTCATTCCACTCGGACCATTTTCCATAGGAGGGAAACTGTCCTACTTGATAGAGACCTGCAGCATCCCAAGGTTCCGCAATCAATTTGACATCGGCAAGGAATGGATCTGTGCCAATCCATCTGATAATTGGAGGAAAATCAAGGGGAGTCCCATGAGGATCTCTCGTTAATATGGAGGCAAGATCAAACCTGAAACCATCTACACCCATATCTAGCGCCCAATACCTAAGGCTATCTAAAATCATCTGCTGCACAACAGACTTGTTTGCGTTTATGGTATTACCGCATCCTGTGTAGTTATAGTAGTGGCCATTTAGATAAATATAATAGGAGGGGTTTTCAATCCCTTTGAAATTGATATAGAGATCTTTCACCTCTCCTTCAACCGTATGGTTGTAGACCACATCTAGGATCACCTCGATGCCATTCTTGTGAAGCTCTTTCACCATTTTCCTAAACTGATCTCTTGAGGATGAATGATCTTTAGGCGATGCATAGCGGTTCATCGGTGAAAAAAAATTCACCGGTGAATAGCCCCAGTAGTTATAGAGATCTTCCCCTGTAATGGGGTTTTTGTCACTTTTCGCAGTCTCATAGAATTCAAATATTGGCATCAGCTCAATTGCATTTACTCCCAAATCCAGAAGGTAGGGGATCTTTTCTATGACACCAAGAAATGTTCCCGGATGTTCTACTTTGCTAGATTGATGCTTGGTAAAGCCCCTTACATGCATTTCGTAGATGACAAGCTCATCCCACTTATGCTGCGGCTTCTTGGTGTTTTCCCAATCAAATCCGTTTTCCAAAGCAATTTTGCAAAGAAAACCTTTAAGGTTTTTTTCGCCCCATTCTATTGGGGTAAATAGCTCTTTTGCGTAGGGGTCGGATAGGATTGTCTCTTTTTTATAGAAGAGCCCGCGTGCAGGATCGATCGGTCCCTCAAATCTGTATCCATAGAGAAGTTTAGGGTTTAACCCTTCAATGCCTATATGCCAGATTTGGCCCGTGCGGTTTATTTTGGGATCTAGATGGAGCTCATGCAGAAGGTGTTCTCCATTCTCATCAAATAGGCAAAGGCTCACTTTTTCAGCATGCTCTGAAAAAATGGCAAAATGATAAATATTGTCCTTTTTGCTTACGCCTAATTCTAGGGGAGAGCCTGGAGATCTTTTCATGTTTTTTAATTACATCAGAGGGAGATTTCGGGCAAGAATAAGAGAGGGAGTGTTTTTCTTTGTAAATTCTTTAAAATGATTGATTAAAGTAATTAATTGATAATTAAATAAAATAAAATGATTGAAATTTATAATAGTTTTTTATTAAAATAGAATCATTAGTATATTTACGGTTTTAAGGATCTCGACTCCGGCTTTTGTTTATTAGTTGTCGCTAAAACTTTTTTCTGATAGCCTGGTGTCCCAGATAATTTCGATTTCCTTCGAAACCGCTGATATTAACACAATTTTTAGGAGGGATTCATGTCATTCGAAAATGCGAAAGCCAACTTGAAGGAATTTGGCCGCGAACTCAATCTTGAGGGATTGGAATTTGACGAAAACAATACCTGTATTCTTGGGATCGACAATACCTTTTCTCTACATATAACTTATGAACCCAATTCAGATAGGCTATATCTCTATTCTCCTATCCTGGATGGTCTTCCGAAAAACGAGAAGATCCGTTTAAAGCTTTATGAAAGACTTCTTGAAGGCTCGATGCTAGGCGGCCAAATGGCTGGCGGCGGTATCGGAGTTGCTACAAAAGAAGAGCTCATCCTCATGCACTGCGTGCTCGATATGGGCCTAGGTGTGGATGAAAGCGCTCTTAGAAGATTTGCAGCTCTTTTCGTTGAAACTGTAGAAAGATGGCGTGAGATCGCAACTAAGATCTGCGCTGGTGAAGAACCACCTCCCTTCCAATTGCCAATTCCTCCACAAGAGCCACAAGGCTTCGGCGGAAAACCAGGCGAAAAATACATCAAGATCTAATTCTCATATACGAAAGCCTAACCTTTGCATTCATTTTGCGGGTTAGGCTTTTTTTATTTATAAAATTTATTTATAACCTCTCCATTATTTATTTAAACATCCAATTTATCGTTGAGTTTATGGTAAAATCGTAATAATCTAATTACGTTTTTATTAAATTAATATTTTGGAGTGTAATAATGTCTTTAACTGTTCCTGCTGTAACCATTTCTTCTCGAAGCCTCACTTTAAGCATGTGGAGAGAATCCTTTGAGAGGGCCAGAGAAAAGATGCACGCTGCTGCAGAGACTATAAAAGCTTTTAGAAATGATCTCATTTTATTATCTCGTAAATTTGTTTCTGAAAATGATCCATTGAACAGGGGAAGAGCTGATACATTAACCGCAACGATTGAACAGATTTTTCCTTTTGCCAAAGGCGAGGTAGAACTTTCTTCTGAGAAAGAAAGCCTAACAAAAGAGGCAGCTGCTGATGACCTAGATCAGTTAGCGTTGAAAAGTTTAGATGTTGCTACTGCATTTATATCCTCTTTGGAAAAGTTTCAACTGAACTACCAGACTTATCGTCAAAATCTTGAAGACGCTTCTCAAAAATGGAACGAATTGGAAGCTTTTCAAGCGGAACGCTCTCTTGCAAGATTAAAGGAACAACTTCCAAGTCAGTAATCTATTCTAATTCAATCTGGGAGAGGATATTCAATACCTCTCCCTCTTTTTTTTCTAAAGCATTTTCGATTTGTCGTACAGCTGTGATCACAGTGGAGTGATCTCTACTAAAGAGCTCGCCTATCTTCATCAGCGGCATTTTGAGGCGGGTCCTACAGTAATACATCGCTATTTGCCTTGGGAAGGAGACCTCTTTGGTTTGTGCTTTTCCGGTTAGGTCGGTAGGCTTTAGGCCAAAGTGGTCCGATACTTTCTTTAGGATTTTGGTAGGGGAGAGCTGCTCCTCTTTATTTTTTGCTAGAATATCTTTCAATGATTCATGGATGAAGGGAAGAGTGTGCGTATGAAGTCCTCCAAGATTTCCCTTTAGAGCAAGAGTTTCAAGAGCGGAAGATAGATCGGCAGGAGTTTTAAAATGTTCAATAAAGAACTTTTCCATTTCAGGATTAGTGGGTAGATGCAAAGCTTTTGCTTTTGCATGGAAGATCTTTGGCAGTTCTGTAATGGTTGGAAGCGTTAGGGGAAGAGAGAGTCCCCATTCAAAACGAGATAATAATCTAGGTTCTATCTCAGCAATCTCTGATGGGGGCTTTTCTGCAGAGAGGATGATCTGTTTTCCAAGAGTATGCAGAGTATTGAAGGTATGAAAGAACTCTTCTTGGGTGGCAGCTTTTCTTGCAAAGATATGGACATCGTCCATGATCAGAACGTCAATTAGCCTATAGGCTTTTCGAAACTCTTCCATTTTTCCCATACGAATGGCAAAAACTACATGTTCGGTAAAGGTTTCAGCATTTACAAAGAAGATCTGTTTGTTTAGGGTCTTTAAGGAGTGGGCGATGGCTGTAAGAAGATGAGTTTTTCCTGTGCCTTTTCCTCCAAAAAGAAAGAGGGGATTGAAGCTGCCTAATGATGAGGTAAGATCGCTTAAAAATTTAAAGGCAAGAGCAGTCCCTTCTGTTTCGGTAAAGTCTTGAAAGGTAAAATGAGGATGAAGCTCATCCGATACAATCGAAATGGGTTTGGGATAGTAGGGTTTTTTAGTAGAACTTGCTCCCTGGTCAAGGTGTACTTTGATGGGTTTTTGGTTTGCGCTTACAAAGTTTTTTAAGCGGGGCCTAATATGCTCATTGAACCAGGATATCTGAAAGGAGTCTTGAGCTTCAAGATAGAGGTTTCTTGCATCAAACTTGGTGATCTTTAGGGGTTTTGCCCATTGGTCGATATTATCAGCTCCTAGCTCATCTTTTAAACTATTTAGAAATGTGTACCAAGCTTGCATGATTTATTCCTGAAAAAGACTATTTAAACATAGATGAGAAATAAAGAAAATTAGCAGGGATAATAGGATAAGCAGGATAAGAAGGGGTTTATTTTTCTTCTATCCTGTTAATCCTGTCATCCCTGCTAATTTTTTTCTCTGCTATTTATTTGTTGAAAGGGTAGGCTTTTTGAGCTTGTTTTTCATAAGCCACTGTTGTCCGATACCAAGTATCATTGAAGAGAGCCAGTAGATGTTTAGACCTGAAGGGAAGTGGTAGAAGAGCACAGTGAAGACCACGATCATGATATTTCCCATCATCTTCTGCTGCTTTTGCTGATCGTTCAATGGTCCTTTATTAACATTGCCAGATAGTTTTTCGGTGTATTTTTGCTGGAGGAACATGATTGCGCCAAGAAGTAGTGGGAGAAGATGGAAACATGTGCCTAGGAAAAAGATAGGGTAGTTCCAGCAGAATAGGCGATCAGGTGCAGTGAGGTTATCGATCCATCCTGGGATAAAGGAGGCGCCGCGTAGTTCGAAAGTAGATTTCAGAAGGTCAAACATTCCTATTAAGAAGGGCATTTGGATAAGGAGCGGGAAGCAGCCCATAAAGGGGTTTGCGCCTGTTTGGCGATAGAGATGCATAATCTCCATTTGGGCCCTTTTGGGATCTTTTTTATACTTTTCTTGGATCGCTTTCACTTGAGGTGCGATCTGCTGCATGCGGGTAGAAGATTTGATCGACCAGGCGTTCAGGGGATAGAGCATGATCCTAAGTACGATCGTTAAGAGGATGATGGAAAAGCCCCAAGAGTGGGTAAATTTATAGAAGATCTTCATTAGGAAGAAGAGGAACTTAGCAAAAGGCTCGGAGATAAAAGCAAACCAGCCATGGAAGCTTTGTGCGGAAGCGTAGTCGGGATTATAGCCCTCTTCATAATTAGAGTAGGTCTCATCTGCAACTGTCAAAGTGGTATCTTGATAGGGACCTGCAAAGATACGGAATTTCATCGTTTCGTTGCCTTTCAAGGGGAGATACATCTCGTAGCCGGGATATTTATCTGCAGGATAGAGTTTATAGGCAGCGTCGATCAAAGAAAGACGTGTGGGGACGGTTGTTCCGGAAATGGCAGTAGCTTTATAGCCTGGACTGATTTCGGTAAGGGGGTCAATGATAATTCCAAAAAAGCCGTTGGAGTTAGAGATCCAATTGGGATGAACTGATGTAGCGACAATCGGCTCAGAAGGAGTCTTCAGTTTTTCAATGACTGATTTTCCCTTTTTCATCATGCGGTACTTTAATGCAGGAGTGAAGCTTCCAGAGATAAGCTCAACTTCTGGGACTCCCGTGCCTAGCCAAAGATTTTTTGCATTTCCTTCAATAGATATTGCAAGATCAAAGGTGTAGGGGGCTTGTCTTCCTTTCGGAAAAGAGTAGGTTTTAACGATTCTTCTATCGCCAGAGAGATTGGCAGAAAAGGTAATACTATCTTTAGTAAGGTCAGATACCTCATAGTTCAGATCTTCAATGCCGTCTCCAACAATGTTAAAAGCATAGTATTTAGCAGGAAAAGCCTTCTTAAGTGTTCCTTGAGAGGTAAGGATAGATCTTCTTAAAAGAGGGTAATATCCGCCTGTTTGATTATTTTCTTGCCTACCTTCCGCGGTATGGTAGGGGAATTGAGGAAAGTGGTCGTTACTGGTTAACTTCTTCTCAAAAGTGCGGTCAAATTCAATCTCTTTAACGACGCTTTTATTCTTTTTTGAATCAAAGGGAAGGTTGATCTCAACGATTGCGCCGCCTCGGGTAGAAAATACCAGCTGCTGATAGTCATTTTCTAGAACGTAGTAGTCGGCATTATCATTTGGTGAGGAGGTTGATTCAACTTTTTGTACTTGAGCGATCTCTTTTGGGGGTGCTACTTTTTCTTTGGATTTAGGCCCAAAGAAATACTGTACACCAAAGAAGGTTGCGATAAAGAGGAGAAAAAAGACAAATCGGTTTTCCATATTGGTGGCCAGTATAACCTGTGTAAGGATTAATTAGGACTACTTTTCTTCAGTCCTTTGTCTACTTTCTATAGAGTTAAGAAAATAGGAAAAATGCTCTGTTTTACGGAGAGGCTCAAGCCAATCATCTTGCATCATATCATCAATGGGAGGAAGAACATTGAGCTTATTCGCTTTTTCAATCAGCTTCATTGCCTCAGGCAGCCTTCCAAGGATAGAATAGAGGCAGGCAAGATGGTAGTATGCGTGAGAGCTGCCTAGCTGGCCACTCTTAAGGATTTTTTGTTCCGCTTCAACGTAGTGCTCTTTTAAAGTTGAATCATCAAAGGTGATTTGGGAAAGATGGATGAGAGCAATCCCCCAGTCCAGCCAAATATTCTCATTCTCTTCGTCATGATTTACGGCAATTCGGAAGTGGTTAAAAGCCCGCTGAAAACACTCTGTTTGAGAAGAGAGTTCGCCTAAATGAGCGTAGGTGAGGGCCATTTTATAGTGGATTTGCGGATAGTCAGGTTCAATCAGAACCACATGTTGGAAGACTTCAATCGCTTTCAGGTAGGTGGATTCTTCTTCAGTATGATCAGCTAGAAGATCTAATGCAAAGCCAAAGAAGTAGAGCCACTCGGGATGGTTAAGTATTGCCTCTTTATTTGCTTTCAGCATCCCTTCTAAATAAAAGAGGGCATTTTCAAGTGCGCTTAGATCATCTGTGAGATCTGCGTATTTTAGTAGTGCCAAAGAAAAGTCAAAGGTTAGCATTGGGCAGCAGGGCTTTAGGTCATTTGCCTTTTCAAAAAATTTGATGGCACGCTTTAGAGCTTCTGGATCACCAACCATCTGACCGATTTGACTATGTGAGTCAGCAAGAGCATGCCAAAGTTCGGCATTGGATCTGTCAATCGAAAGCCCTTCCTGAAATTTTTCAATGGCAAGGTCATAATAATTGGGATCGTCATAGTAGTTTGCGTAAGCAGTGAGACAAACGCCATACGCATACCAAAGTTCCGGAATATGGGGCATATTTTCAATCGCGTGGCCGATCTTCTCTTCAGCCTCTACAATCCATTCAATATGAGAGGTGTATGAGCCTAAATAAGAAAGTGCTTCGATCCATTGAGGAAGAATGTTTTCGGGCTCTTTTAAAGTGGGATAGACGCTTTCGCACTTTTCGATACATGCTTTTAATTTTTTCGCGTCATGGTTAATTTTGCCTGATTCTCCTAACAGCTCTGCATAGTCTACATGCAGTTGTTCATCATGTTCAGGATCATTCAGTGCTTTTTCAAAGCAGACGCTAGCCTCTGAGTAATATTTCTCATCTGCAGTATTGAGATAGAGTTGAGAATAGGAGATTGCAAGAGATGCCCAACCAGGTCCAAATTCAGGTTTTCCTTCTACTGCTTTACGAAATAGTCCGATCGCTTCCAAATAGATTCTATTTTCATTGATAAGAAGGCCCATTTGCAGGTGGGCAGAGCCAAAGTCATTCCAAAATTCTGCCGGAGGATTTTTTTGATGTTTTACTGAGGATCTAAAGGCATCGATTGCCATACGCACATCTACTGCCTCTCCGGAATGTTCAGCTAGATGGGTCCAGACAAGTCCCAAATCCCAAAAGTTTTGCGCAAGGGCACCCTGCTTGCCTTTTTCGCACATTTTTATGGCTTCTTGGAATTTTGTCTTTGCTTCTAAAAAGTAGTGATGTTCCGCAGATAGTTCGCCTAAATGAAAAAGGGCTTTTCCCCAAAATAGTCTACAATCAAAAGAGGTGGCACCTAGGCTGTCCGAGGTTTTGAAGCATTTACTTGCTAAGAGGAGTGCTTTTTCATTTTCTTTTTTCACTCCGTAATGAAAGACAGCTTTACCAATAGATAGCCAAAGTGGTCCGCTTTCAGGTTGAAGACGAACAGCGGTCTCAAAATAAAATAGTCCCGAACTTAAGTTGTTTTTCTGCAAACTCTCTTCCCCTTTAAAAAGGTAAGAATTTGAAGCTTCGATGATTTGTTCAGAAGATTGCTTTCTTTTCATCGGAAAAGAGAGTGTAAACTTCTTTCTTCTTGGGAAAAACTTTTGAAAAATGGTGTGCATTTCACCGGTATCTTTCATGTACTAATCCCTATCTAAAGTGTTCAGGGTACAAGCTGCGAATTATAGGGATGGAAGAGTTTTTGTACAACGCATCTTTACACCCCTTTGAATTTGAAAAACTTACGAGTGTTTTTACAATTTGGGCCTTTGGCATTTGGAAGCTTTTCGCGATCTTTCACATCAATCTTCTTGACCATATGCAGCTTCGCATATGGTCAGCGTCGATTGCACGGACTAAAGTCCTTGCGAAATCTCATCGAAAAGCTTCTCAAATCCCAAAAAAGCCGAATTTGTAAACACACTCTATAGAATTTTTTTTCCAAAAATATTTTCCGAAATCGGCAAAAACTTTCGTGGAATTTTAAAAGATGGGAGCTTTTCTGCAAGG
>Ga0206942_1261_pt1 | contig 13861 bp, 10 predicted proteins | sample Alteio_BWOrgHeat_6_FD_153253 | JGI IMG/M metagenome (GOLD analysis project Ga0206942, IMG submission 153253) | Enriched cells from forest soil in Barre Woods Harvard Forest LTER site, Petersham, Massachusetts, United States -... | ecosystem: Environmental > Terrestrial > Soil > Temperate forest > O... | reverse complement strand
TGATGCGGCGCCTGTTATCACATATCTGCGCGAACAGCATTTTACATTATCGGGTATTCTGATTACGCATCATCATTCGGATCATTCCGGCGGTATTGCAGGCTTGCTGGATGAATGCGGAAGTGTACCTGTCTATGGATCTACCTTAAGTAAGGTACCTCAGTTATCGCATTTTGTCAGGGAAGGTGATCGGGTGAGTTGTGGCCGGCTTACGTTGAATGTTGCTGAAATTCCAGGCCATACGCTGGATCATCTGGCTTTTTACACGGATGAGATTATTTTTTGTGGCGATACCTTGTTCAGTGCCGGTTGCGGGCGTGTGTTCGAAGGAACGCATGAACAAATGTATCATTCACTGACTCGACTTTCGCAACTGTCTGATTCGGCCAAAGTGTATTGTGGTCATGAATATACATTGCAAAATTTGCGATTCGCAGAACGGGTTGAGCCGGATAATCATTTTATTCAACAAAAGATAGCGGTTGTTAGTCAAATGCTCGCGGATGGAAAACCGACATTACCTTCGGTTATGCAGGATGAAAAAAGAATAAATCCATTCCTGCGCTGTGACGAAAAAACGGTAAGACTGGCCGCAGAAAACCGGATGAAAAGTACACTGGCGAATCCGGAAGACGTTTTTAGAAGTTTACGTGAATGGAAGAATCAATCGTAATCAGGTAAAATAGCGTATTATTATTTTAATAGAATGAATTGATGATGACATTTTCCGAGAGAGCCCGGCAGGTCGAAAATAAAGATGTTTTTATTTCCTGTATTGTTCCTGTTTACAATGAACAGGCCAATGCCGAAACTTTTTTCCCAAAATTGGCAGACTGTTTGAAAAAAATGGCGAACCGATTTGAAATCATTGTTATTGATGATGGCAGTCGGGATGCGACCGTTTCAAAAATCATACAGTTACCGAAAGAATTGCATATCAAATTATTGGGTTTTTCACGTAATTTTGGCAAGGAAACGGCGTTGACCGCAGGATTGGACCATTGCTCGGGAGATGTCGCCATCTTAATGGATGCTGACTTTCAGCATCCGATCGAAGTGCTTCCGGCATTTCTGGCAGAGTGGGCCAAGGGCTATGAAATGGTTTATGGTGTGCGTAAAAATCGTGATAATGAATCGCGTATCAAGCGTAATTTTGCGCGTCTGTTTTATTGGCTGATGGCAAAAATTACCAAAATGGATATTCCAAATAATGCGGGTGATTTTCGCTTGCTGGATCGCAAGGTGATTCAGGCCATTAACAGTTTTCAGGAACGTATTCGTTTTATGAAGGGGATGTATGCCTGGGTGGGTTTTAAACAAAAGGCTGTGCCTTATGAAGTGCAGGAAAGAGCGGGCGGGAAAAGTTCGTGGGGATTTTTCAAGCTGACTGAACTTGCAATTACAGGGATTACGACTTTTTCGGATATTCCATTGCGTGTATGGGGGTTTATCGGGTTTCTGGTATCACTTGTCTCGCTGATTTATGCCATTTATTTTTTGACGAGCACACTTATTTTTGGAACAGACTTGCCAGGTTTTCCGAGTATTATCGTGGCTGTCATGTTTCTGGGCGGTGTGCAGTTATTGTCAATTGGCATTCTGGGTGAATATATCGCGCGGATTTTTACAGAAGTGAAGCAGCGACCGAAATATATTATTGAAACAAAAGTGGGGTTTGATGGGTGACTCATACCTGATTCGCCACCCAAACCACATCATTATAAGACCCATACTGATGAATCGTATCCTTTGCCTTCTCTGCAAATGTCGCGTAGTAATCTTTATTCATAATCACAAATAATCGCTTGTTGCTATTCCATCGTTGCCAGAAAGCTTCATCATTAATCAGCCAGTCTTTTGTATTTTGAAATGGCATGCCAAACCACATTTCACGCAACCAGTTGTCTTTTTTAATGATGTCAGGTGCTGTCCAGTCTGCGACAATCGTAATGCGACGTTCGAGATAAATCGGCAGATCCTGATAATATTTGTAATAGGCAACCATCTCATCTGTCGGTTTCAGTTTTGGTTTGAGTGAAAGAGCGACCGGTTTAATCGATTTATCATTAATGACGCCTGTGCTTGCAGACAGAATCAATAAACCGGTGACGGCCATGGCCGCAATACAATAAAAAATTCTGGCAGACTTGCCTTTTTTCAGTAATTTCCATGCAATGGTCGCAGCGATCAGAAATGCGCTGCTCGCCAGTGTCAGATAGGGAATCGCGGCTTTGGTGATTGGCAGGAGTGATAGCCATGTGATTGTAGAAGCTGCCATTGAAAAAATATAACTTGCTATCACAAAACCGATCACGCCTGCTTTAAAACTTTTCGTTAAACCCATTTCCCATTGGCTATCCAGATAATGTCCGACCATGAGAGCCAGTGCCGGAAAAATCGGAATAATATAGCCAACCGTTTTTGAGGTGGGAATAGAGAAAAAGATAAAAATCAGGACGAGCCATAGTAATAAAAATAATTCAGCCGAATGACTTTTACGATCGTTCCACACGGCTTTTACGTTTTTAATCACTGCTTGAATAGCGAAGAATGACCATGGGAAAAAACCTGCCAGCACGACAGGAATGTAAAACCACAAAGCGGTTTTATTATTAAAATCGCCATGCGTTAAAAATCGCGAAATTTGCTGGGTCACAAAAAAGAAATGCAAAAATTCAGGGTTTGCCTGTTGGACAAGGTAATACCAGGGAATGGTGATGGCTAAAAATAGAATGAGTCCTGTGACAAGACGCATTTGTTTGATCACATGGAAGCGATTGAGCATGAGAATCCAGAGTCCCATGATCATGGCGGGAAAAACAATGCCAATCAATCCTTTGGTGAGAGCTGCGAGTCCACAAAAAATATAGGCAAGAATGAAAAATAGAACTTGCCGTTTTGTGCTTTCGGCATGTAATGCAAGGACTGAAAAAAATAATGTAATGCTGATCAGGACAGCCACTTCAAGATCCAGGTTCGCATAATGCGCCGCGCCATAATACAGCGGACTGGTTGCGAGAATCACTGCAGCCAGAATGCCGGTTCGGCGATTGAACAATGTGCGTCCGGTAAAATAGGTTAGCACACAGCCTAAAACACCCATGAACGCAGGCCAAAAGCGCAAGGCCCATTCCTTGAGCCCAAACAGCTGGATCGCAGACGCTTGCAGCCAATAATACAACACCGGTTTATCGAGAAAGGCGACGCCATTTAAGCGCGGTGTAATGTAATCGCCCGTGACAACCATTTCGCGAGCGATTTCGGAATAGCGCCCTTCATCCGGTGTGAAAAGTGCATGACCACCTATCCAAAGCGCATAGAAAATACCAAGCAGACTGATCATAAAAAATAAATCAATAAGCCATGATTGAGTGGAATTTGTTTTGCCTGTTGATAGCACGTTTTGTTTCCCGTACATTACTTTGTTTAGGTTAATTATTCGCATTTATGAAAAATATCACGCTTTGCGCCGATGATTATGGGCAAAATCAGTCCATTTCTCAAGCAATTATTGCATTATTAGAAAAAAATCGTTTATCAGCAACGAGTTGCATGACGACTGGGGCAAAATGGCCTGAGTATGCCAAATGGCTTCACCCATGGATTGAGCGTGCTGACATTGGGTTGCATTTCAATCTGACGGAAGGTCATTCTCTTTCAGGACAGTTAGCATTTTTACCGCTTTCAAAATTATTATTTAAAGCCTATTGGCGTTTTTTGAAGCAGTCTGCAATTGAAGCCGAGTTACACGCGCAATTGGATGCATTTGAGTCGGCGCTTGGGCGCCTCCCTGATTTTGTAGATGGTCACCAGCATATTCATCAGTTGCCAGTGATCCGGCAGGCTTTATTTCATGTTTATGAAAAACGGTTGAGATCTGTGAATTGCTATCTGCGATGTGTCTATCATCCTAGATTTTTTTTACGGCCAGATCGTTTTAAGGAAATAATCATTCAATTGTTGGGCGCACGGGCTTTTAAAAAAATGGCAATGAGAGGGAAGATACCTCATAATTCCTCGTTTTCCGGGATATACCCGTTTGCAGATCGTAAACCTTACTCACAGAGATTTCCCCGTTTTTTGGCCGAAGTCAGCGATGGAGGGATTATTATGTGCCATCCGGGGCTATCGCCTTCCACTGAGGCGGACATGATTGCCGAAGCGCGTTATCGTGAATTTTTATATCTGGAAAGTGATGCGTTTGTGATGGATTGTTTTCATGCGGGCGTGAGTATAAAAAAGAGAGGAGTGTAACGTTTTGCGTAAAGAATCGGTGATTGAAAAAAAGCTGTTGCATTATACCGGAAAAGCAATTGCAGATTATAACATGATACAAACGCGTGATCGTGTGATGGTGTGCCTTTCAGGCGGAAAGGATTCCTACACGCTCATGCGAATCCTGCATTTATTGCAGCGTCGTACAAATCATAAATTTGAATTGTTTGCGTTTACTCTGGATCAGGCGCAGCCGGGCTGGAATGATGATGGATTGCGTGAATGGCTCGAAAATCGCAAGATTCCGTATCAGATTATGAAAGAAGATACCTTCTCGATTGTTAAGTCGAAAATTCCGGAGGGAAATACGTATTGTTCGTTGTGTTCCCGTTTGCGTCGCGGGATTATTTATCGTTATGCGGAAGAAAATGGATTTAATAAAATAGCATTGGGACATCACCGCGATGATTTGATTCGCACATTGCTGATGTCCATTTTGTATAACGGTGAAATTCGTTCAATGCCACCGAAATTGTTAAGCGATAACAAGCGTCATATTGTGATTCGGCCGCTCGCGTATTGTCAGGAGAAAGATATTATTAAATATGCGACGGAGCAAATGTATCCGATTATTCCGTGTACGTTGTGTGGTTCTCAAACGACTCTTGTGCGTCAACGCGTGAAGGTTTTAATCGATCAGCTGGCACAGGATAATCCGAAAATTCCAAGCAATATGCTGCATGCGTTGGGTAGTGTGAAGCTCAGTCAACTGATGGATCGCAAGCAATGGGATTTTAAAAATCTGGAAAAAGAGCAAATGATTGGGGAGCAGAAAACAGATGAAGAGATGGATATTTTTGCGGAGGAATTATTTTAGGTTTTGCATTGCTTCCAATAATAATTGACTTTCATGATGTAATATCTCCAAAAGCTCGGGTAGCGTATCCATTTTATTTTGCTTCACAGCTACTTCCAGCGTTGCAAGAATTTTTTTGAGTCGTGGTACACCGCAATACGAAACCGCCCCATGCAATCGATGAAGTTTTTCAGCTAACTCTTTACAATTTTTTTTCTCATACAAATCCTGAATCTGCTTGATGTCAGAAGCGAGAGTTGCTGCTAGCATATCCAGCAATTCCTCGGCAATTTCACGGTTGTTTCCTGCGAGCTTTAATCCCAGCTCCCAATCTATAACGGGTTGTTCATTCATTATTTACTCATCCGTCTCACGTCAATGACTTTTGGCAACTGACTTATTTGATTAATAATTTTTTTCAATTCAATCAGATCATGAATTTGAATTGTCATCACAATGTATATCATATTATTTTTTTTGCTGACAGTAGAGTTCAGGTTGATTAAATCAATTTTTGCATTCGACAGCAAGGAAGTAATTTCTTTAAATAATTCCTGTTGTCCGCTGGCACGAATTTGAAGATCGACATAATAATTGCCGAGTCTTTTGCTGTCCCACGCCACATCCAGCGTGCGATTTGTCTCGCGGGAAAAATTGGCTGCCATGTTGCGACAATCCTGTCGATGAATTGACACACCTCGACCCAACGTAATGTAGCCAATGACGCTATCACCTGGTACAGGTTTGCAGCATTTTGCAATGCGTGTCAATAAATCCTGAATACCGGCAATTTCCATTTTATTCTGTGATTCAATAACAGGTTTTAAGGGAAGAACCGGTGGTCTTGTTTCAGGTTGTGTGTCTGTCTGCAATGCATGAATCACATGCGAGACGCGCAAATTTCCATGGCCGATCGCTGCAAATAATGTTTCGTCATTTTTATAATTGAAATGTGCTGCGATTTTTTCAAAATTCGGGTGATGGATGCGAGCACGCGCGAGTTCGCGTTCGAGACTGTCTTTTCCCGCTTCAATATATTGATTGATGTCTTGTTGTTTAAACCAGTGAGCGACTTTGGATCGCGCCCGTGAAGTAAACAAATAACCGGAATCCTTATTGATCCAGTCGCGACTGGGTGTGCCGTGCGGTGTTGTGATCACTTCTACCTGATCGCCTGTTTTTAATGGCCAGGTGAGTGGAACAATACTGCCTTTGATTTTTGCGCCGCGGCAGCGATGTCCTAATTCACTATGAATGTGGTAGGCGAAATCAAGTGGTGTTGCACCGCGCGGCAAGTCAATGATTTCACCGTTCGGTGTAAAGACATAGATCGTATCTTCCAGAATGTCATCCAGACTGTGATCAGGACTTGCATCCTGTTTTGCAATATCTTTATGCCATGCGAGCAATTGACGAAGAAAAGTAATTTTTGCTTCATAACCGGATTGCGGTGTTTTATGTTCCTTGTAAACCCAATGCGCGGCAATGCCATGTTCGGCTTCATCATGCATGTCAATTGTTCGGATCTGGATTTCAAGTGGTTTGCCATCCGGGCCAATCACTGCTGTATGAATGGAACGATATCCATTGGATTTTGGATGGCTGATGTAATCATCAAATTCTTCCGGAATATGCTCAAATAAGGAATGAGCAACACTGAGCGCTGAATAGCAGTCTTCTATTCTGGGAACCAGTATTCGTATAGCGCTATAGTCATATATATCTTTATAATCGAGATGTTTGCGTAACGCTTTCAGGTAAATACTGTAAATATGTTTTGCACGTCCGCTGATTTTTGCCGATAGATGGGTTTTAGTCAGCGCTTCTTTCAATTTTTGAATCGTTTGATGAATGCGCTGTTCACGATCAATGCGACGTTCTGCCAGAAACTGCGCAATCATTTTATACGTTTCAGGATTGATGTAGTGAAATGCAGCGTCTTCCAGTTCCCATTTTAATTGCCCGATTCCCAATCTGTTTGCGAGAGGGGCATAAATGTCCATGGTTTCTTCTGCAATGCGTTTGCGTTCGATCGGATTGATATTTTTAATTCCGCGCATCATACAAGTGCGCTCGGCCAGTTTGATCAGTACGACGCGGATATCAGATACCATCGCTAAAAATATTTTACGCAAGCGATCAAGTTGTGTTTTGTTGCGTGAGCCACTTCCGTATATATTATTTAAAACATTCATTTTCAGAACATTGCTAACCAGTTTTGCAACCGTTTCACCGAGTTTTTCCCCGATCGCATCGATTGATAGTGTGGTATGTTGCAGCGTGCCTGTGATAATGGCAGCTGCAACAGAATCCTGATCCAGTTTCATCTCCAGTAAAATTTCAGCCATGTCGAGGCTTTGCTCGATACAGGGTTGGCCATAAAAAGTAGTCAAGCCTTTACAGGTAGCGTCCGCCAGATGAATGGCACGATGAATCAAATCCCGGTCTTTTAAGTGTTCACACGCACCGGTTTTTTCGAGCCATAATTCAGGATCGATGGAGTTGTCCGGCAAGTAATAAAATGTCTGTTTTAAAGTGACCATCATCTATACTCATTTTTCAAAGAGAGCAATGGCTTCAATGTGACTCGTATGCGGAAACATATTAATCACGCCGACTTTTTTCAGTTTGTATCCATGAGTATAGACCAGTTCTCCCGCATCTCTCGCCAGAGTGGCTGGATTACAGGAAACATACACAATGCGTTTTGCTGATTTGTTTGCGATGAAAGGGATAATTTCTTTTGCACCGGTTCTGGGTGGATCCAAAAGAATTTTATCATATGGCATTTTTAGCCAGCCAGCCGTTTCTGAAGGTTGCATCAGATTGGCCGCATAAAATTCAGTATTGGTTATGTTGTTATGCAAGGCATTGGCTGTCGCGCGGTCAACCATTTGTGTGCTGCCTTCTATCCCGACAACCTGTTTTGCAAATCGTGCGATAGGTAAAGTGAAATTGCCGAGACCGCAAAAAAGATCCAGCACGTGATCGGTAGATTGCAGATCCAGTAAACGTATTGCAGCCGCAATCATTTCACGATTAATTTCTGCATTCACCTGGGTGAAATCCAGCGGATGAAATTGCATCTCCAGTTGGTAGTCAGGTAAAAAATAACGGAGCAAGTCATCATCGGATAGTGGAAAAATTTTGTGAACAGAGTCGTTTGAATCCGGTTGTAAATAGATGGCGAACTGATGTTCCCGACCAAATTCACAGAGTGCGGCAAGATCACTTTCGCTGAAAGGTGCCATGTGTCGAATGACCAGTGCTGTGGTTTCGTCACTGACAGCTACTTCAATCTGTGGAATCTGATCATATTGGGATAAACCACGAACGAGTGTGCCGAGCGCTACCAGACGTTCACCCACACTGGGATGCAACACCTTGCAGGTGTCAATTTCGGCAAGATAGTTACTGAATTTTTCACGGAATCCCACGAGCAGTTTTTCTTTTTTAATGACATAACGAACACCGAGTCTCGCCTTGCGACGATATCCCCACGGGTGACCCATGATAGTTGGCAGGATTTCGTCCGGCGCGATTTTTCCAAAATGTTTGAGCTGATTCAGCAATGCTTCCTGTTTAATGCGAACCTGTGCCTCGGCTTCGATGTGTTGCATGCTGCAACCACCACATACGCTATAATGCACACAGGCAGGATCGACACGATCCGGTGCGCGGGTGATAACATCGACAACCTGTGCTTCATTGTAACGTCTGTGTGTATGCGTTATTTTACAAATGACTTTTTCCGTGGGTAAGGCCCCACTGATAAAGGTTGTTTTTTTATTGTGTGCGGCTACTCCACGCCCATCGTGGCTGAGGGATTCCACTGTAGTTTCAAACTGTTCGTGCTTCATATCCATCTTCTTATGTCATTTTTGAGAGGCGCTATACTACCATATATTCCTAAAGATGTTGAAAATGGCGAAAACTCTCCTATACTTATTAATGAGCGTTTTCGCCAGGATTTTTGTCCGGAACCATTCAAAAACAACGACGGAAACCCAGCTTGTGGCGTGGTGTGCAGGTCCTGTATGCGACGAGGAAAGCCTAAAGCGTCCCAGGGGTTTCCAAATTATGTTAAAAAGGGTTTCTGCGAGATACTGCCTGCAAAAGCGCTCTCTTCTTTTTCTTATTTTCATAGCGCGCTATACTCCTCTTCACATCACTATTTTTTAAAGGAATCGTCCATGCATTCTGTAATCGAACATGAAAAATTGTACGGTGCTCATCATTACGAGCCATTGCCTGTTGTTTTAACGCGAGGCGAAGGTGTTTATGTCTGGGATGATCAGGGAAATCGTTATATGGACATGATGAGCGCCTATTCGGCTGTCAGTCATGGACATTGTCATCCGGAGCTCGTGAATGCATTAACAGAACAGGCTAAAAAACTGGCTGTGGTTTCGCGTGCCTATTACACCGATAAGCTGGGAGATTTCCTGCAAAAAGTTTGTGAAGCGGCCCGACAGGAGAAGGCTCTCGCCATGAATACCGGCGCGGAAGCTGTTGAGACAGCTTTAAAAGCTGCACGCAAGTGGGCCTATACCGTTAAAAAAGTCGCGGAAAATAAAGCTGAAATTATCGCGTGCGAAGGCAACTTCCACGGACGCACCATTGTGATCGTCGGTATGTCCACAGAGCCGCAATATCGCAACGGTTTTGGCCCGTTTCCTGCGGGTTTTAAGTTGATACCGTATGGCGATGCAGATGCCTTGCGCAAAGCCATTACACCGAACACAGCTGCATTTCTGGTCGAACCGATTCAGGGTGAAAATGGGATTATCGTTCCGCCCGCGGGCTATTTGAAAGAATGTGCCCGAATCTGTCGCGACAATAATGTGTTACTGATCTGTGATGAAATTCAAACAGGCATGGGCCGCACCGGAAAATTTCTGGCGAGTGATCACGACGATATTCATCCCGATGCAGTGCTGCTCGGCAAGGCATTGGGTGGCGGATTGTTACCGGTTTCTGTTTTTCTCGCGCGTCGTGAAGTGATGGATGTTTTTACGCCGGGTGATCATGGCAGCACGTTTGGTGGCAATCCGCTGGCAGCTGTCGTCGGTGCAAAAGCGCTCGATATTTTGTTTAAGGAAAATCTGATTGAACGGGCAGAAGAATTGGGCACTTATTTTCGGGAAAAACTTGAAAAATTGAAATCGCCATTGATTTCAGCTGTGCGCGGTAAAGGATTATTGATTGGCGTGGAGATTAATCCGCGTTATCATTCTGCAAGAGAAATTTGTTTGCAATTGTTAAAGCAGGGCGTATTAAGCAAGGAGACGCATCACACGGTGATTCGTTTTGCACCGCCCCTGATTATTACGAAAGAACAAATTGATGAAGCCATTAAAAAGTTTTCTCACGTATTGGCGCAAGCTGAAGCTCACGTTTGCTAGACAGACTTTAAGGAATGCAGCATGAAAAAATGGATTGGATGCTTGTGTATTGCGGGCGCTGGATGGAGTACAGGTGCGCTGGCAGACAATGTGTTTCAGTATTTTCAGGGTAAGGCCGCTGCAATACAATTACCGATAGCAGATGCAGCTTTTAAGGCAAAAAATTATCAAAAGGCGTTAGACATTTATAAACCGCTCGCTGAGAAAGGAGATGCGCGGGCGGAATATCAGCTGGCCTATCTTTATCTTAATGGCTTGGGCGTCAGTAAAAATCCATCGCTTGCCGCAGCCTGGTTCATGAAAGCCGGGAGTTTGGGGCTGGCAGATGCCCAGTTCGCGCTCGCCACGCTTTATTACCAGGGCGTTGGAATCGAACAGGGATTAACGCAAGCCATCACACTTTATACTCAGGCTGCCAATAATGGGAATCCATTGGCTGAGTACATGATGGGTTATCTTTCTGAAAACGGTTTCGGTCTGCCGAAAGATTATAACGTTATTCTGGACTGGTATGGCAAGTCTGCAGCAGCGGGCGTGCCGGATGCACAATATAATCTGGGATTGTTGTATTACAAGGGATTGGGTGTTCAGAAAGATTCGGCTAGGGCATTCACATTATTTAATCAGGCAGCGCAAAAAGGATTGGCGAAAGCCGAGTTTATGCTGGGTGTTATTTACAGTATGGAACGTGCTGATAAAAATCAGGCGTTTAACTGGTACGCGCGCGCAGCCGAAAAAGGATTGCCGGAAGCGCAATATAATCTGGGCGTCATGTATTACAATGGCTACGGAACCGCACCGAATTTGCGTACGGCGGTGAGTTGGATTAAAAAAGCAACTGATCAGGGATTACCTCGGGCGCAGTATGTCACAGGTTATCTTTTGTATAATGGTGCAGGTTATCCAAAAGACGTTGGACAGGCGGTGACCTGGTATCAGAAAGCAGCGATGCAGAATTCTGCAGATGCCGAGTTTGCGCTGGGTTATCTTTATCATAATGGTTTGGGCGTTCCAAAAGATGAACGTCAGGCGCTTGCCTGGTTAATGCTTGCTGCGAAGCAAGGTCTTGCGAATGCGCAATACATGGTGGGATTGTTTTATCAGCAGGGATTGGGCGTGCCGAGCGATCTCAAGGCGGCTATCAGCTGGTATACGCTGGCGGCACAGCAGGGTATGGATAATGCGCAATTATTGCTAGGCGCAATGTATTCGCAAGGTCAGGGTGTTGCGAAGGATTATCGTTCAGCATATGCCTGGTTAAATCTGGCATCGACATCGAGCAATCCACAGATTCGTGATTCTGCGATAAAAATGCGTGATGATATGGCTAAAAGTATGACGCCGGCGGATATTGGAACGGCGAAGCAGATGTCAGAAGTGTATTACAGTAAATATGCGACGCCGGGGGCGCGATAATCACCGGAAGATAGTCTGTAACATGTTGATTGTACTGGAGAATTTTGACTTGCCTCAAAATTTTTTTGTAATAAAAAATAAAATATTCAGTATATTCAATAAGTTATAATTTTATGCATTTTTAGCAAAAAATATATTTGGTAGTTGATTATTTTCAGATCTGTTACAAAATGCTGTTAAAGTGTTTTGTAAAAGCATCGCTACAGTCATCGGACCCACGCCACCTGGCACAGGCGTAATCCATGCCGCACGTTTTGATGCCTCATCAAATTCAACATCCCCTGTGAGCGTGCCATTGGGTAGTCGGTTAATTCCAACATCAATGACTGTTGCGCCTTCTTTTATCCAGTCACCTTTGATCAGATGAGGGACGCCTGCTGCAGAAATCAGAATATCTGCTCGCTTTACATGCCTATCCAATTGACGAGTGAAGCGCTGACAAACGGTCACAGTGCAGCCAGCTTGTGACAATTCAATTGCCATCGGTGTTCCGACAATGTAGGAATTTCCAATAATCACAGCCTCTGCGCCTCTGCACGGTACTTTGATTTCTTTCAATAAATTCATGATTCCCAGCGGTGTACATGAACGCAGATAAGGGTGGTTCTGAACCAGGCGTCCCAGATTGGTGGGATGAAAGCCATCCACATCCTTGCTTGCATCAATGAATTCCAGAATTTTTGGATTATGCAGGTGATCAGGTAGTGGTAATTGCAGTAGAATACCATCAATTGTTTTATCCTGATTTAATTGTTCAATAAGTGCATGTAGCTCATTTTCGCTGACATCATTCGACAAGGGATAAAAAACGGACTTTATGCCGACCTCCTTGCATGCCTCACGTTTTCGAGAAACATAAATCACAGACGCTGGATCGTCACCTACCAGAATGACAGCCAATCCCGGTTGCCTGAATCCCCGTTGAATTTTCGTCTGAATCTCTGCAGCAATTTCTGCCCGAATTTTTGCAGCAATTGATTTTCCATCGATGCGTTGCGCTACCATATTATGCCCGGACAAGATCAGTTAAAGTGGAGATTATACAGCAATCGTCTCTTCAGAATAATATGATTTTTCTCATTTTAAGAATTGACTGGGATGGGGCTGCCGCGTATTATGCCGATCCGTAAAGGGTGTTTTTTGAGAGTAACGGGGTATAGCGCAGTCTGGTAGCGCGCCTGCTTTGGGAGCAGGATGTCGGGGGTTCGAATCCCTCTACCCCGATGAAAATTTAAAGGCAACAGTTTGATGAGCGCCTGTAGCTCAATCGGATAGAGCACCGGCCTTCTAAGCCGGGGGTAACAGGTTCGAATCCTGTCAGGCGCGCCAATGGTTTGTTGTGTTTGCCTGGTAGCGAGCCAGATTCAGTTCCTGAAGCTTGAAAGTAATGGTGGACGTAGCTCAGCTGGTAGAGCCCCGGATTGTGATTCCGGTTGTCGCGGGTTCGAGCCCCGTCGTTCACCCCAGATATGCCTGATTATGCAAGCCTGATTGTGTAAGTGTTTGTCCCGGGCCGTTAGCTCAGTTGGTAGAGCAGTTGACTCTTAATCAATAGGTCGTTGGTTCGATCCCAACACGGCCCACCATGTTTTGAGAGTGGGTTTTGCGAAAGTGGCGGAATTGGTAGACGCACTGGATTTAGGTTCCAGCGGGGTAACCCGTGAGAGTTCGAGTCTCTCCTTTCGCACACAGTATTTCTGCAGGAAAACCACTTATTTTCCGGTGTGTTACACATTTCCTGATAATTGGAAGTCATCATCAGTATGTTCATCAAAATCTTTTTCGGTTTCATTACCTTGGGTTTTTTACTATAATATGCGCGTTGGAATCACCTTGCCTTTTCAAATTAGGTCTGAACAAGCGGGTGTGTTTTTTAAATTGATGTGGATTGATCACGTCGCTCAATGCTTCCTGGCGTGCCGAATCCCCATAACGTTGTCTAACGACATTCAGAGGCGCCTTGCCGGGA
>Ga0206942_1259_pt1 | contig 13915 bp, 13 predicted proteins | sample Alteio_BWOrgHeat_6_FD_153253 | JGI IMG/M metagenome (GOLD analysis project Ga0206942, IMG submission 153253) | Enriched cells from forest soil in Barre Woods Harvard Forest LTER site, Petersham, Massachusetts, United States -... | ecosystem: Environmental > Terrestrial > Soil > Temperate forest > O... | reverse complement strand
CTTGTATATTAATTCTGCCCAGCTCGTCGCACACGTCATAGTCGGACTTGCTAATTTATACGACCTTGATCTTGCCTCATCATCAACGGCGATCGTAGGGCATGGGGGTTGCTTTAAAGTCGAAGGGTATGCTAATAGGATACAACAAATAATAGCGCACAATAATATGAGCAGAAGATGCTCCAGAGTATATACCACTTATGACGACTGCAATTCACCCAATGCATGCCTGGATGGTGCGGCGATCTTCGCTGCCCTTGGTGATTACCCAGACCTACAAATTTCAGAAGGCCTTACATAAGGCTAATTTTATGTACGATACAATAATTGAATGAGGGTTACTGTTTATATAGTTAATGCGTTTACCGCAAATGGTGACGGAGGTAATCCGGCAGGAGTGGTCCTGGATGCATCAAATCTGGATGAATCCCAGATGCAAATAGTAGCTTCTCGGATTGCTCATAGTGAAACAGCTTTTGTTAGTCCGAGTATACTCGCGACTCGCCATGTACGATTTTTTACCCCGACCAACCAACTCGATTTATGTGGCCATGCGACCATTGCGACATGGTTACTTTTGGCGACCCATAAGATAGTGCCTTTCGGTCAGCATACTCAAGAGACGATTGCTGGCGTACTAAGACTACAGGTTGCTGAGGATGGTTTGGTCTTTATGGAACAGACTAAGGCCACGTTTTATGAAACAATTCCTCCACGTGAACTTATACCGCTGCTTGATATAGATATAACTGATCTTGATACAACGCTGCCACTACAGATGGTTTCAACAGGTATTAAGGATCTATTTGTACCAGTAAAAAACAAAACGGCACTCGCTAAGATTCGTCCTAATCTGCCTGCTATTGTTAACTTCAGCCGTCCGCGAAAGATGAGTAGCATCCATGCATTCACTTTACTCGAGAACGGAGAATCGCTGGCAGCTGCACGTAATTTTGCCCCTATAGACGGCATTTCCGAAGAAGCGGCAACGGGCACCTCCAGCGGCGCATTGCTTTGCTATCTTAGACGATATCATCGGCTGGCGGAGCATCAGCTATATCGTATTGAACAGGGTGAAAGTATGGGGAGGCTTTCATACGTCTATGGTCGATTTGATGACAGCAGAGTTTGGATAGGCGGTAACGCCAAAGTTATAGGAAGACAAATTGTAGAGCTGCAATTATTTAATGTCGGGTAAGTCGCCACCGGATAGCTGGGCTTGTAATGGTACTCGTGAGTATTATATTCGTACTACCGCTTGCAGTACCGCCCATGGCTGCGATAGTACCCATTGCTGCCCCTTTCGTGTAATCGAGATTGGTTCGTTGTAAACTAACGCGTGGCGCGATTGGCGTACCTTTCCAGGCCACAAAGGATAATTGTTTTGCCGCTACTGCTGTAGCGGTTGCGCCCCATGGGGCGTGGTATGTAGCTATGGTTTGACCGGCCTGTATAGGTGTCGTAATGTATAGGTTAGCCTTAACGGAATCTATGAGAGGCAAGGCGTCATTGAGCGCTTCGCTTAAGCTGCCTTGATTCATAATTGCACAAACAATAGTGACGGTTTTACCAGAAGCAACGGTGTCGCTGGCGGCAAATACAAAATTGCCTCTGACTTGGTTGTTATTTCCGGTTTTAATACCGATAATGCCATCTTTCCCCAGCAGATAATCGGCATTATGTATAGTGCCTTGTATAGGTATGGTTGCACTCGATTGAGCGACAATTTGAGCAATGACAGGGTTGGCCATGGCAAGTTCTCCAAGATGTACGATGTCGGTTGGAGTGCTTGTCGTATCAGGTGATAGCCCACTAGCATCCGAGCCGATGGTTGTACTGTTTAGGCCTTGTTGTTCAAGGTACTGTGTTGCTGCTGCCTTGTAGGCTGACAGTGAACCATACGCCCAAATCGCTAACGAGTCAGCAATATTATTGGCCGATGGGAGCAGCATAGCCTGTAACGCTTGATATTCATTGATTATTTCACCTGGTGCGACATTGACAACTGAACCACCTTTTGCCAGGTAATCATTGTAGATATCCAGATCTGACTGTGTCAGGGTGATGGGTGGCCCAATTTCGCCGAGATTGAGCGGCTTTACTTGCAATACGGTAAGACAGGTTATCAGTTTAGCAATACTTGCAGTGGGTATAATCTGCTGTTTGCCGCTCGTTAGCATATTGGCTACGCCTTGTATTTCAACGGCAGATTCACCATCTTTTGGCCACGCCAAGGGTTGTGCAAGCATCTGCTGATTCGGTAAGGCCGTTGCAGTGATCTCTATGGCGGGCAAGGGGCGGAATACCTGAACGGTACCAATAAGGAGGATAAGCACAAGACTGATGGCAACAATGCCGATAACTTTTTTGGGTTTTTGTTGTCGCGTATACATTTTATTTATACTATACGCTCTTAAAGTTGTGGGCTAGCCTGAAGACATAAGGACGTTGTGCATATATAGCTACATGATATGCTTATGGTAGATTTGAGGGACAATGATAACGCACACCATGGCGTATAGGGCGTCACATATAAAGAAAAAAAAGAAATTACGCGTCGTAGTGGCTGTTATTTGTTTTGTATTGCTGTTTGCGATAGCGAATGGCGGGATGTGGTTAGTGTATAGAAACCGTGTTCTGCCACACTATGAGCTTGGTCGAAAATCAATCGGCAATATGACGTATACGCATCTTTCAAGCTTGCAAACGACAGGTATTCTACCGGCGACCATAGAGCTGACTAGTGGGACGGCGCACATTACCCAGGCACCTTCTGAATTGGGTTTACGAGTGGCAATGCCTGCAACGATTCAAGCCCTGCGGACCAGTCATACATGGTTCCCACTTCTCAATCTGGTTATGCATCGGCAAGCACCACTTGTTGTAACGCTGCAACAAACTCAACTAACTCAGGCAATTGCACAATTTGGCCACAGTTTCACGGTGCCAGCTCAGCCAGATCACATTGTGCTTCGGAATGATCAATTTGTGATTCAACCAAGCTCAACAGGCCGTGGTATTAATGTGTCTGCACTCGGCGCAGCATTAGCACGAATAGCCCAGCAAGGAAAAACAACATTAATGGTACCTGAAATGACGTTGACGGCTAGCGAGCACGACTCAACGCTCCAGGACCAAGTTGCGCAACTTAATAAAGCATTGACGATACAACTGGGATTCTCCTATGGCGGCAAAGTTATCCATCCGAGTAAATCGGACATCACTGGCTGGTATGTTGCGAGTGGTGTGACGATGTCACCGTCTGATGACAGGATTGCAACATATATAAATCATCTTGCGACACAACTCGGGACAACGAGCGCTAATCCTGCCGATATGGCCGTAGCAGTCAATTATGTGCTCGGCAAGAATTTGCCGCGAACGTTCAATATAACACCGGCAAATGGTTCCCAAGTACGAACCTACTGCACGTCGGTACTTGATGAAAGTGATAGCTACCTCAATGATCTTATAGGTAAACTAGCGGCTACATATAATGACACACGTGGCTGGAATAACAGCGGTAAGATTGCCTTTGAGCATGTTACCTCTGGCTGTCAGTACACTGTTTGGATTAGTGCCGCAAGCCAGATGACAACTTTCGGATCTATCTGTGATGACTACTACAACTGCCAGGTCGGTACGAACGTTATTCTGAATTATGATCGTTGGACAACGGCTACGGACCCCTGGAATAAGACCGATGGTAGTCTTGAGGATTATCGGACACTCATGATTGACCATGAAACCGGCCATCGTCTTGGATTTTATGACAATCCCACATGCCCCGCTCAAGGACAGCCGGCCCCCGTCATGATGCAACAGTCGATTGACCTTAAGGGATGTGTGTTTAATATATGGCCACTACAGTCAGAATTTAGTGCATTAGATAGCATGCTTGGCTTGTCAACGATAAATACCGTCACTGCCTCGGAATAACTTGTATATTATAAAGCTTGTGCTTAAATGGAGATAATAAGAATTTAACCTCAAAGGGATTTATAATGGAGCCAGTTGTGAACGACCTTCATCCAAAAAAAACGGGCAGGAGGTGGGTAATTCCTTCTGTTGTAGTTGTAATTTTTGCTGTACTTGGCGCAGGATCTATATTCGTTAATGCTGCGACCTCTACATCCTCGTTGTGGTCTACGAACACAGTACCTAAGACCATTTCCGCCAGTGATAATAAGGCTGTTGAGCTCGGCGTACGATTCAAAGCATCCGTTGCTGGTGAAGTCACCGGTGTACGTTTTTATAAGGGCGCTCAAAACACAGGTACCCACACTGGTCAGTTGTGGGATAACCAGGGAGACCTGCTCGCCGAGGCGACCTTCACGAATGAAAGCTCTAGCGGCTGGCAAACTGTTTCTTTCGCGCAACCGGTGCAGATTGCCGCGAATGTGCCTTATGTTGTTTCATACTATGCCCCAAAGGGCCATTATTCGTATAACGACTACTACTTCACCAAGGCACGCACCAAGGGTAACCTGACAGCTCCTGCGAATAGTAGTACCGTCGGTAATGGAGTATACATATACACTAGTGGTACCGCGTTCCCGACGCAGACCTATAGAGCAGACAACTATTGGGTTGACGTTTTGTTCAGCACTAAGATTGTTGGTAGCACGGCAAAACCAGCTCCGCCAACGAGTGTACAGGCAACACAATCTGGTTCAGGTATCGTATTAACGTGGCCTGCAGCATCAAGCGCTAATCCGATCAAGAACTACGCCATTATTCGTAATGGTAGTCAGATTGCTACAGTTGGTGCGACCACGCTTACGTATACTGATACGAGCTTGACTGCTGCGAAGACGTATTCATATCAGGTTGAAACGATAGACAATGCCGGTTCTGTATCTGTAGCATCGCCGACAGCAACTGTTACATATAATGTTTCTCCAACTCCCACTCCTACTCCATCTGGCACATTCGTAAAGCCTGGAACTGTCGGATATCTTGGGGCGACAAGCGCCTTGACGGTATATCAGCCAGGAGGAGCAGCACCAAGTGGTTGTTCATGGATTTCGTATGGCCTGCGCTGTGATCAAGACGACATAACATGGGATCATGTATGGATCAAGGGGAGTGTCTACTGGACTGGTGTTGGCAACCTTACTCTTACCAACTCCATCGTGCAAGGTGGTGACAATGGCGAATGGTATGCACTTCTTGGACATCCGAGCAACACGGGCACCATCAATTCTACAATTACTGTTACTGATTCAACGGTAGGTTGGCTGCCTGGCAAGACACCTCCTCCAGGACAAGACGTAGCTCCTGTCTGGGCACTCTACGGCAATCAACGTCAGATTGTTGAGCGAAGCGACCTTTCAGGTATGGCACAAGGTATTGACCCAACTGATGGTTCGATCATAAAGGACAACTGGATTCACGGTTTAGTCCAAAACAGTACCGACCCAAACAACCCCACGCACCTCGATGGTATCTATAGCCAGGGTGGTGGTAACATTACCATTACCGGTAACTACGTTGATGTACCTGCTCGCAGTGACACTACGGCAGCAGTCTTCATCCAAGATCGTGGTAGTAGTGACACGGGCATCTCGATTACCAATAACTACCTTACCGGCGGCGCCTTTACTCTGCGTAACCAAACAGGTATTAACGTTGATGTCGAGAACAATGTCTTCGGACAAAGTGTCTGGGGTCCTGTGGGCGATCTGAACGCAGGATATGTAGGGACCTTTGGTACGTGGAGCGGTAACGTTCAAACTGATGGGACTGTCATCGCAAAACCCTAAATAACTAAAAGATAAAAATTCGTCCGCTCTGCAAATGAATTGCACGAGCGGCGAATTTTTATACCGCACAGGGAAGATAGTCTGTGAAGCAGCGTTTTATAGATGCGCAACTTTTGTCGAAAGGATGTATACTAAAAGTGTAACTTAGAGGAGCTATACAAAAAGATGGTCTGGATTATTGTAGGCATCGTTGTCGTACTTATAATTATCGTAGCCGCGATGTACAACGGCTTGGTTCGCTTGAATCAGCAAGCTGACGAAGCTTGGAGTGATATCACGGTACAACTCAAGCGTCGTTTGGATCTAATCCCTAACCTAGTAAACACGGTCAAGGGATATGCCACACACGAAAAAATTGTATTCGAGGATGTTACGAAAGCTCGCGCCCAGGTAGTCAGCGCGCAGGGGCCAGCTGACACTGCAAAAGCTGAGAATCAATTTGAACAAACTCTAAAGAGTTTATTTGCAGTTGCCGAGGCCTACCCGCAGTTGAAGGCAAGTGACAGTTTTCAGAAACTTCAGGATGAACTAACTGACACTGAGGACAAGATTATGGCTTCACGACGTTTCTACAACGGTGTTGTTCGTGACTTTAATACAAAGCGGAAAGTATTTCCAACAAACATTTTCGCTAACATGCTTGGCTTTAAACAAGATAAAGAATACTTTGAGCTCGACGAAGCTGAGAATGCTGCTGCTGAGAAGCCAGTGAACGTACAATTTTAGTAGACCTTAGACTGGCAGAGGGCAATAGTATATGTACAGTGAAATAGCGAGTAACAAGCGTCGTAGTTGGCTCATGTTACTCCTTTTTGCACTTTTAGCTGCAGCCATGGCATGGATTTTTGGAAAATATGCCAATTCAAATGTCGTAACCGTTGCGGTCGTAGGATTTGCGATGGTGTATGCGCTTGTTGGCTATTTCGCCGGTGGGCGTATGAGCCTTGCGCTTAATGGGGCGCGTGAAATCCAGAAGAAAGATAACCCGCAACTATGGCGTATTGTTGAAAATCTTTCTATTACTGATGGTTTGCCAATGCCTCGGGTCTTCATTATTAATGATCCGGCACCAAACGCTTTTGCAACCGGCCGTGATCCTCGTCACGCTGCAGTATGTGTCACCCAAGGGTTGCTTGATATCATGAATGAGGACGAGCTCCAAGGAGTACTCGCTCACGAGCTAGGACATGTGAAGAATTACGATATCCGTGTTGCAATGCTCGCCTTTGCGCTGACTGCAGTTATATCTGTCATTGCTGATATAATCTTGCGCATGGTTTGGTTTCGCGACGATGACCGTGAAAATAACCAACTTTTTCTGGTACTAGGTATTGTCGCAGCGATACTTGCACCTATCTTGGCAACGCTTATCCAGTTAGCAGTTTCACGAAAGCGCGAGTACTTAGCTGATGCTACTGGTGCACTGACAACTCGCTATCCGGAAGGGCTTATTAGCGCCTTACAAAAAATTAGCCAGACCGGTAGTGTCCTACGTCATCAGAATACTGCAACAGCCCACTTTTTCTTTGCCAATCCGCTGAAGGGGCACAGTGTTACTAATCTATTCAGTACTCATCCTCCAATTAAGGATCGTATCGCACGCTTACGAGGTATGGGGACTCACGCATAGAATATTTTTGCTATGGCAGACAAGAAGACCGTAACTGCTAAACCGAACATGAAACGTCCGGCCCCCAAAAAAGCGAGGGCAAAAAAGGTTGCCAGTAAAGCGCCCCAACTAAAAGATTTGCCACGAGCTCCGAAGATAGCTCAACTTGAGACTGGCAATATAGTTTCTGCAAAACACGGTGAACTTTCCACTTCTATTAAGCTCTTAAAAGAAAGCTTTGTACTCATCTGGGAGCACAAGGAAGTATTACTAGGTTACGGCATACTGTACATGGTACTGAACCTCGTGCTCGTGCAAGGGCTTAGTTCAACTGCTCATCTCATTAATCTCAAGCATAGTTTACAGCTAACACATAGCCATGGTGGCTTCATTGGTTTTTCGCTTTATGCGTACTTGCTTGGAGAAACGGGTAGTAATGTGAGTCCATTTGCTGGTATTTACCAGCTAGCTCTGGCGATTTTTGTAAGCTTAGCAACTATTTGGTCGCTTCGACAGACGTATGCCGGGTATGCTATTAAGATCCGTGACGGATTCTATAGAGGTATGTATCCGTTAATACCATTTGTGCTGGTCATGCTCATGATAGCACTGCAATTAGTCCCATTCCTTGCTGGAGCGGCTTTATATAGCATTATCATGGCCAACGGGCTCGCAGTGAATGCTGGTGAGCAAATGCTGTTCCTTATCTTGTTCTTTGCCACTGTGCTTATCTCTCTCTACATGCTGTGCTCGTCGTTGATCGCATTGTACGTCGTAACACTTCCTGAAATGACGCCAATGTCCGCACTACGTACCGCTCGTGACCTAGTCGCCCATAGGCGTTGGACTATTATGCGCAAGATCATCTTTCTGCCAATTGCTCTATTCGTACTAGCCAGTGTGGTACTGGTTCCTACCTCATTATTTATAACAGTGATTGCGCCGTGGGTGTTGGCTCTTATTACGGCATTCTCACTAGTCGTTCTCCATACATATATGTATAAGCTTTATAGGGAATTATTATGACAGCAAAAATAGACGCAGCAGCGCGGGCTGAAAAGCTACGTGAACTTATCACTAATTATCGGTACCATTACCACGTACTCGATGAATCGATCATGAGTGAAGCTGCGGCCGATAGTTTGAAGCATGAGTTGTCTCAGATTGAAACTGAATATCCGGAACTTATTACTCCGGATAGTCCTACACAGCGCGTTGCCGGTGCCCCGCTTCCGGGCTTTACACAAGTACGGCATCGTACTCGTATGATTAGCCTGAATGATGTCTTTAGCCGTGAAGAGGTTTTGGCTTGGATTGAGCGCGTTGAAAAACTAGCTCCAAACCAGAAGTTAGAATTTTTTGCCGACATAAAAATGGATGGTTTAGCCTGTTCACTTATTTATGAAGACGGTAAACTAGTACAGGCAGTCACTCGGGGGGATGGTTTTGTTGGTGAAGATGTTACTATGAACGTCCGCACTATCGAAAATGTACCCTTACGTCTACGTGATGACTCAAACTTCCGACAATTTCTACGAGGTCGTACTGAAATTCGTGGTGAAGTGATTATATACAAAAAGGATTTTGAAAAGTTGAATGAACAGCGTAAGGCAGAAAATCTTCCAATATATGCCAATCCCCGCAATTTAGCTGCTGGCAGTATCAGGCAGCTCGATCCAAAACTGGCAGCAGCTCGACCACTTCGTTTTCGTTCCTATGATCTTATTCGCGATGATGCTTCTGAGGTTCCAACAAATATGTTTGCGTATGAAGCACTACGGGGTATTGGACTTGCCAATAACTTACAGGCAACAGTATTCACAAAACTCGATGAATTGATGCAGTTTGTAAGTATATGGGATACGAAGCGCCATGAAATGCCTTTTAATACCGATGGCCTCGTCTTTAAGATCAATAGCCGCGCCCTATATGCACAGCTTGGTATTGTCGGGAAAGCGCCAAGAGCCGCAGTAGCATTTAAATTTGCCGCCGAGGAGGCAACAACGGTCGTTAAAGATATAGTGCTCAGTATCGGTCGTACGGGTGCTGCAACGCCGGTTGCCGTATTTGACCCCGTGCAGGTTGCCGGTACCACTGTTCAGCATGCGAGCTTGCATAATGCTGATGAGATCGAGCGGAAAGACATTCGTATCGGCGATACAGTTATTATTTTTAAAGCTGGCGACATCATTCCGCAGGTACTAAGAGTATTGAGCGAGCTACGCCCCAAGGGAGCTAAGAAGTTTTCCATGGAGCAAGAGCTCAAGCGCCAATATCCTGAACTCGAATTTGACCGTCCTGAAGGCGAGGTTGTCTACCGAGTAAAGGGAGCGAGTGGCACACTACTCCTTAAAAAGGCTATCGCACATTTTGCCAGTAAAAGCGCCCTAGATATCGATGGCCTCGGCGAGAAAAATGTTAATGCTTTAGTTGACGCGAAGCTTGTTCACGATATCGCGGATATTTATACGATTACCAAAGAGCAACTTCTTGAGTTGGATCGATTCGCTGAGGTCTCGGCCAATAACCTTATTCGAGCAATACAGAGTGTGAGGAAACCGGAGCTTCCTCGTTTTATCTACGGCCTTGGTATTCGGCACGTTGGACAACAAACCGCCATTGATCTAGTAGAATTTTTTGAGTCACTCGAAAAGTTGCAGCATGCTACGCTCGACGAACTGTCGAAGGTCGAGGGAATTGGACTAGTGGTGGCTGAGTCAGTATTGGCTTGGTTTGCTGACCCCGATAACGAAAAGCTACTCGCCAAGATTATTGATCTTGGCGTTACGCCACACTATGAGTCGCATGCCCACGGTCCACTCCATGGAATTAATTTTGTTATTACTGGTACCCTTGAACATATGGGGCGCGACGTTGCGGCCGAGCGCATTCGTTCTCTGGGTGGCACCTTTCAATCTTCAGTTGCCAAGGATACGACATACTTAGTAGTTGGCAAGAACGTCGGGGCTGCTAAATTAGCCAAGGCTCGTAAGCTTGGTATCAAAGAGCTCACTGAAGAAGAGCTACTTACGCAAATAGGTGAGCAGTAGTATGAAAAAGATAGTTTTTATCACTGGCAACCAACACAAAGCAGATTATCTGGCCCACTGGCTACGACTTCCGGTCACACATCATAAGCTGGACCTTGATGAATTACAGTCGCTTGATCCGTTTGTTGTTGCGGAGCACAAAGCCAGGCAGGCCTATGAAATATTGCAAGAGCCCGTGCTTGTTGAAGATACCTCTCTTCGGTTTACTGCTATGGGAAGGTTGCCTGGTACGCTTATTAAATGGTTCTTAGGAGAAGTAGGCAATTCAGGCCTATGTAAGATCGCGGATGGCTTGGGTAGCCGCGAGGCCCATGCCACAGTGACATATGGCTATTGCGATGGCAGGGATGTTCATTTTTTTGTTGGCACTACCCAGGGAAGTGTCGCTAAAGTACCCCGCGGTGAGCATGGCATGGGCTTTGACCCATCATTTATTCCTGATGGACAATCTAAGACATTTGCTGAGATGACAGTTGAAGAACTCGAGCCGTTTTCCCCTCGCGCTAAAGCCATCCTTAAATTAAAGGAATTTTTGGAGCAAGACTAACTACTTTCAAATCGACCAATGATCTGTTAAAATAATTTTTGAATTTGGGGCTGTAGCTCAGTTGGCTAGAGCGCTTCCATGGCATGGAAGAGGTCCAGGGTTCGAGTCCCTGTAGCTCCACCAGGAATTATTTGAAAGTCTACAGATACGAATGTAGACTTTTTTAGTACGAAAAAGTTTGGTTAGCGTACTCGTTAGGGTGGTCGGTCATATTGTCCTATAATTATTTACGATGAATAGGCTACGCAGCCAATAGATATAGTGATGCGATCAGCTATCTGGGCATTCTGCTCGATTACAGGACTACGCCGAAAGAGCGGTTATCGGCGCTTATTGCGGGGAGTTATTCAAGGTTATGTGGACCACTGGTCAGATGTTTCCAACAGAGGAGAAATGGGAGAGGGTTCGTGAGGTTATCGGCGAATATGCTGAACGCCGACCAGCACGAACAATTGACCCTAGTCATGCGAATGCCCTGTAGGTGGTTAGGCTATAAGTTCTCTTATCCCCTTAATTTCTAAAACTCAAGATCATCTCCAAAAGTTATCTTAGTGTCCTTTACGGTCACTAGGCGTTTGACAGAATTATACAATATCTATACAATATTAACGTATAGGAGAATAACTATGGCTACTAAAACGCTTAATATCGCACTGGATGAAAAGTTACTCAAGGACATTGATAGAGCAGTTAAACGAGACATGGGGACGCGAAGTGAGTATTTTAGACGTTTAGCGCTTGCGGATCTTGCACGCCGTAATCGATGGGAACAACTTTTTAACACCGGCAAAGCAGCCGGCAAAGAAATGGGCATTACAAGCGAAGAGCAAGTTTACAAGATACTTGAAGACTAGTTCATGCAACTATCCCCAAAACCTCAGGTGGTGATTGATACAAATATTTGGATATCTGGCCTTATTTTCGGAGGAGTGCCTGAAAAGGTCATTCGTCAATTTATTGAAGGACGAATAGTATTGGTTACGGCTGAAGAATTATTGAGCGAATTACGGCGCAAAATAACACGGAAATTTCCACTATTTGCACCACAACTTGCCCTACTTGAGGCTTCTATTAGAGAGGATGCTCTACTTGTGAAACTAGGTACAATATCCATTACCGTTAGTCGCGATGTGGACGACAATAAGTTTATTGAAGCAGCGATGGTAGGAGGTGCCCAATATATCATTAGTGGCGACAAGGATTTGCTTACGCTTGGCGCATATGGAGAAATAAAGATCCTCAAACCTGCTGATTTTCTAAAGCTTGCTTAGCTGATAGCTAGTAGTTTTCGCATCTCTTGGACCTCATCTTCGAGCTTGGCAGTTTCCTCATCGCTCATCTTACTCCATCCGCTTAAAGTTCCATTAACGTCCCTTATGCTCCACCATTTCGAGATTACGTATAAAGGAAACCACGAATTTCGTGGTTTCCTTTATTGTTAAAAATTGTCTTATCCGTTGTATAAGTTTTAGTCTCTTATGACTTTTTCCTAGCAAGTGTTGGCATGCAGGGGCGCTCTTATTTTCTGTTAAAATATAAGCTGTCAACGGAAACAAAAACACAGATGCTCGCTCCCTATTTATCCTGGCTCCTCATCTTTGTCGCCTTGCCAATGGGCTTACTTTGGGTATTTAATTGGCCGACAATTTGGAAATATCGATACATTCTGGCCTTATGTATGGCGATATCAGTATTTGTCGGTTTAATATGGGACTATCTGGATATTCAATTCAAAATATGGGGTTGGCCTAGCACATGTTGCACGTTTCCTCGTGTAGCAGGGCTTCCTACGGAAGAAATCCTGTTCATGTGTCTCGCGGGTTTAAATGTTTCTACGATGACGCTCGTGGCTAGGCATATATTACTATCACGTCGCATGAAGTCATATAGGATTCGAAGATGAATCATCTTACGTACTTGGCCTCAATTTTGTTGTTCTGTGGGGTAGCGTGGTTAGTCCTGTGGCAAAAATATAAGAAAATATTGCAGCGTGATCGATTCGTGCTCGTGATTATAGTTGCGCTTGGTTTACTATTTGCTACCCCTGAATATTTTGCTTTACGTTGGGGTGCTTGGTACTACAATCCACAGCGTACGCTAGGGGTCCACTATATTACCGAACTGGAGTCATTTGGTTTTAGCGCCGGCATCTTTCTATGCCTTGCTGCAATTACTCTGGTCTCTGCGGATAGATTTGATAGCTCGATGAAAGTCCAGAAGCGTAGGCGAGGTCGTTTCAGGAAAGGCTGATCTATCCATTTGCCTTAAAGCCTAACTAATGCGCGATAAGATGTCGAGCTTCAAATCTTCGCGAGCTTAACCTATAGCCTTTTTAGATGCTCATAGCCTAGGTTACTACAATGCCCGTTGACATTTTGGTCGACGGGCATTGTGATGTATTCCTTATCTTTAGGATTTAAATGCAGCTGCTGTTTCTCGCAAGTCTTGCGCATACAGTTCTGGTGTTTGCAATGGTGCAAAGTGACCGGACATAATTTCAGTGTAGCGCTTAACCTCAGCCTGACGCTCAGCCCACTCGCGCGGTAGAGGAGCGTCATAAGCCATATGTGCGATTGCCGTAGGTACTGATACGCGAGCTGGTTGCTTGGGGCCGCCTGGCTGCGCATAGATCGCACGAGCATTTTCAGCGTACATACGCATTGCGGAGTTCATCGTTTCTGTCACCCAGTAAATCATGATGTTAGTGAGGAGCTCGTCTTTCGTGAATGCGTCTTCATCTCCGCCACTCCAGGTGTAGAATTTTTCCACGATCCAGGAGGCTAGCCCGGCAGGTGAGTCATTCAAAGCATAGCCCAACGTTTGTGGTTTTGACGATTGGAGCATATTGTATGCGCCTTCGGTATACCACCACTGCTGGAGAGTCTTCGCGAATTCTTGCTCAACCTGTGACAGAGTAGAAAAATCTTCTTGTCCCGTGGGATAG
>Ga0206942_1258_pt1 | contig 13923 bp, 13 predicted proteins | sample Alteio_BWOrgHeat_6_FD_153253 | JGI IMG/M metagenome (GOLD analysis project Ga0206942, IMG submission 153253) | Enriched cells from forest soil in Barre Woods Harvard Forest LTER site, Petersham, Massachusetts, United States -... | ecosystem: Environmental > Terrestrial > Soil > Temperate forest > O... | reverse complement strand
CCATGGCCGTTTCGGCGAGGATGGTGGCATGCAGGGCGTGCTCGAACTGCTCAAAATTCCTTACACCCATTCGGGCGTGCTGGCTTCGGCCGTGGCGATGGATAAGCCAATGGCGAAAGTGATTTTTGCTGCAGCTGGCCTTACGGTGGCGCAAGGCAAGGTCGTGCATAAGGCTGAGCTGTTTGGCCAAGACCCCATGCCGCGCCCCTATGTGGTGAAGCCCGCGAATGAAGGTTCGAGCGTGGGGGTGAAGCTGGTGTTCGAGAAAGATAATTTCTTTTTCACCGAGCAAAACTGGCCCTATGGCGAGACGGTGCTGGTCGAAAAATACGTGCCCGGCCGTGAGCTGACGGCGGCGGTGCTCGATGACGTGTGTCTGGGCGTCACGGAAATCACAATTCCCAAAGGTTTTTACGATTACGACAATAAATATACTGCGGGTGGTTCGGTGCATATCTGCCCCGCGCAATTACCGCAGAAAATTTACGATGAAGTGATAAAAATGGCCGTCACCGCCCATCAGGCACTGGGTTGCCGCAGCCTGAGCCGCTCCGATTTCCGTTGGGATAAGCAGGGCGATGGTAAAATTTACATTCTCGAAACCAACACCCAGCCGGGGATGACGCCGCTGTCGCTCAGCCCGGAACTGGCCGCCTATGCGGGCATTAGCTTCAACGCACTGGTGCAAAAATTGATCGATGGAGCGCGCCTCGATGGCTAAACGTGCGCGCATCAAAGTGAAACCAGCGGCGGGCGTGCGCAGCACCTCGCGCCACGAAGCGCAGGCGCAGTTTCACCGCAAAAAACAGCAGCAGCGCATGCGGCAATTGCGCCGCCGCGTGGCGCTGATCGGCTGCGGCATTGTGGGCGTCGCGTTTGCGATTGGCAGCTGGCGCATCGAGCATTCGGGCGTGCTGCAGCAATGGACGCAGCATAATAGCGACCGGTTCTGGAACATCACGTCAGCCGCGGGTTTCGAGGTGAAGCAGGTCTATCTCACGGGGCGCGAACATGCGGATCCGATGGTGGTAAAAGCAGCGCTCAACGTGCAGCCCGGCGTGCCGATTCTGGCGCTGCCGCTGAAAGAAATGCAGGCGCGGCTGGAGGCGATTCCGGAAGTGAAAGCGGCGGTGATTTCGCGCCAGCTGCCGGGGGCGATTTCCATCGCGCTCACCGAACGTTCGCCCGCCGCCTGGTGGCAACGCGGCGACAGCCATGTACTCGTCGATAGCGACGGGATTGTGCTGGCGCGCGGCAATTATCCGAATATGGACAAACTGCCGGTGATGGTGGGCGAAGATGCGCCGAAACATGTGCGCGAACTGACCACTTTGCTTGCGAGTGAACCGAGTTTGCAGCATGAAGTAGTGGCGGCGGTGCGCGTGGGCGATCGTCGGTGGAATGTGCAGCTGAAGCGCGACATCACCGTGATGCTACCCGAGGGTGACCCGGCGCAGGCATGGAAGCGCTTCGCAACATTGGTGATCACGGATGGGCTGTTCAATAAAGCTATCCGTAGTGTGGATATGCGTATGGAAGATCGGGTTTTTATCATGCCACTTGAACAACAGAAATCGATGGTTACACTAACCAACGCGAAAGAGACTTAAGAGGACCACGATGCGCGAACGCCCATCCGCCACACGAGAAATTATTGCTGCGCTGGATATCGGCACGACCAAGATCGCCTGCCTCATCGCGCGGGTGACGGACGAGGGTGAATTGTCGGTGATTGGCGTGGGCCATCAGCTCGCGCGCGGCATTAAATCCGGCGTGATTACCGATGTGGGCGAGGCGGGGACATCCATTGCGGCTGCGGTGCATGCGGCCGAACAAATGGCTGGCGAAACGGTTGAGAATATCATCGTCACGGTGAATGGTAGTAACCTTAAATCACGTAACGTGTCGGTCGAGCTTGAAGTGCTGGCGGATGGCGTGAGTGACCAGGATATTGCCGACATTATTCGCGAAGGCTGCGCCAGTCTGGATGCGCCAGATACTACGATCCTCCATTATTTCCCGGCGCATTATCAGCTCGATGGCGCGCGCGGCTTGCGTGATCCGCGTGGCATGATCGGCAAAAAACTCGGCGCGGAATTGCAGATCATCACCGCGCGCGAAAGCTACATTCGCAACCTCTCGCAATGCATCGCTCGCGCGCGCCTCAATATCGACGATTACGTGATGGCGTCGCATGCTTCGGCGATGAGCGTGCTCGAGGAAGATGAAATGAATCTCGGCGTCACGCTGATTGATATGGGCGGTGGCGTCACCAGTTTCTCGGTGTTTGTCGGTGGCCGCAACGTCTATTCCGATTCGATTCCCGTCGGCGGCAATCACGTGACGAGCGATATCGCGCAAGGCCTCTCAACCAATCTGCACCACGCGGAGCGCTTGAAAACCCTACATGGTAGCGCGATTAATTCGGTCAAAGATTCGGAAGTGATGATCGATGTGCCGCAACTCGGTGAGCGCGAGGAAGACGAGCCAACCACCATGCCGCGCGCGATGCTGGTCGGCGTGATTCGCCCGCGTATGGAAGAAATTTTTGAATTGATTCGCGGCAAGCTTGAAGCCAGCGGTGTCGATAAAATCGCCGGCCGCCGCTGCGTGCTCACGGGTGGTGCCAGCCAGATGCTTGGTGTCGGCGATCTCGCTGCGCGCATGCTCGGCAAACAGGTGCGCAAAGGTAAGCCGATGCCGATTGCAGGCCTCGCTGAAGCTGTAAGTGGCCCGGCATTCGCCAGCGTTATCGGCATGCTGCGCTATGTGAGCCACCGCCCCTGGGAAGAAGAAATTTTGAACGCCGAAGCCTCGCGTCGCCATTGGCTGCCCGAGCGCATCGCCAACTGGTTTAAAGAGAATTTCTAATGGAACTGAATGCGACCACCATGCTGCTGCGCAACCTCAAAGCCTCGGTTGAGGCGAAACAACTTTTCGCGACACAAACCGAGCAGCAGGCGATCTTTCAGCGCGCCGCCGATGCAGCGATTGCCAGTTACCAATCCGGCGGCCGGCTCTATATCGCGGGCAATGGCGGCTCGGCAGCAGACGCGCAGCATCTGGCGGCGGAATTCGTCAGTCGCCTTGCGCGCGAACGCACAGCGCTGCCCGCCGAAGCGCTGACGGTCGATACCTCGATCCTCACTGCCATCGGCAACGACTATGGCTACGAACATGTTTTTTCGCGCCAGATTGCGGCGAAGATGACCAGCAAAGATATTTTCCTTGGGATCACTACGTCTGGCAAATCGCCCAACATTATCAAGGCGCTTGAAATGTGCCGATCGATGGGCATCCCAACGATTGTATTCACCGGCCATGATGGAGGGCTGGTGAAAGCGCACGCCGATTACTGCATCATCGCGCCGGGCATGGCGACCAGCACGATTCAGGAAATCCATATCGTACTGGCGCATACACTTTGCGAAGCGGTTGAAACCGCCATCTGCGTCTAATGCACGCTACGCTGTATCACCCTCGCGGCGAAACAGCAAAGCCCTGCGTTTTTCTCGACCGCGATGGTACGATCAATGTCGATAAAAACTATCTCTATAAGCCCGAAGATTGGGAATGGATCGCCGGGGCGAAAGAAGCGATTTTACGCGCCAATCAAGCCGGGTTTCTGGTGGTAGTGGTGAGTAATCAATCGGGTATTGCGCGAGGATTATATACGGCGAAGGATGTCGAGTTGCTGCACCAATTTGTGCATCATGAGCTGCAGCAAATAGGCGCACACATCGATGCGTTTTATTTTTGCCCGCATGGACCGGATGATGGATGCGATTGCCGCAAACCATCGCCGAAAATGCTGCAGCATGCGGCGCAGCAATTGAATATCGATCTGCAGCATTCTTATATGATCGGTGACAAGGTGATTGATGTGCAAGCAGGCATAAATGCTGGCGTTAAGTCGATATTGGTGCGAACTGGGCAGGGTGCAGAAGAAGCAAAAAAAGTGAAGACAGAAACGGTTATCGTTGAAGATCTCGATGCAGCAATGATGGTTGCAAAAATCGCTTAGTGCGTATTGGCAATATACCAATCGAGGGCAACAGCAAGCCCATCATTGATGCGATGCGTCGGCGCGTAACCCAGTAAATTGGCGGCTTTGGAGATATTAGCGAGCGAGTGGCGCACATCGCCGGCGCGGAATTCGCGATGTTCGGGCACGGCGTTGTGCAGGTTGGGGAAATGCGTGGAAAGTGCGGTGCGCAAGGCGGAATAGAGTTCGTTGAGGGACGTACGATCGCCGACGGCGACGTTATAGACCTGGTTGATGGCGGCGGGATTGCTGGTAGTGGCGGCGAGCAGGTTGGCTTGCACTACGTTGCCGACATAGCAGAAATCACGACTCGTTTCGCCATCGCCGTTGATATAGACGAGCTCGCTTTTGATGAGGCTGGCGATCCATTTGGGAATCACTGCGGCGTAGGCACCATTGGGGTCCTGGCGCTCGCCGAAGACGTTGAAATAGCGTAGGCCGATCGAGGAAAATCCGTAGCAGCGGGCGAAGACGTCGGCGTAGAGTTCGTTGACGTATTTCGTAACGGCATAGGGCGAGAGCGGTTTGCCGATTTCGTCTTCGACTTTCGGCAGGCCGGGATGGTCGCCGTAGGTGGAGCTTGAGGCGGCATAGACGAAGCGTTTCACGCTTGCGTCGCGGCTGGCGACGAGCATGTTCAGAAAGCCGTCGATATTGCTGGCGTTCGTGAGCAGCGGGTCTTCGATGGAGCGGGGGACGGAGCCGAGCGCCGCTTCGTGGAGTACGTAATCGGCGTTTTGCACGGCTTTCTGGCAATCTTCGAGCTTGCGGATATCGCCTTCGATGAAGGTGAAATGCTGCCAGTGTTTCTCGCTCACCGCTGTGCGAATCTGGTCAAGATTATGGCGATGGCCGGTGGAGAAATTATCCAAACCGACAACTTGTTGATTCAGTTTTAGCAGCGTTTCGACGAGATGGCTGCCGATGAAACCTGCAGCCCCCGTGACGAGCCAGCGCTTAGGCGATTGGCCCAGTGCATCGGCGAGCTGCACATAGGCGGTCATAGGCGCATGTCCGTTTGATCGGCAGGGAAGAGATATTTGATGTCGTAAATGACATGCGGGTCTTTGCCGAAGCTACGGATTTTCTCGATGCCCAGATCTTTGAATTGTCTGTGTGCAACCGCGAGGATGATGGCATCATACGCACCCGGCTGCGGCGCGGTAATCGGTGTGATGCCGTATTCATGCTGCGCTTCTTTGGCGTCGACCCATGGGTCGTAGACATCGACTTGCGCGTGATAATTCTGCAGTTCTTGAATCACATCAATCACGCGGGAGTTGCGTAGATCGGGGCAGTTTTCCTTGAAGGTAAGACCCATCACTAGCACGCGCGCGCCATCGCTATGGATGCGTTTGCGCGACATGGTTTTTACCAGTTGCGCCACCACATACGCACCCATGCCATCATTGAGGCGGCGGCCGGCGAGGATGATTTCGGGATGGTAGCCGATGGCTTCGGCTTTGTGCGTGAGATAGTAGGGATCGACGCCGATACAGTGGCCGCCGACCAGGCCGGGGCGAAAGGGCAGGAAGTTCCATTTGCTGCCGGCCGCCTGCAGTACGGCTTCGGTATCGAGGCCCATTTTGTTGAAGATGATAGCGAGCTCATTGATGAGGGCGATATTGAGATCGCGCTGCGTGTTTTCAATCACCTTGGCGGCTTCGGCGACGCGTATGCTTGGTGCGCGATGGGTGCCCACGGTGACGATTTCGCAATAGAGCGTGTCCACCACATCGGCGATTTCGGGTGTGGAACCGGCAGTGACTTTTTTGATGGTGGTGATGCGATGTTCTTTATCGCCGGGATTGATGCGCTCGGGTGAATAGCCACAATAGAAACCCACGGCGAGGGCTGGCGATTTTTGTTCTGTGTGGGTGATATATTTCAGGCCGGAAAATTTCTCGAGCACGGGGACGCAGTCATCTTCCGTCGCGCCGGGATAGACGGTGGATTCGTAGATCACGATATCGCCAGCCTTAAGTACTTTGCCGACGGTTTCGCTGGCGCCTAGCAGCGCGCTCAAATCCGGGCGTTTGTTTTTGTCGATGGGGGTGGGGACGGTGACGATATAGCAATTGCAGTTGCGCAAATCGTCGAGGTTCGTGGTGAAAGTGAGATGTTTCGCGTCGCGCAATTCTTCAGCTGAGGTTTCCAGCGTGCGATCATGTCCGGTTTTGAGTTCGTTGATGCGCGCTTCGTTGATATCGAAACCAATGACGGCGCGTATTTTGCCGAACTCGACCGCGAGCGGTAGCCCGACATAACCCAGGCCGATAATCGCTAATTTGATGTCTGCTGATTTCATGGGTTTGCGCTACTGGATTTTGAACCGCGTTGCACGTGTAAAATGCGCCTAATCGAAATAATCCGCTTCAGCGAAGGCGACGCCTTTTTCATCTTTAGCGGATAATTGCGGTTTTGCGCCCGAGGGTAGCTGCCAGTTTATGCCCAGTTTTGCATCGTCCCAGCGAATGCTGCGTTCATGCTCAGGTGCATAATAGTCGGTGGTTTTATAGAGTACTTCCGCTGTTTCCGAGAGCACCACAAAACCGTGGCCAAAACCTTCAGGTACCCAGAGCTGGTGTTTATTCTCGGCACTCAAGCGATAAGTAACCCATTGGCCGAAATTGGGTGAAGAACGGCGTAGATCGACCGCCACATCGAGTATTTCGCCCACCACGACACGCACCAGTTTGCCTTGGGGCTGTTTGATTTGATAATGTAGGCCGCGCAACACATATTGCTGTGATTTGGAGTGGTTATCCTGCACAAAGCTGTGCGTATTGCCGGTCGCTTTATTGAATTTCGTCTGATTAAAACTTTCAAAAAAGAAGCCGCGCGTATCACCGAACACCTGCGGTTCAACTAAGAAAACATGAGGGAGGGCAGTTTTTGTGGTGTGCATAAACCCTTTAAATATAAGTAAAATCAAAATGGTGGCGTAAGCCGCCCTCGTCCAAGAGGAGCGGGGTTCAAGCTTCTGTCAAGTGGTATCTGTGAATATCGTAGCATTTGGCTTGACAAATTTCACAAATGTATTACTATTGACCATAATATAAAAGCTACAGGAAGTGGCGTTTGCTGTCCAGGATAGACGATTTTTTGACAGATATTCGAAATAATTTTCTATCTCGGTGCAGTGGCTTTAACGGAGTGAGCCATGACGGCTATTGGAAATATTTCGAGTTCTGGCGTTATAAGCGACGTACAGACAGTGGCAGCAAAGCCTAAGCCTGCGTCGAATTTACCGACGCCAGGGCAACAGGTGAATACTGGTCACCCTCAAGCCGATGGTGTGCAAATTGATTTAAGCGATGCTGCAAAAGAAGCCCTGAAGGCGCAGTTGGCTCAGGAAGATCAGAAAACAGAAACGCAACAAACCACCACGGGCGCGCAGGATATCAGTGATAAAATCGCTGAGGCCAAACGTCAGGTGCAGGGCCAAGTCGGTATCGGTGCGGTGAGTGATGTTGTTGATGGATTCGGTAATATAGATACCGCCAAACTGGCGGAACTCGAAGCACAGCAGGCGCAGCCGCTGACGCCAGCGGTGCCGACGCTTTCGTAATTCCCGCTTTGAAATTCGTATTGGCTATGCTACCCGGATGAACCCCATCCGAGTCCCCCTATGACTTTATCCGCCACCACCCCCATTTCCGAACCTGAAGCTGCGCGTGCGCCACGTCTGGTACTGGTCGATGGTTCTGGCTATATTTTTCGCGCGTATCATGCATTGCCACCGCTTACCCGCCCCGATGGGATTGCCGTGGGCGCGGTTTACGGCTTCACCACGATGCTGATGAAACTGCGCGAGACTTATGCGAATGATCGGCTGGTGGTAATTTTCGATGCCGGGCGCAAAAGTTTTCGTAACGAGATTTATCCCGAATACAAGGCCCACCGTCCGCCCGCGCCGGATGATTTGATTCCACAATTTGCGCTGGTGCGTGAGGCCACGCGGGCGCTCAATTTGCCCTCGATTGAGCTGGAGATGGTGGAGGCGGACGATCTCATCGCCAGTTATGCACGCGCGGCGAGAGCTGAGCAGATGGAAGCGCTGATTATCTCTTCCGACAAGGATTTGATGCAGCTCATCACCGACGGCGTGTGCATGCTCGATCCGATGAAAAATAAACCCATCGGACCGGCGGAAGTATTGGAGAAATTCGGTGTTGCGCCCGAGAAAGTGATCGAAGTACAGGCGCTCATCGGCGATGCGGTCGATAACGTACCGGGTGTGCCTAGCATTGGACCGAAAACGGCGGCGGAGCTGATCAATCAATTCGGTGATGTCGAAAATCTGCTCGCCAATCTCGACCAAATTAAACAGCCCAAACGCCGCGAAGTGCTTGCCGCCAATGCCGAAGCTGCGCGCCTGTCTCGCCGCCTGGTCGAGTTGAAATGCGATGTACCGCTGCCGAGTCCTTTAAGTGATTTTGCTATTCATCCAATCGATCAAAATGTACTGCAGCAATTCCTGCAGGCGCAGAATTTCAATGCGTTGCTCAAACGATTGAATCTCGCGGTGGCGGAGAAGCCGGTTATCGCTGCGCCTGCGCGTGAAGGGCAAACAGTGGTTGCCGTCCCATCGATTGACGCGAGCTACGAAACGATCCGGGATGCCGCCGCATTGCAGCATTGGGCGCAGGAAGCGCTCGCGACGGGCGTGCTGGCGATCGATACGGAAACGACCAGCCTGAGCGCAACAGAAGCGCAACTCGTCGGCATTTCGCTCAGTACCAAACCTGGCCACGCATGCTATATTCCCATCGGACATCGGGGCGAGGTAAAGGCTGCGCAAACGAATCTCTTCGGCGATGCAGAGAGTGGCGGGACTCAGTTGAGCGGTGCGCTATTGCCCGACCAATTGCCGCTCGCAAAAGTGATCGAGATTCTGCAGCCGGTACTGATCGATCCGCATGTGCTCAAAATCGGCCATAATCTGAAATACGATCTCACTGTTTTACACAATCATGGGATGCAAATCACTCCGCTGGCTGATACGATGTTGATGTCCTATTGCCTCGGTGGCGGGCTGAATGCGCATGGGCTTGACCCGCTGGCGATGCAGCATTTCGGCCATAAAATGATCTCATTCAGTGAAGTCACTGGAACCGGTAAAGCACAAAAGAATTTTTCCGAAATCGCCATCGACACCGCGACAAATTACGCTGCCGAGGATGCGGATTTTACGATGCAGCTGTATGAAAAACTTGCACCTGAAATTCCGAAATACCAAGTTGCAACTGTCTATGAAACCATCGAGCGGCCACTGATTCCAGTCATCGCGTCAATGGAACAGGCAGGGATTCTTGTCGATACCAAATTACTTGCCGAACTATCGGTCGAGTTCGCGGGAAAAATTGCGGCGGTGGAAAAAGAAATTATTGCGCTCGCGGGCGTCCCATTCTCCGTCGGCAGCCCCAAGCAGCTCGGTGAAATATTGTTCGATAAAATGCAGCTGCCGGGCGGGAAAAAATCGGCCAAATCCGGCGCCTATACGACCGATGCAGAAACGCTCGATACGCTCGCGGAAGCAGGCTACCCCATCGCACAAAAGGTGCTCGAATGGCGGCAATTTTCGAAGCTCAAAAGCACCTATACCGATGCGCTGGGCAAAGCCATTTCCCCGCGTGACGGGCGGGTGCATACCAGTTATTCGATGGTTGGCGCATCGACCGGCCGCCTTGCCTCGAGCGAACCGAATTTACAGAATATTCCGATTCGCACCGAAGAAGGCAAACGCATTCGCACTGCGTTTATCGCGGCACCAGGCTATCAACTCATCTCGGCGGATTATTCGCAAATCGAATTGCGTCTGCTTGCGGAGATGGCCGATATCCCCGTACTGCGCGATGCCTTCCGCAACAATATCGATATTCATGCTGTGACGGCGAGCCAGATGTTCGGCGTGCCGGTCGGCGAGGTGAGTGGCGAACTACGCCGCCGCGCGAAGACGATCAATTTCGGGATTATTTATGGTATCAGTGCGCATGGGCTTGCCTCGCGCCTTGGCATTTCGCGGCAGGAGGCGGGGGATTACATTGCCCGCTATTTCGGTCAATATCCCGGCATTCGCGAATATATGGACCGCACCATCGCCTTCGCGCGCGAGCACGGCTATGTGACCACGCTCTACGGTCGCAAAGTCCATTTCCGCGATATCAATGCCAAAAACGGCGCGATGCGGCAATTCTCGGAACGTGCCGCGATCAATGCGCCATTGCAGGGCACGGCCGCCGATATCATCAAACGCGCGATGGTGAGTGTGTCGCAATTACTTGGCACCGGGCCTGCGCGATTATTGCTGCAGGTGCATGATGAACTCATCGTCGAAGCGCCCGCCGCGCAGGCCGCGGAACTGGCGCAGCAGGTGAAGAAAGTGATGGAACAGGCGGCTATGCTATCTGTGCCGCTCACGGTCGAAGTCGGCGTCGGCGTACATTGGGGCGCAATCCATTGATTTTGGACTCCTTAATTTAGGCCATAAAAGCGACGAATTTATTTGGCTTGCGACACATTTATCCCTATAACGCCCATTCACTTGAGAATGGAATTCCATGACCAGTCTGAATGATTTTACCGCGAAACTCAAACCCGTCATCATTTCGGGGCGCGAAGTGCTGCCGATTGTCGAAGGCGGCAAAGGGGTGGGCGCAAGCAACGGTCGCACTGCGGGTGCGTTCGCCGCGGCGGGTGCTGTGGGCACATTTTCGGGCGTGAATCAGTTGGAATTCGATGCGCAGGGCAATGCACTGCCGAACGTCTATCATAGCGCCACGCGCCGCGATCGCCACGAAGAGCTGGTCGCTGAAGGCATCCGCTCCGGTATTCAACACGCGCAATGGGCGCATGAAATTTCCGGTGGCGAAGGCCGCATCCACATGAATATTCTGTGGGAAATGGGCGGTGCCGATCGCGTGATGGAAGGCGTGCTTGAAGGCGCCAAAGGTCTCATCCATGGTGTCACTTGCGGTGCGGGGATGCCCTATCGTCTGAGCGAACTTGCCGCGAAACATAATGTCTATTATCACCCGATTATCTCGTCGATGCGTGCGTTTCGCGCGCTGTGGAAACGTTCTTATTCGAAATATGCCGACCTGCTCGGCAGCGTGGTCTATGAAGATCCATGGCTTGCAGGTGGGCATAACGGCCTCAGCAATTCCGAAGATCCCGAGCGCCCCGAGGATCCGTATCCGCGCGTGGCGGAGCTGCGCCGCTTCATGAATGAAATTGGGTTGCATCATGTGCCGATCATCATGGCCGGTGGGGCATGGCACCTGAAAGATTGGGAAAACTGGCTCGATAATCCGGAGATCGGTGCGATCGCATTTCAGTTCGGCACGCGCCCGCTGTTGACGCAGGAAAGTCCTATTCCGCAAGCCTGGAAAGAAAAAATTGATGACGCTGAAAAAAGGCGACATTTTCCTCAATAATTTCTCGCCGACGGGTTTTTATTCTTCGGCGGTTAACAATAATTTTATCCGCGAGCTTCGTGCGCGCAATGAACGCCAGATCGCATTTTCCACCGAGCCCGAAGGCTACCGCACCGAACCATTTTTATTTGGGCCTCGCAAACGCCCGCATTACGTGACGCCAGAAGATAAAGAGAAGTCCGATCAATGGATCGCGCTGGGATTCTCTGATCCCATGAAAACGCCGGATGACACATTGATGTTCGTGGCGCCCGAAAAGGCCGCCGAGATCCATCAGGATCAGGTCGATTGCATGGGTTGTTTGTCGCATTGCCGCTTCAGCAACTGGAAAGACCATGAAGATTTCACCACCGGCAAAAAAGCCGATCCGCGCAGTTTCTGTATCCAGAAAACGCTGCAGGATATTGTGCGTGGCGGGTCGATCGACAATAACCTGATGTTCTCTGGCCATAACGCCTACCGTTTCGGCAGCGATCCGTTCTACGCGAAAGGCTTCGTGCCGACGGTGAAGCAGCTGATTGAGCGGATTTGTAGCGGCTACTAGCTACTGAAACACTTCCTCGCGCGTGACGCCCCAGATATCGGCTTTGCGAATCCATGCATCGCGGTTTTGGATATTCACTTCGCACCAATCCGGCAGGCAGGCTTTCAGGCCCCCAATCACTGTAGCAGCTGCGCGCATGACCGGCTGGCCGGTCACTTCGGGGCGCGAATAGAGATTCTGCGGCTTATCCATAATCATGATGGTGCGATGGCCGTCGATCGCGCCCTTATGCACCCAGCCGGATGATCCCTCAAAATCCTTGATTTTACGCCAGTGAGCGAACTCTTCCACCACCTGCACCGGCAGATGCGCGCGGTGATAGACATAGCGAATCGGGTAGCGTTTGCCGGGGCCGACGCGCACATTGACCTCGTCATATTTCAGCGAGACATAGCGCGGGATTGGCAGGTTTGAAGGGTTCAGAATCGAAGGTTCCGGCGCTGTGGCGTGCGACATAGTGCCCACGCTAAAAGCGCAGAACGTCGCGATGGTGATAGTACGCAGCCAGTGATTCATAGCGCGTAGCATATCGCAATTTTAAAGGGTTGCCAGTGAAAGCTATATTGCTATGCAAACAGGGCAATGCGGGTCGCGCTGGCGGGCGATCAGGCGTTGCATGCCGCTTTTGCCATCGATGACGGCGAGTTGGGCCGTGAATGCCGGAAATCCGAGAATCACCCGCAACACTTCGAGCGCTTGCGCACTACCAATTTGCCCGGCAAACGGTGCGAGAATGCCGAGATTGCAGGTGCGCTCATCGGCGGCATTGGGGTGCACGAGACAGTGATAGCAGCCTGCCTGCGGCGCGAGATGCGGCGCGATGGTGAGCAGCTGTCCAGCAAAGCCCGACACGGCCGCACTCACCAATGGAATGCGCTGCGCAACGCACGCTGCATTGACTGCAAAGCGCGTCGCGAATTGATCGCTGCCATCGGCGACGATATGGTAGTTGGAAATAATCTCGGCCGCATTCTCGGCGGTCAGGGCGAAAGGATAAATCGTGACGTTACACTCAGGATTCAGCTCTGCCACGCGGTCGCGCGCGGATTCCACTTTCAGCCGACCGATATCACCGGTTTCGTGGATGATCTGCCGCGGCAGATTCGATAATTCCACACGGTCATCGTCAATCATGCCCAAATGGCCGACACCACTCGCTGCAAGATAGGTAACGAGCGGCGCACCGAGTCCACCCACACCAATTACCAGCACTTTCGCACACGCAAGTTTTTGCTGCCCATCGTGGCCCACTTCCGGCAAAGCAATTTGGCGGACATAGCGGCGCTCGAAATCGATGCGCATTAGTCCGCGAACAGATCGGTCGAGATATAGCGCTCGTGCGCCTCAATCGCATTGCTGAACAAGCAGGTGCTGTGGCAACGGTGTACGCTAAACTCGAATTTTTTAATCCACTTTCCTCGGTGAAAGACCGTATCGCACTGTCGATGGTCGAGGCTGCCGAAGCCGATGGCAAGCTGAAACCCGGTGCAATTCTTGTCGAGCCGACTTCGGGTAACACAGGCATTGCGCTTGCATTCGTCTGTGCGGCAAAGGGCTACAAACTGATTCTCACCATGCCGGAATCAATGTCGCTCGAACGTCGGAAAATGCTGAAATTCCTAGGCGCGCAACTCGAGCTGACACCCGCCAGCAAAGGCATGCGCGGCGCGATTGAGAAAGCCGAAGAGATTGTGGCGAGCAACCCCAACGCGCTGATGCTGCAACAATTCAATAACGCAGCTAACCCGGCAGCACATATTGCTACCACCGCACATGAAATCTGGGACGATACAGATGGCAAAGTCGATGTATTCGTAACGGGTGTGGGCACGGGCGGCACCATCACGGGCGTCAGCAAAATTCTGAAAGAGAAAAAACCGAGCGTAAAAATCGTC
>Ga0206942_1257_pt1 | contig 13963 bp, 15 predicted proteins | sample Alteio_BWOrgHeat_6_FD_153253 | JGI IMG/M metagenome (GOLD analysis project Ga0206942, IMG submission 153253) | Enriched cells from forest soil in Barre Woods Harvard Forest LTER site, Petersham, Massachusetts, United States -... | ecosystem: Environmental > Terrestrial > Soil > Temperate forest > O... | reverse complement strand
CGTGCTGTCGCCAATGCTGGCGTTGCTGCAATGGCAGTTCCCATCGTTCCCGTGGTTTCTCTCCGGTTTCGCGGCGCTCGCGATGTCCCTGTCGCTTTACGAGATTCTCCATGCGATCAACCACTGGCCGTTCGAAAAATGGGAGCCGCTGATCGAGCATCCGCGCTGGGGCAAATTCTGGCGCCCGGCCTATGCGTTTCATTTGCGCCACCACGCCGTGACCGACTGCAACGAATCCATTTCCGGTTACTTCGGGCTGCCGCTTGCCGACTGGACCTTCGGCACCTGCGTGATTCCGCAGACGATATATGCCGAAGGCGAGGAATGGACGCCGGACAAATTTAGCTGCCCGCATCCGCTCCGGTTAATCCGATGGTTTGATGCGTGGGCCGATCGCGTCGTGCAGCGGCGTCGCGCGCGGGCGGCAGCGGAGCGGAAGCCGGAGGCCGAGGCGGCACCGAGGGCGCCGGCCATGCCCGTTTATACGCGAGGCGAAGAGATCGCGAATTGGGTGACGCACGGGATCGGCCTCGTGATGAGCGCCGTAGGCCTCACCTTGTTGGTTGTATTTTCCAGCCTGCACGGCGATGCGTGGCATGTGGTCAGTTTCGCCGTGTTCGGGCTCGCCCTGCTGACACTGTATACCGTCTCGACGCTCTACCACTCCCGCCGCAGCGCACGCGGGAAGGCGCTTTTCCGGAAACTGGATCACGCCGCGATTTTCCTGCTCATCGCCGGCACCTATACGCCGCTTCTGCTCACGAGTCTCCGCGGCCCCTGGGGATGGTCGCTCTTTGGCGTCGTTTGGGGATTGAGCGGGGCGGGTGCGGTGTTTCAGCTCTTCTTTGGCGAACGCTACCGGCTGGTTTCGACGCTCGCCTATCTCTTCCTTGGCTGGCTGATCGTCGTCGCGCTCAAACCCCTGGTGGAGAATGTCCCGGTAGGCGGGTTGTGGCTGCTGCTGGCCGGTGGACTTTCCTACACGGTTGGCGTGATCTTTTATCGGTGGCACCGGTTGCGCTATCATCACGCGGTGTGGCATACCTTCGTGCTCGGCGGCAGCACGTGTCATTTCCTGGCCGTGCTGCTCTTTCTGCTGCCGCGGACGGCGTAGGCGGCCTGATGCCGGGCTTGTCCCCATCTGGGGCGGCTGTACTGTCTGAAAAAGATGATTCTCGAAGTCGCCATTCTCGACGTTAAGCCCAGCCAAGAAGCAGCCTTTGAGCGCGATTTTGCCACAGCGTCAGCTTACATTAGCGGCGTTGCGGGTTACCTTTCGCACGAGCTACAGCGATGCGTTGAAAAGAAGAGCCGATATATTTTGCTCGTACACTGGGAGACTTTGGAAGCACACACCGAAGGTTTTCGAAAATCGCCACAGTATTCCGAATGGAAGAAGCTACTTCATCATTACTATGACCCGTTTCCCTCGGTGGAGCACTATTCGCCGGTTTATGAAGAAAAAGGCTGACCGGCTTCGTTAGTCTGTTTTCCGAATGAAGCCCAAATTTAATTTCGATCCGGTGGAGGCGGTCGCACATTTGCGCACCAGCGATGCGGTGCTGGGTGCGTTGATCGACCGGGTCGGCCCGCTGGCCTTGGAACTGAAGTCGGCCGACAGCCTGTTCGAGGCGATGCTGCGATCGATTGTTTACCAGCAATTGCACGCCAAGGCGGCGTCCACGATCCTCGGGCGAGTGCTGGTCGAGCTGGCCCGGCATGGCGGGGCGAGCCCGGAGGCGCTGGCCCGGGTCCCCGACGCGGCGTTGCGCGGAGCGGGCCTTTCCGCCAACAAGCTGCTCGCGCTGCGCGACCTTGCGGCCAAGTGCATCGAGGGCACGGTGCCGTCGATGAAGGAAGCACGCAGACTGAGCGACGACGAACTGATCGCTCGGCTGACCACGGTGCGTGGCATCGGCCCGTGGACGGTGCACATGCTGCTCATTTTTTATCTCGGCCGGCCCGATGTGATGCCGGCGAGCGATTTTGCGATCCGGGCTGGCTTCAAGAAACTCTACAAGAAACGCAAGGATCCGACGGCCGAGGCCATCTTGAAACATGCGCGACGCTGGCAGCCATATCGGTCGGTGGCGAGTTGGTATCTGTGGCGGTCGCTGGATGAGGAATGACCCGCTTTCGCTAGAAGGCTACGGCGAGACACGGCGGGGTGGGCGTTTCAATGTTCGTCGCTACCCTCCTTCGCCCGTTGGGCTACGGAGGGCAAGCATCGCATTGCGATGCTTGGTGCCCGGGGCCGGACTCGAACCGGCACGGCCTTGCGGCCAGGGGATTTTAAGTCCCAAGCGTCTACCATTCCGCCACCCGGGCGCACGCCTGCGGCCATCGTTGGCGGTGACAGGCATGAGCGTCAACAGCCTGCTGCGGAAATGAACCTTGCCGGCATGGAGGGCACCGCCCAGCGTAAGGAGAGTGAAAATAGGTTTTCTTGGCGGCAGTTTTGACCCCGTGCATTTCGGCCATTTGTGCGCCGCGCAAGATGCCTGCGAGCACCACCAGCTCGACCGGCTTTTTTTGGTGCCGGCGGCGCAGGCGCCGCTGAAGCCGCACAAGGCACAGTCTTCCGCCGGGGACCGGCTGGCGATGCTGCGCGCGGCGGTCGGGGAGGACCGGCGTTTCGAAGTTTCCGACTATGAACTGACGAAAGGGGGCGTGAGCTACACGATCGACTCCGTGCGGCATTTTCGCACGCAGTTCCCGCATGACCGGCTTTTCTGGATCATTGGCGGCGACCAGCTTCCGCAGCTGCATCTATGGCAGGACATTCACGAGCTCGCGCAGTTGATCGAATTCATTTTTCTTGAGCGACCGGGAGGGCCCGTGAAGGCCGCACCGGCCATTCCCGGCCTGCGGCTGCACCGTTGCGCGGGGCATGCGATGGAGATCAGTTCGACCGAGCTGCGCGAACGGGTGGGGCGCGGGTTGCCGCTCGATTATTTCGTGCCGCATAAGACAGTTGTCTATATTCAGGAAAAAGGCCTTTATCGCCAGGCTTAACAGCCTGCTTATGAAAAAATCCGCCCAACCGACCGACGCGATAAAACTGGCGCAGCTTTGCTGCCGCGCCCTCGACGAAAAAAAAGCGGAGGATTTGCGCGTGTTGGATGTGAGCGCCCAATCATCGATCACCGACTGCCTGGTGCTGGCGACCGCCACGTCCGAACCGCATATGCGCGCGCTGCGGATTGAATTGGAGAAGGCGCTCGATGGGGTCGGGACGCATATCCTCGGGATCGAGTCGGCGCAGGAAAGCGGCTGGACGGTGGTGGACGCATTTGACGTGATGGTGCATATCTTCACGCGCGAGACGCGCGCGCGCTTCGCGCTGGAAAACCTGTGGAAAGACGCCGACGAAGTGCCGACGTCAAAACTGCTCGCCGCACCCAAACCCAAAAGAAAAGCCACCAAAAAAGCGAAGGCGAAGCGCTAACAGTAACCAGTCGGGCTTCGCCCATGGGGCCTTAACAAACGGTTTCACCGTTTTTGGTTAAGCCGCGTGTTACCAAAGTCCGACCCGCTGCTGGGGGTTTTACCCTGGTATGAATTATAATCTGCATCGTTACACCGGCCTGCCGGCAACCATAACGCTTATTGTCATTAATAATGTGCGTTATGCAGCCATGTATATGGTGTTAAGACCCTATCGATAGTGCCAATTTTTTAACATAATACTGGGCATGGTGGGCGAATGGACAGTGGTTGGCATTTTATGCTTTTTTGATTGTAAGCAAAGGGCGTTTTTTGAGGTGAATGCTCAAATCGCGAGTGCAATGCTGCTTGCGGTTCAGTCGGAGATTGAGAAGCTTATGAAATATAATGACGTGCTTTTGCAGGGACTATATCGGTATTTATCCCTAGATCGATTTTGCATTTGTTTAACACTTCAGGTAAAATTTATGCTTGTCTTACACCGGTGCTAGGATTGCATTGAGCAGTTCGGTGGCCAGCTTTGCTGGCGACCAATAAGTTCATCATATATCATCATCAAACATTAGCTATTATGAATAAATATCACAAATACCCCGCGAAGGGCTTCACCCTTGTGGAAATTATGATCGTCGTGGTTATCATCGGCCTGCTGGCCGCGATGGCCATTCCCGCCTTCAACAAAGTACGTTACACGTCGCGCTATAAGGCGATCGTCAACAATCTGCGGCAGATCTCTTCCGGTGCCCAGCAATACATGCTGGAACAGGGAGCATCGCAGGTTGCCGAAACCCAGTTGGAAGGCACGGCATCCTTTAACTACGTTCGTCCGATCTCCGTTGTAAACGGAGAGGTCTACAGCGGGCTGCTGATCAGCAGCACGACAACGCAGCTCTCGACCAGCGAGAACGACAGCACGATCGTAACGTTCAACATGTAACAACCTGTTTTTTGTGCGAAGCCGTTTTCTCCGGAAAACGGCTTCTTTTTTTTGTACCGAGCTCGGCCTTGTCCAAATGTCTGTCGCAGATGGGCGTTGCGAGCGAAAAGGGTTGGAATTGGCGGAGAGATTGCGCTAGCTGAGCTCTGATATGATGAGCGTTGCCGGGCAGTGCAAAGGCTGGCCGTTCCGTGCAGCAAACTAGCGTAGCCCAACCATAGATCCATATGCCGAATCGTAAGAACATAATAAAGTTAATGATCTTACTGGCCGTTGCCACGCTCGTGCTGGTGGCAAGGTTCTGGATAGTCAATCCGGCGACTGCTTGGCAATGGATAACAAAATACGGCTATTGGGCCATGGCACTGACCTTTGCCGGTTTTGTAACCGTGCTGGCAAGGCGGCTGCCAGCGCTGTCTGGAATCTGGCAACAATGTAAAGCGCATCGTGCCGGTTTGTGCTGCGTTCTTCTCGCCGGAGTTTATTTTCAGGTCCACGAACCGCGTGAATTCAAGGTGCTCTTCGATGAATTTGTCATTTCCGGCGTGGCCCGCACGATGCATTTCGATCGGCAGGCGACTTTTCCGGCGCGCGCCCACTCCATCTATGGCCGCCTGATGATTCTGGAGTCGGGCGTGGACAAACGACCGTTCTTTTTTGCGTTCATCGTTTCACTGGCGCATGACCTTACCGGATACCGGCCGGAAAACGCATTTTACGTCAATGCCTGTCTGGCGACAACCTTGTTGCTGCTGGTGTACGCCTTCGGCTGCGTCCATGGCGGGCCGCGTCTCGGGTGCCTGGGAGTGTTGATCCTGGCCGGGCTGCCATTGATCGCCCAAAATGCAACCGCGGGCGGCTTTGAACTGGCGAATCTTGTCATGATCCTGACGCTGTACTTTGCGGGAAGCCATTATTATCGGTCGCCCGGAGCCCAAGGCCTCAATCTTTTCATCCTAACGGCCGTGTTGCTGGCCCAGGCCAGATATGAGTCAATCCTGTATGTCGCCATCGTCCCGGTGGTCGTCATCTGCAAATGGTGGCAGGAGAAGCGGATCACGCTGACTTGGATGGCGGTAATTTCGCCGGCACTGCTCCTGACGCCGCTGTTGGTGAATGAAGTTTTTCTATCACATCCGAAATTTTTCCAAACAGATCCGGGCGAGGCGTTTTTATCGACCCAATATTTGTCGGGGAATGCCAGCGTAGCCCTGTATTATTTGTTTAATCCCAGTTTTAACAGTACAAATTCGGTTCTGCTGTCGGTGCTCGGAGTTTTTGGCATAGCCTTTTTCACGTTTTTGGCCGTGCGAACAATAAAGCAGTGGCTCCTTCAGCGCAACCGGGAGGTTGTCCTGCTTTTGATTTTTATTGTTACGTGCGCAAATACGATTGTGGCCCTGTGTGTTTTCTGGGGTCACTGGGACGACCCGATGGTCGCCCGATTTTCACTCCCGCTGCAACTTTTGATGGTGGTTTTGGCGCTGCGAATCGCAGTTGAATTTCTCGGGTCCCGGTCCCTGCCAAAGTGGGCGATGGTCCTTGCCGGAATATGGATCGTCGCATTTGCCGCGCCCGCCTCATCGCGCTATGCCAAGACAATGGATATTATTACTGCGCAGGAATACAGTTGGTTGTTCGAATACCTGGCGCACAAGGATCCGGCCACCACTTTGACGATCGCCGGCTCGGTCATCGGGCCGATCCTTCATAACATGCCGGCTATTTCCATCGATGCGGCAAAAATATCCCGGTGGCAGGTCAAGACGTGCCTGGATGAAAGCATTTATCGGGAAATTATCGTGCTCCAACGATTCAAAATGGATTATAAATTGGGAAAATATGTGGAGTCAGAGCCGGGCCAGCTTGGAGAGGGATTCAAGCTGGAAACCATTGCTGAGCGAAGATTTCGTCCGGACATGATTTCCCGCATCAGCCGGGTGGTGGATGTGGACATAGGCAAGGCGCACCCACCCGATGGATTTGAAAAGGGGCCCTTCAAGGATGAAGAGGCGTTGCTCGGTAATTTAATAATGAAATTGCCTTAGCAGGCGGTCATTGATCGGTCATGGGCCCAGCAGCACGAGATTTTACACCCCGGGCGGCCTTTGGGCGGGGCATTCTGGTTCCGGCTGCGGTGGTGGGCCTGGTCTGGCTCGGTGCGATGGCGGCCTTCTGGCCGGTGCGCCATTTCCAGTTCATCCGGTTTGATGACGATATTAATATATATTTGAATCCCCATCTCGGGCGATTGGATGGCCCCGCCGTCCGTTGGATGTTGACCGACACCCAGTACATGCGCCGTTACATTCCGGCCGGTTGGGCCGGTTTTATGATTTTATACGGGCTGTTTGGACTGGATCCCGCGGGGTACCATTGGGCCTGCCTGCTTCTTCACGGAGCCAACGTTTTGCTCGTGATTGCGATTTGCCATGAAGTGATCAAGAGGGTCGGGCCCCGGCAGACCGGCGAATCATGGCCGGTGGTTTCGGCCGCGCTGGCTGGCGCGTGGTGGGCCTGGCATCCATTGAGAATTGAAACCGTGGCCTGGGCTTCCGCCTACATGTATGTGCAGGCCCTGTTTTTTTTGCTGGGGTCTTTCTATTTATATATTACCCGACAGGAGGGGACCCTGCCCGGACGCTTGCGGTTGTGGGCCTCGGCCGGGTTTTATTTGTTGTCGGTTGCCACCTACCCCGTGGCCCTGGCCTATCCGGCCGCCCTGTTGTGCTGGGAGGCAGCCGATCAGCAGCGCCGTTTTCCCGGGTGGAGCGCCGGCTGGTGGCGGGGATTCAGGCCGGCCATGCTGAAGGTGCTTGGATCGTTCGGCCTGGTCTCGATCCTATTTGGAAGCGCAACGCTTTATGCGGCGTATCATGCCGGGCCGATTTGGGGACAGCCGCCGTCATTGGCGACGGTGACGGTCCCGGTCCGATTGGAGCATCTGGCCTATGCGGAGGGTTATTATTTGTGGAAACCCTGGTGGCCGTTCCCTCCAAGACTGGTGGCAAATTCCATCGGGAGCCAGGTGTGGCCCGAGGGAAATTTTTGGCTCAGCGTACTGGCCTTGGCCGGTGCGGTTTGGGCATGCCTGGGCGCCAAGACCTCGCGGCGATCGGGTTTCTGGGCGGTGGGAGCGGCTTATCTGTTCCTTTTGCTGCCAGTGTCGGGGTTGTTCAATTCGCCATTTTTTCTCGGCGATCGCATTAGCTATCTGGCATCGCTGCCCTGGACGATTGCGGTGGCGGTGATGCTGGCGGCGTGCGTCCAACCATGGCGAAGAAAAACCGCCGTGCTGGTTTTTGCCGCGATCTTGTGCGGCTTGTTCATCCTGAGCCGCCACCGGCTTGGTGGCTGGAAAGATTCCCGGGTATTTTTTTCCACCGCATTGCGCGAGCTTTCGCGGCCCGACGGCGAAAAGGAGCATCTTTATTACATGCGGGCCAATCAGCTTGAATTCGAAGCCCAGTTTGGGGAAGCGCGGGCGGCTTGCGACCAGGGGTTAAAGGAGTTTCCGACTTCCCAAAAGCTGGGCAAACAGAAGTCGGCCATCGACCAAACAGCGCGGGTGGCCGCCCGGGAAGACGGCCTGCTCGGGCTGGCGGTCCCGGTGCCTGGCTTGGTGAAGGCGCATGAAAGGATCGCGATACAGGAGATGCAGCACCTCGAATGGGGGAATGCCGCGGACCATCTTCGCGCGGCTTTGCAGGTGACGCCGGTTTACTACCCGGTGCGATTCGAACTGGCCCAAGCTTTGGTCATGCAAGGGAAAACGGACGAGGCGCTGGCGTGTTACCTGCAGGCGACGGCCTCATCCCACGGATATCTGACGGAGACGGAGCGTGCGGGTTTCCTCTTCATGCTGGCGCAAGTCAGCGCGATGAATGGCGAGGAGCGACTCGCCCGCATCGCCACGGAAAAAGGCCAGGCACTGCGCGCCAAATCATCTCGCTAACGGGTGCATCTCGCTATTTCAAATTCAGGTTGATGCGTATTGTGGCGAACCGAACTCCAATGGCATGAAATTGGCCGCAAGCGACTGGCTGCCTGATTTCTTGCGCGCACGCTTGCACGGGCGAGGCACTGTGGCGCGCGCGCTTGATAATTCAGCGTGGCTCTTTCTCGACCAACTGTTGCGCATGGCGGGCGGGTTGCTGGTGGGCGTGTGGCTGGTGCGCTACCTTGGGCCGGCGCACTTTGGTTTGCTCAGCTATGCCCAGGCCATTGTCGGGGTGGTGGGTGCCTGTGCCTCGCTCGGTTTGAACGCGGTGTTGGTGCGCGACCTGGTGCATGAGCCGGACTCGGCGGATGATTTTCTGGGCACAGCCTTCATGATCAAGGGGATGGCGGCGGCGGCGGGCTGGCTGGTTTGCAGCGGGTTGGCCTGGTTACTTTCCCCAACGGATTTACAGATGCACGGGCTGGTGTTGATCATGGCATTGAGCCTGCTTTTTCAAGTGTTTGATGTGCTGGATGTGCGCTTTCAGGCGCGGGGAGAGGTTTACGTATCTGCGTGGGGGCGTATGGCGGGTTTTGCCCTGGCAAGTATCGCGAGGATTGCGCTGATTCTTTTGCGGGCGCCGGTGTGGGCTTTTGCGATGGCGGCAACGGGAGAGATTTTGTTGTATGCGATCGGCTGGCTGATGCTTGGATGGAGGCGGGGATTGCGGGCCAGAGGCTGGCATTTCCAAGGCCACTATGCGCGGTCTTTGCTGGCGCAGAGCTGGCCGCTGACGCTGTCGGGCCTGGCCATTTACGTACAGGCCTCCATCGATCAGGTCATGCTGGGCAAAATGCTGGGCACGGCCGAACTTGGGCAATACGCCGCGGCCTTGCGGATCGTGAGCGTGTTCACCTTCCTGCCAATGGTGCTGCAGACTGTCGCCGCCCCCGAAATCTCGCGGGCCAAGCGCGAATGTGAAAGTCTTTACCGAAGGCGGCTGTTCAATATTTATCGGATCATGTTTGTGCTGTTTCTGGCGGTAGCGCTGCCGTTGATACTCCTCGGCCCTGCTTTTGCCGTCCTGCTTTTTGGCCGCGTTTACCGGGGTGCGGCGGTACTGCTGCCCTGGCTTGTCTTCAGGCTGTTCTTCACCAATTTCGGGGTTGCGCGCAGTCTCTATATTGTCAACGAGGGACTGTTTCGTTTCTCGCTACTTACCTCGCTGGTGGGTGCGGTGATAAATATCGTGCTGAATTTATTTTTTATTCCGGCGTGGGGTGCACGCGGAGCCATTGCGGCATCGCTGGTTTCGTTTGCCGTGACGATATTCGCACTGGATGGCTTGCATCCAAAGATGCGCGCCAATCTTCGTTTGATGATTCGCTCTGTGCTGTTGCCTTGGCAGCGGTTTGCCGGATAAGAACAGCCCATGGGACAATACCAGATGGGCCCGCCCGCCGCCCTGACCCTCGCCCTGCAGCGGCGGTTGGGCATCCAGGATTTCATCGAGACCGGAACTTTTCATGGCCATACGACGGCCTGGGCGGCCAGACATTTTAATCGTGTGACGACGATCGAGCTGTCGCCAACCCATCATACGGCGGAGGAGACGCGGTTTTGTGCCCAGCCTAATGGGCGCACTTTGGCCGGCGATTCCGGGGTCACGGCGCGCTCAGTTGCGCCGAACCTCGCAGCCCCAGCGATTTTCCGGCTCGATGCCCACTGGAGTGGCCTTGACACCGCCGGCCGGGAAGTAGAGTGCCCGGTGCTGGCAGAAAGTGCCCTGATCAACGTTTCGTCGCTCGTGCATGTGGTCCTTTTTGAGAATGCGTTTGTGGTGGTGCCAGCGGGTGAGCAGGAATGGCTGGCCGAAGTGCTACAGGATATGGCGGCGGACAGCACCCCGCCGTGCAGTGGATTATTGAAATGGTGGAGGAAATTTGTGCCATGACGGTGGCGCGCAGATTCGCCAGGATTCCTCCGTTGCGCGTATTGTATGCAGGCGTTCGTGCCTTGATGGATCAGTTTGGCCTTGGCCTGCGCTGGGTTGGCGGGCTCGCACGGTTGGGATGCTTTGCCGGCGAGTGCATTCGTTTTGGCCGCATGAATCGTGGCAGTGCGTTTGCTCTGCGTTGGCGTGATATCCAGCCCTGCCTGACTGATCGCACGGCGACGACGCCGGTCGAGCCAACCTATTTTCTGCAGGACGCATGGTTTGCGCGCCAGATCGCTGAGCAAAGGCCGGCCAGCCACGTTGATGTTGCCTCATCGGCACGTTCGATGGCGTTGATCGCGCAATTCGTACCTGTCGCCTTTGTTGACATCCGCCCGGTGGAGATCGAGCTGGCGGGATTTACTTTTTTGTGTGGGTCGGTGCTGGCGCTGCCGTTTGCCGCCGGGTCGGTGTCGAGCCTTTCGTCCCTGTGTGTGATCGAACACATCGGGCTGGGCCGGTACGGCGATCCCTTCGGCGCGAACGGTTCAGAGCAGGCGGCGGCGGAGCTGAGCCGAGTGCTGGCCCCGGGCGGCCATCTTTACGTGAGCGTGCCGATTGATGTGGAATGTCGGATCTATTTTAACGCCCATCGTGCCTTTACGCGCGACTATTTATTAAAACTCTTCCCGGGCCTCATCTTGCAGGAAGAGCGATATATCTATGGCCGCGAGTTGGTGTCATCCTATATCCCTGAGCGCGGTTTTGGCACAGGGCTGTATCATTTATGCAAGCCATGAAACTCCATGCGCGATCTTCCCTCTGGAGACGCGGCTTGCGCGTTTTTGGGAGCAGACTGTTTCATTTTGCTGAAAACAACGACCGGCCACAGATGGAGCGCAATGGCGAACGCTGGTTTTTGCGGCAATTGCTCGCCATCCATGCCGCCGGGGCGAAGACGGGGCCCTTTGTCGTGGGCGACGTCGGCGCGAACGCCGGCTGCTATACGCAGGCGGTATTGCAAGAGGCGCGTCGGATCAATTGCGCCGTCGAAGTGCATGCTTTCGAGCCTTCGCCGTGCTGCCTGGACAAACTGCGGCATACTTTCTCGGGCGAGTCTGCGGTTCGCCTGGTCGGTGCGGCGCTGGCGGACCAGACGGGGGAGGCGACCCTTTTTTCCGGACAATCGGGGGGCACGCATGCTTCTTTGGTTGTTCGGAGCGGAGCAGCGAGATCAGGTGGCGGCGATGTGCGTGTGCCCCGGATCAGGCTGGAGCAGTATATGAAAGAGCATGGCCTGGGACACATCGGCCTGCTCAAGCTCGACATCGAAGGAGCGGAACTCGCGGCTTTGCACGGGCTGGGGGAGCGCTTGCGGCCGGAAGTTGTGGAGGTAATCCAATTTGAATATGGTGGCACGACACTGGATGCCGGGGTGACGCTGCGTGAACTGTATGACTTGCTGGCGTCGAGAGGCTACGTGCTCGCTAAACTTTTTCCGCATGCCCTCGTGCGGCGGGACTATGCAGATTGGATGGAGCATTTTGCTTATGCCAACTATGTGGCTCTTGCCCCGCACTGGGTGGCCACCCGATAAGGTATTCAATGCCAGCATCACACACGGTTATTTATACGCATGGGGGCGGCCGGCTGGGAAATCAGTTTCTCCGTTTCATGCATTGGATGGCTTGGGCGCGTGAGCACGAGGGGGAGGTTGAAGTGATCGATATGGCCTTCTGGCCTTACGCCCGATTCTTTCAGCAATGGAAAGACTATCCCGCCTGTGTCTACCCGATGCGTCCCCACAATCTGGATGCGGTGGCGCGGCAGTTTCGCCGGCTGCCGGCGTGGCTTGGCTGGCGCGCAGAATGGCGCCTCCAGCGTGCGGTGCACCTCTCCGGTCGCTGGTGGCCGGGATGGCAGGCCATGGCACTTAACGATCAGGCCGGGGAAGGCATCGACCTGGAATCGCCAGACTTTTTTTCAAACGCGATTAAACACCGTGTGACCACCTGTGCCGGATGGAAAATCTCCGGTTGGAATTTTTTGGCAAAACACCAATCTCTCCTCAGGGAATGTTTCTATCCGGAGCCAGCGTTTGCAGCCCGCGCCCAAAAGTTTATCGCGCCACTTCGCGATAAATACGATGTGCTGGCCGGTCTGCTCATCCGGCAGGGCGATTATCGTGTGTGGCATGACGGGCGGTTTTGTTTTTCAGCGGGGACCTACGCCGGCTGGATTCGACAATTGATCGACCTGTATCCGGGCCGGCGCGTGGCGGTCGTTATGGCCTGCGATGAACACCAGGATCCGTCGGACTTCGCCGGCTTGTCCTGCCATTTTGCGAGCGGCTCGGCGAACGCCGGTGGGCATTGGTTTGAAAGCCTGGTGGAGCTGTCGCGATGCGATTTTGTGCTCAGTCCGCCCAGCACCTTTGGCGCCACGGCGGCTTTTCTCGGTGCGATACCGCTGTGGCCGCTTCTTGCCACGGAACAGTCTTTGTCATTCGATCAAATTATCGAGGATGTGCTTCCGGGTGCGGCGGCCCATCCTGTGTTCGGATTGTCGGTAAAATGAGCCAAGCTGCTCCAATCATCCCTGTTATCCTTTTTGCCTACGCGAGGCCGGCGCATCTGGCCCGGGCACTGGCGTGCCTGCGCGAAAACGACGTACTGTTGATCTATGCTTTCGCCGATGGCGCCAAGGGTGAGGCTGATGCCGCCGCCGTGGCCGAGACACGCGCGCTTCTGCATGCGGTAGATTGGTGCGAAATGCACATAATCGAACGCGAAAAAAATCTCGGACTCGGCCGCAATGTGCTGGCGGGCGTGAGCGACGTAGCCTTGCGGCATGACGCGTTTATCGTATGGGAAGACGATCTGATTTGTGTGCCGGGCACCTACGCGTGGCTCTGTGCGGCACTCCAGCACTACGCCAAAGATTCACGGGTGATGAGCGTCACGGGATGGACCCATCCGCGGGTGACGCCGGCCGATGTGGGCGAGCAACCTTATTTTGATGCGCGCGCAGAGTCCTGGGTGTGGGGATCCTGGTCGCGGGCATGGCATGGCATGAACGAGGAAACTGCATGGGAGAAATTGCGCGTGGTCGAACGTCACGGGATGCCGCGTGCTGCTTACGGAGCCGATTTGCCGCAGATGGCGCGGGTCGAGCAGCGCACAAATCTTTGGGCGGTGCGCTGGCTCTACCATCACTTTCAACATGGCGGCCTTTGTGTGCGGCCATCGTGGTCGATGGTTGAACATACCGGTTACGATGTCATGGCGAGCAATTTGCCCAACCCGATCATATCGCTTGATTGGACAAATCCATCATGGCGTCCCGCTCCGTCGCTGCCAAGCAAGTGGCCTGAACCATGCGAGCACTTTCAATGTCGGGCGATGTGGCGGGCGGCTAATCCGCCTTGGCGTTTTGGTTTGCCCGGGCGCATGCTGGGCTGGCTGCAACATTTCTGGCGGTGGAAACACCGGCCATGAGCGGTGTGGTGAAGAGTTGCGGATTGGTTCTTGATGGAACAAGCGTTAAGGTTAAAAAATATCCAGAACCATGGAAAACAGAGAAAGATTCAAGGAGTTCTTTGGCCAGAAGCGAATCTTGATCACCGGCGGCCTGGGTTTTATTGGATCAACCTTGGCCCGGCAGCTGGCCGATCTGGGCGCCCGAGTCGTAGTGGTGGACAGTT
>Ga0206942_1231_pt1 | contig 13963 bp, 13 predicted proteins | sample Alteio_BWOrgHeat_6_FD_153253 | JGI IMG/M metagenome (GOLD analysis project Ga0206942, IMG submission 153253) | Enriched cells from forest soil in Barre Woods Harvard Forest LTER site, Petersham, Massachusetts, United States -... | ecosystem: Environmental > Terrestrial > Soil > Temperate forest > O... | reverse complement strand
CGCTGCGCATGACCTCTTGCAAGATCACTTTGAAGATAAGGCATTTGATCAGGATATTCAGTCTCTATTAATTTCAAAAACGCTGCGAGTTTTTCCGGCTTTAGACTTAAGGCAAAACCATAGGCTGCCTGTTTTAAAACAGACGGGAGTTTTCCCGGTCTTTTTTCCTCAACCTGTTTTAACAAATCGCGGAAATTTTCAAGATCTCCAGCCTGGCCATAACCACAAGCTGCATGCACAGGCGAAGCGCCACGCTCCAGCAAAAAATTAACCGCTTTTACATTTCCCACTCTCGCCAGGGCGGTGACAGGTGTGCCTGATACATCTTCATTCCAGACATCAATACAGACAAGCTCTAATGCTTCAGATAATTGAGCAACATCTTCTGTAATGGCAGCACTGACGATCCTTTCAAATGGCGGTTGCTCAGTTTTATTTTCTTCGGGGGGTAGACGAGTGTCCACAGCAATACCTCGTTGTTTATATCGAATAATTTGATTATAACATTATAATAATCCGCTAAAAAGTACAATTATAGATCAAAAACACAACACTAAATTTAGATGAGGTAGCCCTGACACGTTTATGGGAAAACGGCGTTTTTTGCGATTTTTTGCCAAAAAAATCGATTAAATATATGATTAATAACGAATTTATCTTACAGCAGCCAGGCGATTAACCTTTACCTGCCTTTCGGTTTTCCAACATGAAAAACCGTTTGATCACCCTTTTGAAGATTTTTGGGTGGGTAAAGATCCCTGATTTCCACAATAATTCTATCCGTATCTGAGTTGCCTGCTTTTTTAGATGGATCATTAAAAAGTGCCAGTCGTTGAGGAAAATCTTTTAAAACCTCTTCAATTTCAGAGCGATCTATCAATCTGTTTACGATTTTTCCATCTTGCGTGAGCATTAAGCTGCACAGTTTTTGAATTTCATCGGTTTTGGTACCAAGAAAACCGGATGGTTTATAAGTGTCCAGTATCCGTGCCAAGTCTCTGGCAGAGATGGCGACAACAGAAACAACAGTCGCCTTGCTTTCTTCCAGCCGTAATGGATCGAAAGTTTGAGTCTCTTTAAATAGTCTCGACCCATGGGCTGCAGCGTGACGGGTCAGAGAATGAGCATCTTGCTGAGACGCAATTGATAAAAATTCAACGACAATACCGACTACGTCCAATGCTATTTTGAGTGGAAAATTTTCCAATGCCAACATGCCATGGATGACGGGGTTGTCCCATGCAAGCAGTTGACCCAACGTAGTGAATCCCAGTGTCACAACGAGCTGTTCAGACTGCCTCATCATGGATTGTACTTTTGTTTTATCATCGGATAATAAAAATGATGTCATCCGCACAGTAATCTCAGCATCTGGATCTTCAGCAGTGGACAATACTTTAAGCGTTAAAAACATTTTTAGAATAACAGGATAATAGTTTACATTAGAATGGAAAGGACTCATAAAAAATCCAGACAAAAACTTTTTTATCAAATGCGGATATTCATTCAGAATTTTTTGTAGCAATTCCCACTGGTCATCGAAATCTATTTTTGTACTGCCTTTTTTTGTTTTTGTACTGTCTTTTTTTATTTTTAAAAAACGACTTATCACATCCTCTGTTGGCTCTTTATCAAAAAAATCCAAAGCTTCTTTTTTATTTCCGTTATCGAAAAAATAGCCTACTAAAGAACCAATCATGAAGGTTATGTTTTTTATATTTTTGAAAACATCAGTAACAGAATCGTTTCTCATTTTTTCTAAAAATAGGTTAGCATCATCCGCGTTATTGTTTTCAGCAAAGTCTTTTGCAATTCTCTCGAGGACATCAACATCTGTGAAAGTGTTAAAGCCAGTCTTAAAAGATTTCTCTATAAAGCAATCATAAGCCATATCAACATGACCGCCAGCAGCAAAACCAGCTGCCAGTTCAGGAAGAAAGTTAAAGACAAGTGGATCAGTTTTGGATTTATGTCCGCCAAGTGCAAAACCATAGGCTCCTTCCTGACTGAAGCTGTTAGAAACTTCAACTCCAACTTGAGCAAGACCTCTAGCGATAAGTAAATGAGTAGTTAGCAAAGAAGAGATCTCTTTATACCAGAAAAAATCCGTCAGTTTTTGGAAGTGACCACCTCGAGCCATGCAAAGGATGATAGTCTGACTAAACGATCCACCTTCATTTGAAAAAAATTTTTTAATTCCATCCACATTTCCACATAAAGCCATGCCGCCTGCTATGGCTTTTGCTGTTTCTTCAACCCTGTCAGGATATTTTATTCTTGTGAATGACAATACTTTTGCTGCTGCCTCTATATTCCCGCGCTGCGCATGACCTCTTGCAAGATCACTTTGAAGATAAGGCATTTGATCAGGATATTCAGTCTCTATTAATTTCAAAAACGCTGCGAGTTTTTCCGGCTTTAGACTTAAGGCAAAACCATAGGCTGCCTGTTTTAAAACAGGCGGGAGTTTTCCCGGTCTTTTTTCCTCAACCTGTTTTAACAGATCGCGGAAATTTTCAAGATCTCCAGCCTGGCCATAACCACAAGCTGCGTGCACAGGCGAAGCACCACGCTCCAGCAAAAAATTGACCGCTTTTACCTTTCCCCCTCTCGCCAGGGCGGTGACGGGTGTGCCTGATATATCTTCATTCCAGACATCAATACAGACAAGCTCTAATACTTCAGATAATTGAGCAACATCTTCTGTAATGGCAGCACTGACGATCCTTTCAAATGGCGGTTGCTCGGTTTTATTTTCTTCGGGGGGTAGACGAGCGTCCACAGCAATACCTCGTTGTTTATATCGAATAATTTGAATATAACATTACAACATCACACTAAAAAGTACAATTATAGACCGCCCATAACATGAGATTATCCATATAGGCGGTTAATTAATGCACTTCACTATCCTCAACCTCTTCAATCGCAAACTTGAGCTTGTCATCATCCACTGTCACCAGCACATGACCGCCATGATCCAGTCGTCCGAAGAGCAATTCCTCGGCCAATGGTTTCTTCAACTGTTCCTGGATGAGTCGTGCCATGGGTCGTGCACCCATTTTTTTGTCATACCCATGCGTTGCCAGCCACGCGCGCGCTTCATCATCAATTTCAAGTGCCACATGTTTGGTTTCCAGTTGCACCTCGAGCTCAAGCAGAAACTTGTTAACCACATGTAAAATCGTTTTGATATCCAATGCCCGAAATTGCACAATCGCATCCAGACGGTTACGGAATTCCGGTGAAAAGACCCGATTCACCGCGGATACGACATCCGATTCACCATCCTGTCGGGTAAAACCAATGGAAATCTTCTCCAGCAAATCCGCGCCGGCATTTGAGGTCATGATGAGAATGGCATGACGAAAATCCGTCTTTCTGCCATTCGTATCGGTCAACGTGCCATGATCCATAATTTGTAATAATAGGTTAAAGACATCGGGATGCGCTTTTTCAATTTCATCGAGTAACACAATCGAATGCGGATGTTTATTCACCGCTTCCGTCAATAAACCGCCTTCGTCATATCCCACATAGCCTGGAGGCGCGCCAATCAAACGGGAAACAGTATGTCTTTCCATGTATTCAGACATGTCGAACCGAATCAATTCAATGCCCATCTGTTTAGCCAGCTGTTTGGACACTTCTGTCTTACCCACCCCCGTCGGTCCGATAAAGAGAAAAGACCCGATCGGTTTAATGGGATCACGCAATCCTGAACGTGCGAGTCTCACAGCCGCGCCCAATGTTTCGACCGCTTCATCCTGACCGAATATCATCATCTTGAGATCACGAATCAGATTTCGGAGCACTTCACGATCCGACGTTGAGACATTGCGTTCTGGAATACGCGCAATTCTAGCCACCACTTTTTCAATGTCGGATGTATCAATTGTTTTTTTGCGATTGGCTTCCGGAACCAGATATTGATAAGCCCCAACTTCATCAACGAGATCAATCGCCTTGTCAGGCAAGCGACGATCTGGAATATAACGTGTTGCCAGACGTGCTGCCGCTTCGAGTGCTTCATCTGTATATTTAATCCCGTGATGCGTTTCAAAACGACTGCGTAACCCTTTCAGAATATCCACGGTCTGTTCAATGGTTGGCTCTTTAATATCAATTTTTTGAAAACGTCGTGCCAACGCATGATCTTTTTCAAAAACACCACGGTATTCCTTGTAAGTGGTCGAACCAATGCACGTCAAATCGCCTGAGGCTAACAACGGTTTAATCAGATTGGATACATCCATTAACCCACCGGACGCAGCACCCGCACCAATGATCGTATGAATTTCATCGATGAAGAGAATTGCGCCCTTTTGTTCTTTCAACTGATGCAAAACACTTTTCAGACGTTTTTCAAAATCGCCGCGATATTTTGTGCCGGCGAGCAAGCTGCCAAGGTCGAGAGAATAGATCACACTGTCTTCAATCACACTGGGAACTTTTTTCTCAATAATAAATTTGGCTAGCCCTTCCGCAATTGCGGTTTTACCCACGCCTGCCTCACCGACCAGTAATGGATTGTTTTTACGACGGCGGCAGAGAATCTGGATAGTCCGTTCAATTTCATCTTCACGCCCAACGAGTGGATCAATCAGATTCAGCTTCGCGCGTGCATTCAGGTTAGTGGTAAATTGTTCCAGCGGGCTCGCATTACTGTCTTCCTGCAACCCTTCGCTGTCTTCGATATAATGACCGCCAAACTGATCATTTTCACCGCGTGTTCCATTACTGGCTCGCGGCCTGGTCGAACCGTGAGAAATATAATTAATAACGTCAAGTCGACTGACACTTTCCTGACGAATGAGGTATACACTTTGACTTTCCTGCTCACTGAAAATGGCAGCCAGCACATTGGCGCCAGTGACTTCCGTTTTACCTGACGATTGGACATGAAAAACAGCGCGCTGCAAAACACGCTGAAACCCCAGAGTCGGTTGCGTATCACGATCATGAACATGCGCGGGAATCGAGGGTGTTGTCCTGTCTACAAACTCAACCAGATTATTTCGCAATCGATTGATATTTGCACCACAAGCCTTCAACACTTCCGAGGCGGCAGAATTTTCAAGGAGTGCTATCAACAAATGTTCAACCGTGACAAATTCATGACGCTTGGTTCGTGCTTCCTTGAACGCGAGGTTCAATGTGTACTCAAGCTCTTTGTCTAGCATGGCGCACCTCCTGCTGTCAGGTTACGTCCCCTCTATCATGGTGTTACAAAATAGAGGATGGTCGTGCATCCTTGCATAATCCATTACCTGGTCCACTTTCGTTTCTGCAACATCCTTACTGAAAATTCCGCAAATGGCTTTTCCACTATTATGAACTTCATACATCGTACTCGTTGCCGCTATTCGCTCCATGTTAAAGAAAACTTCCAGCACACGAACAACAAACTCCATCGGTGTATAGTCATCGTTATGCATGACAACCTGATACATGACGGGCTCTTTTAATTCAGGCCTCGCTTCCTGTACCTGCAGCTCTTTTAATTGTTGGGCTTTTAATTCTTTCGTCCCCATGCCAAACTCTGTATTCATTGCCTACACCCTAAAGATAGCCTATAACGATGGTTTTTTCCTTACTTTATAAATAAATCTGTCTCATGACACAATAATAGCAAAAACAGGCTATAATTATCGAATCCCCTCTCCCTATATGCACACATACCTGATCAAACCCTATGAAAAGGAGAAAGAAAGACCAATTGCCTCATACAATTATCATGTAACTATAATATGACACGCCTTTCTAGGTTGATCAATAAATAGTCATTTACCCATCTCTTCGATAATTGCTTCACCAAAGCCAGAGCAACTCACCAAATGAGCATTATCCATTTGCCGGGCAAAGTCATAAGTCACGGTTTTAGCAGCAATTGCTCCCTCAATTCCATGAATAATCAGATCAGCCGCTTCATCCCACCCCATCTGACGTAGCATCATTTCTGCGGACAAAATGAGCGAACCGGGATTCACTTTATCCTGGCCGGCATATTTGGGCGCCGTGCCGTGGGTTGCCTCAAACATCGCTACATCGTCGCTCAGGTTCGCGCCTGGCGCGATACCAATCCCACCCACCTGCGCCGCCAATGCGTCGGAAATATAGTCACCATTCAGGTTTAACGTTGCAATAACGCTATAATCAGCCGGTCGAATCAGGATTTGTTGCAGGAATGCATCGGCTATTACATCCTTGATCACAATATCCTTACCCGTATTCGGATTTTTCAAAACATGCCATGGACCGCCATCGAGCGGATTTGCGCCGAACACCTCACGCGCCACCTGATAACCCCACTCACGAAAAGCACCTTCCGTAAACTTCATAATATTGCCTTTATGCACAAGAGTCACTGAATCACGGTCATGATCGATCGCATATTGAATAGCGGCTTTTACCAGACGAAATGTACCTTCTTTTGAAACAGGCTTGACACCGATTCCGCAGTGTTCCGGAAAACGAATTTTTTTAACTTTCATTTCATTCTGTAAAAAGTGAATCACTTTTTTAGCTTCCGCACTATCCGCCTGCCATTCAATTCCCGCATAAATATCCTCAGAATTCTCGCGAAATATCACCATATTGGTCAACCAGGGTTCTTTCAACGGACTCGGAACACCTTGAAAATAACGCACCGGTCGCAAACAGATATAAAGATCCAGTTGTTGACGTAATGCCACATTCAATGAACGAATACCACCACTCACCGGCGTAGTTAAAGGGCCTTTTATCGAAACGACAAATTCCTTTAATGCGACCAGTGCTTCATCCGGTAGCCACGTATCCTTGTCATAAACGGTCGTAGCCTTTTCACCCGCATAAATTTCCATCCAGTGAATCTTGCGTTTCCCGTGATAAGCCTTTAAAACCGCAGCATCCACTACTTTTTTCATGACCGGTGTAATATCCACACCAATTCCGTCACCTTCAATAAACGGGATAATCGGCTGATCGGGTACATTGAGAGAAAAATCCGGATTAACAGTGATTTTCTGGCCATTTGCGGGGATTTGAATGTGTTGGTATGCCATGTTGAAGCTCCCTGATGTTCTGAAAAGAGAAAGGTATGTTAGCAAGCACTGCCTGTGCTCGCAATGACGAGACGAAGGGATAAAAAAATCAGTCTATTCCTCTATTTATGATCAAATTTTACATATCAGATCACAAATGCTACACTTCGCTGGTATTTAATTTTACATACAAAATCATGAGGATATTTTCAATGAAGAAAATGACAAAAATCGGTACAGTTGTAGCTACATTTTTGATCGCGGGAGTTGCGAACGCTATCACACCGGGCGCCTATGTGGGTGTCGGTGCGGGTGCAAGCATACTCAGAACACCTGATATTAACAACACGACACCAGGCGTTTCCACTTCACAAAAGCGTGGCGGTTTAGGCGGTCGTTTATTCGCCGGTTACAACTTCACCAGCAACTTTGGACTGGAAGCAGCCTATGCAGCTTATGCAAGCTCCACTGCAAAAGCATCCATCGGCAATATCAGCGCTTCAGAAAAAAATTCACTGAACGCACTGAGCCTCGTAGGTAAAGCCTATCTGCCGATCAGTGATACCGGTTTAAATGCCTATGTACTGGGCGGTTTGGCTGAAGTGAGAAGTCAGGAACGTGTCACAGGCCATAACATTCCTGCAAGCCTGACTGGAACAACCACCACCAACAACTTGCGTCCGACATACGGTATCGGCATGAGCTATGATCTGCCATCTCACATGACCACCAATGTTGAACTTTCCCGCATTCAGGGTAGTGGCAACATGAAAACCAGTGACAGCGCTATCCCCAACGCGGATATGATCAGCTTGAATCTGGGCTACAATTTCGGTTAACCATTCCGATCAAGTCGCGTAAAATACCCGGGTTTGGAGACAGGCTCGGGTATTTTTTTATATGAAAAAAACAACACGAAAACACATTATTGTCGGCATGTCAGGAGGCGTGGATTCTTCCGTGGCAGCGCTTTTGCTCAAAGAGCAAGGCCATCATGTTGAAGGCGTGTTCATGAAAAACTGGGAAGAAGATGACACTGACACCTTTTGTCCCGCGAGTATCGATATGGCAGACGCACAGGCTGTCTGCGACACATTGCAAATTGAGTTGCACCGTGTCAATTTTGCTGCAGAATACTGGAAACGCGTTTTTACCGATTTTCTGACAGAATATAAAGCCGGTCGCACACCGAATCCCGATATTCTCTGTAACCGTGAAATTAAATTTAAAGCCTTTCTGCATTATGCAAAACAACGCGGCGCCGATTACATTGCAACCGGACATTATGCCCGTTGTCAGCTAACAGACACTCATTCATTTCAATTATTGAAAGGCCTGGATCCGCAAAAAGATCAAAGTTATTTTTTATATACACTGACGCAGGAACAATTATCACAGAGTTTATTTCCGATTGGCGAAATAAAAAAAAGCACCGTGCGCGAAATTGCCGACAAGGCAGGCTTCATCAATCACGCTAAAAAAGACAGTACGGGCATTTGTTTTATCGGCGAAAAGAAATTTAAAACTTTTTTAAATGATTATCTTCCTGCAAAGGCGGGCCAGATAGAAACGACAGAAGGCATTGTCATTGGCCAGCATGATGGTTTAATGTTTTATACAGTGGGCCAACGTCAGGGCTTGCACATTGGCGGATTGAAAGACAGAACTGAAGCACCCTGGTATGTGGTTGGCAAGGATAATGAACGCAATACATTAATTGTCGCGCAAGGCCAGGATCATCCCGCCCTGTATACAAAAGCATTAACGACTTCTGACATACACTGGATTCAGGGAGCGCCACCCCATCTGCCGCTTAAAGCATATGCCAAAACACGGTATCGACAGGCTGATCAGGCCTGTGTTATTCATCCATTGAATGAAAAACAGTATAAAATAGACTTTGTAGACCCCCAGCGTGCGATTACACCGGGGCAGTCTGTTGTGTTTTATGAAGGGGATGTGTGTCTCGGTGGTGGGATTATTAATTAAGTGGAGACAGTACGTTGCAAGACAAACAGCTATACAAAATTACCATCGCCCTTGCAGGTATTGCGCAAGCCGCATCGCTTGTCAAGGAACTGGCACAAACCGGCAAGGCAGATGACGTCGCCTGGCAGGCGAGTATCTACAGTCTGTTTCAAACAGACCCGCCGGATATCATGGCCATTTATGGTAATAATATGGATGGCATAAAATGGGGTCTTGAAAAACTGATCGACCAGATGCAAACACCGACTGTCCTGCCACAAACGCGTTACATGCTTGGCATGATGCGTCTGCAGAAAAAAATTTCGCGTTCAGAAAAAATGTTGCGCGTATTATCCACTCGCCTCGACCAGACAAAAAAACAGGTTGAGTATTTTTCACTGACACATCCCACTGTCATTTCCAATCTGGCTGATATTTACCTCAACACGATCAGCACATTCCGGTTTCGTATTATTATCTGGGGCAATCAACGCATCCTGAACGCATCCGAAAATATGGAAAAAATACGCGCCCTGTTACTGGCGGGTGTTCGCGCTTCCGTCTTATGGCGACAAGTTGGCGGTTCACGCCTTCAACTTATTTTTTCGCGTGCGAAAATTTGCAATATGGCAAAAAAAATTCTCGCCGGTTTAGAGCAAACAACTATCAATTAAGGAAGAATTATGGATCCTGCAGTCTTACGCGCCATTTCGCCACTGGATGGGCGTTATCGGAAAAATCTCGGCAAACTGGAATCCATTTTCAGCGAGCATGCATTAATGAAATATCGCACGACAGTTGAAATTCGCTGGCTGCAATTTTTGGCTGAACAAAAAGTGCTGCCGGAGTTACAACCTTTTAGCCAAACAGCAAATGCATTCCTGAATCATCTCATCGAAAACTTTGATGGAGAAAGTTCTATTGCTATCAAAAAAATCGAAGATACAATCAACCATGACGTTAAATCGATCGAATATTTTCTGAAAGAAAAAATTGAAAAAGAAACCGGATTAGCTCACGCAATTGAATTTATTCATTTCGGTTGCACGTCAGAAGACATCAACAATCTGGCGTATGCTCTGATGCTACAATGCGCGCGAAAGGAATGCCTGCTCCCTGACTTAAACAATCTGATTTCCATTTTAAAAAATTTCGCGCATGAACATGCCGAACAACCCATGCTCGCACGCACACACGGGCAACCTGCTACACCAACCACCGTTGGAAAAGAAATCGCAAATGTTGTTTCACGCTTGCAACGTCAGATGAAACAACTCAACCATGCAGAAATACTTGGAAAATTAAATGGTGCCACCGGAAATTACAATGCACTGGCCGTCACATATCCAAAAATCAACTGGCCTACGCTCAGTGAAAATTTTCTGACAAGCCTGGGTCTCACACCCAATACTTACACCACTCAAATTGAACCGCATGATTATATTGCAGAATTATTTGCTATCCTGATTCGCACAAACACTATCCTGCTGGATTTCAATCGCGATATGTGGAGTTATATTTCACTGGAATATTTTAAACTTAAAACAGTCGATAACGAAGTCGGTTCATCCACCATGCCACACAAAGTCAATCCGATTGATTTTGAAAATGCGGAAGGCAATCTCGGTATTGCGAATGCACTGCTGGATCATCTCGCACAGAAATTACCCGTCTCACGTTTTCAGCGTGACCTGTCGGATTCAACTGTCTTGCGCAACATGGGTGTCGCCATCGGGCATACACTGCTCGCGTGGCAATCGACTGTTCGGGGCCTGGGTAAAATTACCGTCAATGCCGCAACGATACGCGCAGATCTGAATCATCACTGGGAAATTCTGGCAGAACCGATTCAAATGATCATGCGTCGGTTAGGCATGGAAAAACCGTATGAACAATTAAAAAATTTCACGCGGGGACAAACGATGACAAGAGAATTGATTCATCAGTTTATCCAGAGCCTGGTAATTTCGGATGAAGTCAAAAATCAATTGCTCGAATTGACACCTGAAAATTATGTGGGATACGCTGCAGAATTGGCTAAAAATATTTAAGGCCTATTTAAAGGAGACCAGGATGAAAAAAATAATCACTGTACTCGCACTACTCGGACTATCAACCTCGGCATATCCAATATTCTGTCCTGGCAATTTCAATCAGATCAATTTAGGTGATACGACTGAAACGGTGAAGAAACAGTGTGGCAATCCCGCTGTCGAAAAAAAAATTGAAGGCGAGGACACAGGTCCCCAGGAATGGAATTTTTACGTGCGTCCCCAAATGAAACGCTACACGGAAACACGAACGAACAGCGGACAGGAAGCCTCTGTTAAAATGTCCATCGCACTGAATCAAGGGAAAGTCATCAACATTACAGTGAATGGCATGAGTCTTGCGACAACAACGATTTGTGGCCCGCCCGTCACAATTGGCGCTACATCCGCCAGTGTAAAAAGCGCGTGTGGTAATCCGGTTTTTATCAACAAAAGCAACAATCAGGACAGTGCTGAAAAGCCGAAGGAAACAATTGAATATCAATATAATGGCACACCACCTGCCACGCTGGTTTTCGTTGGTGGTTTACTGATGGAAAGAAGATAGGTCTTTGTACGGTATAAAGCTAAAGGGATAGTAAAAAACAATAAATATAACAGGTTGCAATCATTATGCTGTTGCAATCATTATGCATATAATTTAGACAACCATATGCTATAATATATATAAGACATTTACTTCCAAGGAAACAATTATGAAAGACAAATCTAATCAGGGATCAGGGATCAGGGATCAGCAGAAGCTGAAGCAAAGCACTTAACAACCCCTGAGTTAGCACGTCTAGCCAGAACTTCGTCTATGTATAGAGGGTTATTTAAACCTATATTAGATAGACGTAAACGAGAGCATGTAGCAGTACATAAGGTGCTATATCATCTAGTGCGTGGTGAGTATGAAGCAGTTTGTGCCTTACTAACAAATAATATTGATTTACTTTACAAAATGAGCAGCATAACCGATCTTTCTGGCCGAACTTTTGAAAAGATTAGCCCATTTCAATACGCACTTTGGTCTTTAAATAAACATGCGTGGAATAAGATGCTTGAATGCATACCCCGAACAAAGGAAGGTAATGAGGTATTGGATAATTTAATGTCTCAATATAAAGCACTACAAATAGAGGCAGATGAAGATACACCAGAAATAAAAGAGGAAATACCGCAATCTAAGGGAGTAACTTATACGCTTAATGAAAAAGTAATTACAGAACCCCATTATGATTTTGCTATTATTGACGCATTACGAAAACATGCGAATGCTGATTACAATTCAGAAAATAAGCCTGCTATTGATAAACAATGGCGTGAAGAAGTGGGTGGCGCGCAGCGGTTGCTACCCCTGCATATAATGGATGAGTATTGTTCAAATGGAGTGTTTTTTCCAATCCCAGATTTTAATGATCCACCAGAAATTACCCAGGACACATTTGATAATTGGACCTCATTAGAAAATAATCTGCCTTTGAAAGAAAAAGTTTATTCTCATGGAAAAATTCATTCTCAAATAGGAGTTGATATTGCTTTATATAAAGGTCAAGGCGGACTCAATGGCGTGATAACCGCAGGGGGAAACACGGGGCCAGCCAGTCAGGATTTAGATGCTATGGAAGCTTTATTCAGCGTAAGAATGGAAGATTTTGAACAACTCGAAGGACAGTTGCTATCCCTTCGAGTTGTTCATGACAATCTGCTTGGACCCAATATTTAAATTTTTTGGTAACTCCCCAACTGTTCAGTGCAATTCGGTTTTTTATTAACAAACAAAAATCAGGACGTGTCATTGCAACAAATGCACTTCAGGTAAACGAGAAAATTTGTTATCAAACGTGACCACTTCACATTTTTCCTGATGACATTCTGCCAATATTAAACAATCAGAAAAATCTACGTTTTTTGTTTGATAATGATGTAAGGCCATTGCATATTGAGATTCATTTTGTAAAAAAAAGGCTTCATTATCTTGCATGTGCTTCAATACAGAAATAACCTCACTCTTATTCAAATCATAAGCTGCATCCATGACCCACACCAGTTCAACTTGGACTATTTGTGTAACGAATAATTGACCTGCGCGTTTAGCATAGCGTCGTGCAATATGTACCTGATTCATTTCTTTAGGATCATCTATTAAAATTCGAACTAAAACATTAGTATCAACCGCCTGCATGACCACCTCTTTTCCGAATAGCCGATTCCATATTTTTTAGACTGACCGATTTTTTTGGTTTACAAATCCCAAAAGAAGCTTCAATGTCATTTTGTTTGCGATAAAGAATAACATGATCATTTTCAATCATAAAACTCACTTTATCACCCGGTTTTAGACCTAGCTGTCGTCGAATATCACGCGGAATAGTCACTTGGCCTTTGGTCGTCATGGCAGAGTTACGCATACCTTACCTCAAAAGTAATACTCATTTATAAAGTATTACATGATTTAATAAGTAAGTCAATTTGCTATCTGCTCTTTCGGCTGAGTCGTCACCTGAAAATCCACCTGACTCGACGGGTTACCCATTTCCCATGGACGCACATAAACAAAATGGATCACAGTCTGCATGGGCACGGTAAATCCGCCGGGTTTCACCCGAAACGTCCACACTTCAAACCCGGGCGCACCGATCAGTTTTTTATTGTCAGGTGCTTCAAAAACGCGTTTGACAGGCTCAACAATATTCGAATCATATTTCTGCAAATACCAGGCATAACCGGTCGTTGGATTGGATTTTAATTTAATTAAAAAAGTCATTTGTTTGGGCTGCACAACAATAGCCGGTTTGTCGACGGTATAAATCACGGGTGATTCCGTCGCAGCCATACACATGTTTGTTGAAAATAAAATCGCGAGCGCCGCCATTATTTTTATCACTGTTTGCATATCGTCTCCAACCTTAAAAAAATTGTATTAAGAACACCCGG
>Ga0206942_1254_pt1 | contig 14160 bp, 12 predicted proteins | sample Alteio_BWOrgHeat_6_FD_153253 | JGI IMG/M metagenome (GOLD analysis project Ga0206942, IMG submission 153253) | Enriched cells from forest soil in Barre Woods Harvard Forest LTER site, Petersham, Massachusetts, United States -... | ecosystem: Environmental > Terrestrial > Soil > Temperate forest > O... | reverse complement strand
TCCCCCACCCGTAATTTTTCATTTGTGGATTGGCATTGCTGATTTTTTTTATACTCGTGAAATTGAAATCAGCTGCCCACACATCGGGGAACTCGCGAAAGCTTTCCCGCGTGAACAAAAGTTGATTAGCATTTTTCGATTTGACGGTTCCTGCAAACCGGAAGTTGTCCATCAACAACCTGGTCAATTTTCCATCGCTAAGGGAAAGTTTGTAATAGCCGGAAGCTTTTGTTGTTTCATCAAAAGCAGCGAGCAGCATTTCCTTTGCAGGATTAATAAAACGCTCTTCCGGATCAAGTTTTAAATAACGGAAAACCAATTTTTGTTGCCTTCCTATTTTTGTGAGATTGAAGGGCTGTTTTTTATTTTGAGGATCAAAGGCCCAAAGATCGTAGCGATCATAAACTATCAACTGCTCATCATTCTTGGTCCAGCCGGCTGCGCCATACGAACTTGGGAAATCGGGGTGATCATCCTCTTCGTCACCAAATTTTATTTTCAGCCCTTCGTTTAACCGCAGCGTTTTTTCACTGGCAACCGAGCAATGGTTATTTGGTATTCGTGCCCGACATCGTTTATAAAATCGGGTCACCCGGAGAGAGCGCCTACAATTGTATCATGCCCGGCGTTACCAGTTTAATGGCAAAAGGCTTTGTGGATGAGAAACATATTGGCGTTCAAGGCCACAGTTGGGGAGGCTACCAAACGGCCTACCTGATCACGCGCACCAACTTATTTGCTGCCGCCGAAGCGGGGGCACCGGTGGCCAACATGATCAGCGCCTATGGAGGCATTCGCTGGGAAAGCGGCTTGAGCCGGATGTTTCAATACGAAAAATCGCAAACCCGCATTGGCGGATCGTTGTGGGAAAAACCGATCAATTATATTGAAAACTCCCCTATCTTCTTTGCCGACAAAATCCAAACCCCTTTGCTGATGATGCACAACGATGGCGATGGGGCGGTGCCCTGGTACCAGGGGATTGAATATTATATGGCACTGCGAAGATTAAACAAACCGGTGTGGATGCTCAACTACAATGGGCAAGGTCATGGCTTAACGCAGCGACAAGACAAAACAGATTTTGCCATCCGGATGATGCAGTTTTTTGATCATTATTTAAAAGATAAACCCGCTCCCGAGTGGATGGTGAAAGGTGTTCCGGCTACGGAGAAGGGCATCACGAAGGGATATTAGTTCAACTTGACAATTGGCAACTGTCCAATGACAGTCAGGGCTGTCAGGTTTCGTGTCAATAAAATCAAAATATCACTCGGACTTTAAACTATTGACCGGGTTTGTTTTAGCCGCCTTGTACGACTCATAGCTGATAGCGATCATAACAACAATGAGACTTATTGCCCAGGCAATAAAAAAAGAACCCGGCCCTACAGCAATTTGATAAGCAAAATTCTTAAGCCATTCCTGTGCGGCCCAATAGCTAATGGGTATGCTCATCAAAAAGGAGATCGAGAGAATTTGGAGAAACTCTTTCGACAGTAAAGCCATTATGCCGCCTACCGTTGAGCCCAGTACTTTTCGAATCCCAATCTCTTTCGTGCGGTTTTCTGCAATGAAGATGGAGAGTCCATAAAGGCCCATGCAGGAGATCACAATTGCCAGGATGGTAGAGCAGGCGATGATGGTAGAAATTCTTCTGTCATTTTCATATTGATGTTGTACGCTATCGTTGAGCAATTCATACTCAAAGGGCGTATCCGGGACCAACTTCGTCCACGCTTGTTTTATTTTTGAAATCGTTGCCTCGTTATATCCAGCGTTGAGTGCCACGATGCCCTGATGAAAGACGCCGGTGTCCTTTGACGCATAAAAAATCAGCGGGCTTATAGGCTTGTGAAGCGAGAACTGATGGAAGTCTTCTACTGCCCCTACAATTTCGTCTGCGGTATTGCCGGTGGCAAAGAAAACTTTTGCGCCCAGGGCTTTAGAAGGATCAATACCCATTTTCATTAAACTTGTGCGATTCACAATTACTCTTCGTGCCTGGGCTGTTGAACCGGTTATGGCATCTCCGGGAAATGAAAAATCCCTTCCGGCAATTGTTGGGATGGACATCACCTTAAAATAGTCTTCGTCCACATAAATAATGTAATGCGCAACCGCATCATTTTCACTTTTCCCCGCAGGGTAGAAGTTCCAGTCATTGGTTGGTGGGGTCGAGGGTGAATTGGAACATGCTGTAACTTCTGCCACACCTGGAATGTTCCTGATCTCATTCTTGAATTGGAGGTAACGATTGGTTGCCTGGGAGGTGCGCAAGGGCAACATGATCTTATTCAGCGAATCAAATCCGAGGGGTCTTGTTTGAATAAAATGAAGTTGTTGTTGAATGACGATAATACAGGAAATCAAGATGACCGAAATGGAAAACTGAAAGGCGATCATCCCCTTTCGCATTAAATTCGATGAACCCAACCGAAGTTTTTTATCTTTCAGCAGGTGTACGGTTTCATAAGAAGAAAGAACAATAGAAGGGTAAATGCCGGCAACAAATCCGGTGATCAAGGCGAAGGCGAACAATACTTCGATAACAAAAGGAAAGTTTTGTGCCGTAATCTCAATATCTTTTTGCACCAGGCTATTAAAATAGGGCAGCGCAAAATAAATGAGCAAAACCGAAACCACCATAGCCATCAGAGCCGTGCCCATCGACTCACCGATGAATTGAAGAAAGAGGTTCATACGGTGTGCACCGATCGCTTTCCGAAGCCCTATTTCACTTGCACGCTGTGAAGCCCTGGCGGTAGTCAGGTTAATAAAATTAATGCTTGCTAAAACAAGAATCAGCAGGCCAATCGCAGCTGTGATGTAGATATACGTAATGCTGCCGGAAGTGCCAAGCTCAATATCGTTTTGGAAATGTTTTGAATAAAGGTGTGCCTCCAACAGCGGCTGAAGCCCGAGGATCTTTTTTCGACCCATGGCCTGATTTTCTTTCTCCCCCTTTCGCAACATTAAAGCAGGGAATTTTGCAACCAGGTTTTGTATGTCCGTTCCTTTTTTGACCTTGAGATAAGTAAAGACAAAATTGCCCGATGCCCACGTCGTGAAAGGCTGTAATACTTGCTCAAGGCCGGAGATATAAAAATCAGCATCGAGGTGTGATCGAAGCGGTGTTCGTTTAATGACGCCGGTCACCTTGAAAATTCCTGTATCCGAATTGGTAGGAATGGAAATCAATTCATCCAGAGCCGGTTTGCTGCCAAATATTTTATGAGCCAGTTCTTCACTAAGCACCAATGACCAGGGTTGTTTTAGCGCTTTCGCCGGATTGCCTTCCATAAATTCGTATGGAAACATTTCAAAGAAATTGGAGTCCACTTGATATCCTCTCTTTTCGAAGAAGGATTGATCTTGATACCTGAGCATTTGTTCTATCGTACTCAAGTCTTTGACTACACGGGTTACGGACTCAACCTCAGGATACTCTGCTAATAGCGCGGGACCAATAGGCGGTGAAGAGCGCTGCAAAAGGGAAATTTGCCCATTGGTTGTCTTAAGGGTCGTTGTCAGCCGATAAATTCTATCCGCCTCGTTAAAATGGCGATCGTAGGAAAACTCATCCTGAATGAATAACGTCAGCAACACGCAACAGGAGATGGCTATGGATAGCCCAAGGATATTGATGACCGAAAATGCCTTGTTCTTAATCAGATTCCGCAACGCTATTTTTACATAGTGCCTGATCATGGTAAAATTCATGGAGGCATTTGAATACGTAGAAAGTGAAGATTTCTGTTTTCTTCTTTTGACCGAATAGGAAAACATAAGAGAAACAATTCTTCGCCAATACGTAAGCCTGGCCTCACCTGCTGACATTCTTTCCAGGTCATCATAGAACAGTTCTTCTACATCACCGTGAAGATCTTCAATCGAAGCGTTTTCACAATACCATTCAAACAACCGGTCTGCCATTTTTGGCGGATGAATGTTAGTTTTGAATTTCATTTCGCCAGTGATAAGTTTGCTTTTGATAGTTTCCAGAGCTCATCCCTTAAATCTTTCACGTGATGAAGCGCTGCTTTTCCCTGCTGGGTCAACTCAAAAAATCGCTTGCGTCTGCCACCGCGTTCTTGCGTAGGTTCCCCTAACCAGGATTTTAAATATTTTTTTTCTTCAAGCCTTGTGATCGTAGAGTGCAGCGCACCGATACTGATTGTTCGGTCGCTCCTTTTCTCAATGTCATCTTTGATGCTCACGCCGTACGCTTGCTCGCCAAGGCTTGCCACGGTAAGCAAAACAAGTTCTTCAAATTCTCCGATATAACCTTTCATCTTTATTATTTCAAAAGGGTCTTTATTTTTTTTCTTCGGTTACTTTACAATCGAAACCCTTCCATAAGGAAGCAAAGCTTGTCCAGACTTTGTCAGTCATTGGCCGGGGTGAAATTTCGTAAAAGATAAAGCCCTCCCTTTGGCCGGCACATGACTTCAAATGCACAACACAATTGAGGATAATTGGTTTTTGCTCCATGTAGTCAAGCATAGCAATCGTGCCGTGATATGTTTTTAAATCACCGGGTTCGGTGGTCACTTCTCTTACTGAAACTTTAACGGGAAATAATTTGTCTGCAGGAATTTTCCGCTTCTCAATGTTGCGGCCAATCAATCCCGTGTAGTATGCCGTTAAGTTGTCTTCAATTATTTTAGGCCTGGTAACCGGAGTTTCGTCCAGGTACCACAAAAACGCGTACGACCAATATTCTTCACTTTTGGCATTGCCCCAGCCCGGTGTGAAGCGGATGTCCTCCACGCCTTTGTATGGGATACTTGGTGCAAATTCGATGGGGATAGGGAAACGTTCCACACCCCATCCTTCAGGCAAGGCAAGTGAATAGGGAGGTTTCCATTTGCTGCCGTCAAATTCCGGTTTTGAATTTTGCGCGAGAGCACCAAAAGAAATAAAACTGAAGATAATGATTATTAAATTTTTCATGTGAGCTATTGATTTTGTCATGAGAACACTATTTCGGGTAATTAGGATGTGCTTTTACTTCCCTAATCTGTCCCAGATGCCGAAATGAATGTTGGAAAAACATCATATATCTTTGATGGATATTTGGGCCAAAACAGATATAATAAATTCTTAAATTGTCGCTTGTCTTTGTCAAATAATCAATTGATTCATTTGTCAAAGTGGTGTACCAAATAATATTATTCTTGCCTTCATTGTTTCCCAGAGGAACACCATACGTGAAAGGTTTTGTACCCTCTGTCGTCAGGGTCTTTTTTAATCTTTTTGGATCTTGATCTATAAAAAGACTATCGGGAAGGTAATGAGTAAAATCTGAAAACGGTCCCATTCCCAGGGCTCGAGAAATTTCATTCATCGTTATTAATTCCCAAAGGCAGATGTGCTCCACAATCTGGTTGATGCTCCACCGGTCAGGGCTTTCCTTAAAATTCCATTGCTCCCTGGTTAGGTTTTTTGTTTCCTCTATAATTTCCTGCCTCGAACGAATAAGATTATCCAACAGGTATTTTCTATCCGCTTCCGTCCATACCGGTACGGTTGAAGGTTGATCTGCCTTCGTTTGTCCTTTGCCGGGAAGTAGGCCAAAAACAAAAGTCAGTGTTAGCAGGATTGTTTTCATGATGAATAAGTCAAATGCGATTAAAAATAAATTTCTATCACCTTTTCGTTTTCTCTAACCGGGTTGTCAAGCCTATTCTTATACGGTAAATATAACTATATGTTTCTATTATTCAGATAAAATAAAAATCAGAACTGGACTTAAAGAGGTTCAAAATCAATAACTCCCCAAGTATTTCCTCAAAAACCATTCGGCACTGATCAGCAGCAGCAGCAAAAAGAAAACCCATTTTAAGTGGATAAGGGGATTGAAAGAATCCTCGGCATGAATCAATTCCTTTGGGCCGGATTGTTTAAAATCGGCAACTACTTTATCCCATTCTGAATGATGATAAAACTTTCCGCCCGTAGCCTGGGAAAGTTTTCGCAACAACCCAAAATCGGCAACCAAATTTTGAGGTTCAATGTTTTGAGTTGTCACGATAAACTTACCGGAAACATTTTCATTTTTCCCATTCAGGGTAGTCGTGGCCTTGTAATCGTAACTCCCTTCTTTCAATCCCCCGATTTTATAGCGTTCTCCTCCCGGGCTAAGCACATAACTGTATGGGGTTGATTTTCCTTTCTCGTCGCGCAAAGTCAAATCAATTTTATTACCATAAATTTTTTCGAACAAGTCGTTGTACACCTGACCTTCGAGCACAACCGGGCCGTCATCGCTGAATTCATTTTGAACGGGAAAGAACCTGAACTTTCGCTTGTCATCGAGCGTGCTCAGGTATTGGACTAATTTTGAGAATACCCCGTCAAAGACCTCGGTCTTCTCAGCCGATGAAAATTCTTCCAGCCGCCAACGCCAAAGGCCCTCTCCCACAAACGCGGCTACCCTGTGGTTATTTTCTTCCCACACCAAAAGCAATGGCCGATCGGTGACAACACTTCCAATTCGTTGATTTAATAAAACCTGCGCATTCGGGGGAAAAGAAAATTTTCCAAACGGAACCGATACCGGCGGGTAACTGGCAAAAATTGAATTGCTGTTTTCCGAAAATTCAAAGTCATGAAAAGAAGAACTTACCAAAGGGGTAACTTCATCCTTCTGCGTTGTATTTGTAAAATTCAATGGAATACCATTGGCCGGAAGCAGACGCAAATTAGTTTTGCTGCCGATGAACAAAAGTAGGGATGATTTGCCCTTGCTTAATTGTGAAAACAAGGAAGCTGTTTTCATCTCCAGGTCAAACGGCTGATGGAAAATCACCAATTCCGTTTGGCCGGGTTGCAATAATACCGGATCGGTCCTGGAAATACCCGGGACGTGAAGAATAAATTCATAGTTAGGATTTTTCTCTATTACCGAACGCAAGGCTTTTATATCCGGATGCGGAGCCGGTGCGATAACCAAAATCTTCTTGCGCCCTTCCACGACTTCTACAAAAATACTGGCACGGTTATTCTTAAGGTTGGATTCGCGAGCGACAGGATTAACGACCACATCCAGTCGCTGAATTCCTTTGTCTTTCGCTTCGACTAAAAAATCAAATGTAAGGAGCAATTTGTTCGTTGTGTTTTTCTTTTCCTGACGCAACAACATCCCATTTTTATAAATGGAGACGGTTACTTCCTGGTCCGGCAAATGACGGATGGCAACTTCTGCCCGGATCGGAAATTGGTTTCCCTGATAGGCCACTTTATTGTATTCGATATTTCTCAAAATCAAATCGGCATGCTCCGTCGTGTCACCGATTCCCAGGGTAGTAATAGGAATGCGCCAGGGCGTATAAAGCGGTGATGCCCCCGAATTGTAAATGCCATCGGTTACTAAAATGATTCCGGCCAAATTTTTCCCTTCAAATTCATTGACTACTCCACGGAGTGCGCCATTCAGGTCAGACGACTTATTTTCAAATTTCATTTTTTCAATTTCCATCCCCGCCAGGTTTTTCCACCGCACCTCATATCCTTGCTTCCGGAGTTGTTGTGTTGATTCTTTCAATGCGTTTTGTGTTTTTAGCGAATCTGCATTTTCCTTTAAGGACAAGGAATTGTCAACCAGAAAAACGAGCGCAGGTTTCTCAAAAATAGTAGTCGTCAATTTCAGGATCGGGCCAATCAAAAGAAAAGAGAGCAATCCAACAGAAATTGCCCGAAGAGCAAAAAGGAATTGGTTTACACGCTTGTTCCAGGGATGCTTCGCGCCATAGAGCAACCAGGCGTAGCTTAATCCAAGCAAGACACATAGAAAAATAAACGCGGGGGATGATTCAAAGATTAGACGCTGCATATTGTTTCAAAGTTCTAAGTTCCGAGTTCTAAGTCGAGTTGACTCACAACTTATAACCACCACTCACAACTATTTTAGTAACCATATTTCTCTTTCCATAATTTCTTTAAATAACTTCTCAACTCTTCTTCGCGCACATTCTTCCCCGGCTCATAAAACTTTGTGCCTTTAATTTGCTCCGGTAAAAATTCCATGTCCATAAAATTATTTTCGAAACTGTGGGCATATTGGTAGTCCTTTCCATAACCCATTTCTTTCATCAATTTGGTGGGCGCATTGCGAACGGACAATGGCACTGGTAAATCGCCCGATTCATGCACCGCATTCAGAGCTGCCCCAATGGCTACGGTAGCGGAATTGCTTTTGGGCGAACAGGCCAGGTAAATGGCACACTGGGATAAAATAAGTTGCGCTTCCGGGTAGCCGATTACATCCACCGCTTGAAAGGTGCTGCTGGCCATCACCAGTGCTGTGGGATTGGCGTTTCCAATGTCTTCACTGGCGAGGATCAACATCCTGCGCGCTATAAATTTTACATCCTCCCCTCCTTCGATCATTCTTGCTAAATAATAGACCGCGGCGTTAGGATCGCTCCCGCGCAACGATTTAATAAATGCTGAAATAATATCGTAGTGCTGCTCTCCACTCTTGTCATAAATAGCAATATGCTTTTGAGCCGTGTTGATGACCAATTCGTCCGTAATCTGAATGTCTCCATGGATGGACTCGCTGATCAGTTGTATTAAGTTCAGCAGTTTCCGTGCATCGCCACCGGAGATATTCAGCAAAGCCTGATGTTCTTTAATGGAAATTTTTCTTTTCTTCAATTCATCATCGCGCCTCAGCGCCTGATCCACCAGCTTGAGCAAATCTTCTTCGCCTAACGGTTTGAGTGTGTACACCTGGCATCGGGAGAGCAAGGCGGAATTCACTTCAAAGGATGGATTTTCGGTGGTTGCACCAATCAGTGTGATGGTACCTTTTTCCACCGCACCCAGTAATGCATCTTGTTGTGATTTGTTAAACCGGTGGATTTCATCAATAAATAAAATCGCGCGCGATGCATATTTTGCTTTCTCAATAATTTCACGCACGTCTTTTACGCCGGCACTCACCGCGCTGATGGTATGAAACGGTCGCTTTACTTCGTGAGCAATAATGTTGGCGATCGTCGTTTTTCCTACGCCTGGCGGTCCCCACAAAATCATGGAAGGAACATTTCCGGACTGTACCGCCTTTCGGATAATTCCATTTTCGCCAACCAGGTGTTCTTGCCCGATGAGGTCGTCAAGGGTTGCAGGCCGCATCCGTTCGGCCAGGGGCGGAGTGGAGTAGTTTAAAAGCATACCTCACCCCCCGGCCCCCTCTCCAAAGGAGCGGGGGAGACTGACTCCAGGCATTTATTTCTTTTGAACGTCAAGTCTTGTAAATTAGAATTTAATCTTAGAAAATACATCGAGGCATTTGTCGAGCATGGCATCGGTGAAATCGAGGTGCGTGACGAAGCGGATTTCCGTTGTACTGAATACCAAGGCTTTAATTTGATGTTCATTTAGTTTCGCCAACACTTTTTCCGGGGTAAGTCCATCGCCAACCTGAAAGATGACAATGTTGGTGTCCACCGGCATAGCTGATTTAACCCACGATAAATTCTGAACTGCCTCCCCCAATTTTTTAGCACGAACATGATCTTCCTTCAAGCGATGAATATGATTGTCAAGCGCATAGATTCCGGCGGCGGCCAAAAATCCGGCCTGGCGCATACCCCCTCCAAATGCCTTGCGCATTCTTTTTGCTTTGTATTCAAATTCCTTTTTGTAGACCAGCACCGATCCGACCGGTGCGCCCAATCCCTTGGAAAGGCAAATGGAGATTGTGTCAAAATATTTTCCGAAGTCGTTCGCTTGCTCTCCGGTTTCTGTCAACGCATTAAAAAACCGGGCTCCATCCAAATGCATCTTCAAATTTTTAGAACGGGCAAACTCACTGATAGCAGCAATTTGATTGATCGTATAAAAACTTCCTGCTTCCCGCACAATAGTATTTTCCAACGCCACCACCGAAGTAATGGCATGATGGGCATCGCTGACATTGTTGATGTTGGCCGAGATTTCTTCAATAGATATTCGTCCCCGATCACCATTCAGCAATCGCACGCTCACGTTGCTGTTTCCGGCAAGACCACCTCCTTCGTACCGGTAAATATGGGAGCCCTTGTAGCATAACACTTCTTCATAGGGCTGGGTAAGCACTTTGATGCCGATCTGGTTAGTCATTGTGCCGGAAGGGCAAAACACGGCGCCATCCATGCCCATTATCCTGGCAGCTTTTGCCTCGAGTGTATTGACGGAAGGATCCTCGCCAAACACATCATCGCCCACTTCGGCTTTCGTCATAGCCTCCAACATGCCGGCTGTTGGTTTTGTTACGGTATCACTTCGGAGATCAACAATCATTTTCAAATTTTAGTGGGGTCAAATTACAAAAGTGGTAGCAATGACCACAGCGATTTGGTGGGATTTGGTTTTTAGCGTTTACGGCTCTACTTTTGTGCCTCTAAATCGCGGGGTGGAGCAGTTGGTAGCTCGTTGGGCTCATAACCCAAAGGTCACAAGTTCGAGTCTTGTCCCCGCTACATCGCCCGCCATAGCTGTTTCAGCGACGGCGGACAACGTGACCCTCAAAAGTGCCTTTTCTGGCCTCTTTTGAGGGTTTTTTAATGTCCTGAAAGTTGGCTCGGAGGAGTCTCGGAGGGAAACCCATACTGTGGCCATATTCGTGAGTCATGAGACTAGTTCTAGTTTGTGTCAGTGAAATGTAAGAAGAAGAGCATCGGTACAAAGAAAAAAAGGGGAAACGAACGAGACAAGATATCCTTCTTACTTAAGACTGGCTACCCAAGCAAGTTTTTGATAATCCTTTCCATCAATCTACTTTTGGAAGGCAATATGGGGATATATGCAATGATCTGAAGAAAAAGAAACGGTCCGACAACCAAAGGTTTAAAGATGGCAGAATATATTAGTATCTCATGGGTAATTCGACTTGCTAATTGGTTGTTTAGCCCATTGTTTGATTTCTATTTTAATAGACCAAAACTGTTTACGTATATCGACAAACTTATTTTAAGGTCAGTCACTCCGAAAATTCCAAACGTTTTAGACGAAATGACTTGGACAGGGGAGCTTGTAATAAAAAACAATTCAAAATTTGACGCGTACGATCTTGGAATTGAATACCCCAAAGGAGTAGTATTCACTACGGTGGACAAACTTCAGCCACATAATAATCTTTCGGCAAAATCAGAACTTCGACTGAAATTTACTTGGCTGAGGGATTATGTTCATAATCCAACAGGACTTCAATATAGACAAGGGCAAATCGACACAAAGTTTCCTTTGGACAGAAAGGAGTTTGTTTTGACACTGGAATATTCAAATGAAAAAGGGAAAAAATTCTATTCAGTTTTTAAAAAGACAGAGAACGGCATCAAGACAGATTTATTTGTATTGAAACCAAAAATCAAGTAAAGCAACTGCATCCAACCGTGCTGGCAGTGTAAGCTCCCACGAAAATTGGACACTTCAAAATTAGAGAACTATGATTAGAATTATTTCAGTATTTTTCTTTTTAGCAATTGTCAATTGTGCCTTCTCGCAAACTCGTTATGACTCGATAAAATCACTCTCTGCAAAAATCACTCTTGGCATCAAAGATGAACGAAAAAAATTAGATGCAATTCTTTACTGGGTAACGGACAATATTGAATATGATGTTGTTAGCTACAAGAAGTCATTGCGCGGACAAAAAATCTATCCTGACTTTGGGATTCGTCAGATGGACAGCATTGCAAGGGAAAAAGAATATGACGAGGCGATCGCGTGCATGACAGTCTATCTTAAAAAAGCTGTGTGCGAAGGTTATGCCAGGTTGTTTAAATCGCTCTGCATTCACTCTGGAATTCAATGTGTGGTAGTGAGCGGAAAAGCAAAAACTTTATTGAGCGACCAATTGGCAGGCCACGCTTGGAATGCAGTTAAACTTGATGGCAAATGGCAACTTGTTGACCCTACCTGGGCGAGTGGATATGTTAATGGCGATTCCTTTACGAAGGAGAGAAATTTGTTTTATTATTTGACCTCTCCGGAAATAATGTTTATCAATCATCTACCTAATGAACAAAAGTGGACACTTCTCGATAAAAGCTTCAACTCACTTACATTCGGACAATCACCAATTGAAGATGTAAGTGTGATTGAAAAAGGTCTAGTGGACTATAGTCCAAAAAAAAGGGGGTTGAAAATAAAGAAAGGTCAACTGATAACTATATCGTTACAATTTAACAAACCACCCTCGAAATTCAATATAGGGATAAGCGAGAGCGGACGGCCAGAGACGCGTGCATCTCGACTAAATATTGAACTGACCGACAAGGTGTATGATAGTTTAAATAATATTGATCCGGACTATTTTAAAACGATAGAAAAAATTCAAATCTTGAGTCAGAAGATTATCGGAAACAAAGTCGAATTCGTCATTAAACCTTTGTCAGAAATTAAAGGAATTAACATTCATATTGATTACGGATTCACTGCATTATCATATGACATTGTGTATTTATAGTGGGTTTTCGTTTGGTGAAGAACACGTTGCCCATGCCATTTGTCTTACGTGTTGTCTGGGCAATGTCCAATTGAAAAGTTTTATCTTCGTTCAAACGTTCGATGCCGGGACTGGGAGGCGATGAAAGAAATAAAAATCTTCATAAACATAGTGTGATATCCATTGCTGATGATGTAACATGAATAGAAAGACAACACCCAAAGTAAAGGATGGCAGGGTTCAAAAGAAGAATCGTCATGATCAGACTCCCAACTATTGGAATACGAGACAAAGTACCCTTCAAATTGACATTGAAAATCCGGGGAGGGGGTACAAACATTTTCTTAAGAAGCGTGATATCATTCAGTTTCTTGAAATTCTTCCACACTGGGAGGAAATTAAAACTGAATTTGACGCAGTTTTATTAGCCCAGGGTGGCGGACCAGATGGGTGGTATTTAGACGGTGTAGTGGGAATTTGTGCCTGGGACAAAAATATGACAAGCTCTCTAAGTACAGGTTACTTCAATGATCACAAGGATTTATTTGATCGCTTAGGTGTTGCATATGAAATAAAGAAGGATGGAGTGATCTGCCATTTTAAGGAAGATCAGATTAAAGCGTACCAACTTTTGCATATCCTATTGCATGAAATAGGGCATCATCATGACCGCATAAGTACAAAGTCAAAAAAAAGACCGTCAAATGGAGAAAAGTATGCAGAGAGTTATGCCATTAAATATGAAAGGATTATTTGGAACAAATATTTTGACACTTTTGCCAGATAGAATTAATTAAATGGCGGGTAACGGCAAATTCAGTTATACGAATTCAACACTAAAATTCTCGATTGCGGGTTTTTTCATTCCCGGTTTCACAGCAATTATATTGTTAGGCTTTCAAATGGGACTCACGTTATTAGGTCTCGAATGCTCTGTAGCTTGGAAAGTAATTTGGACAATCACGACAATTGGAGCAATTGGAGCACCAATACTTTTTGTAAGAATAATGGATAGAACAATGATGGCAGGATTCCATTTGACTTCAAAAGAAACAATATTCTTCAATCTCATAGAGTACACTTTTATCCAATGCACTTTAGCTTTTCCAATTTCTACCGGGCAAAGACTTTGCCATGGAAGAGATGGGCAAAACGGATTGGAACTTGTATTTACAGCATGGGCGGCAATCCCAATTTTAATTCTAATAGCTTTGACATTTGACTATTTGAAGAGAAAAAAAATGGACGAAATTACGTCTCATAATGAAGGCTTGGAATTATGAGGAGCAAATCGGAATCAATAAAGTATTTTCCACTGACTGAATTAGTGCTATTCCTTTCAACGGTAGCACTAACCTTTGTAATTGTGAACAATTTGAATTTAAGCATTTGGTTATCAATCCTATGCTCAGTAGCGGCATACTTCATTTTTCTCGGAGGCACGAGCATAGTCAACGTGACAGATGAAAAAATTGAAATCATGTTCCTGAATTTAATTGGAGGCCGCGTTTCAATAGAGTTAAAAAAGATCGTTAAGGTATCGACAGGCGAAACCTATGAAATTGAAACAGACCTTAGTGTTGAGACTGGCTATTATTTATTTAGCAGAGAATACAATTTGGAATTCCTTGACAACAAGGGAGAAAGGAGGAAATTGAATTTTAAAATCAACAATAGAAAGAAGGAGATTCAAATAATCAAAAGGATTAATAGTCTTCAAA
>Ga0206942_1252_pt1 | contig 14202 bp, 15 predicted proteins | sample Alteio_BWOrgHeat_6_FD_153253 | JGI IMG/M metagenome (GOLD analysis project Ga0206942, IMG submission 153253) | Enriched cells from forest soil in Barre Woods Harvard Forest LTER site, Petersham, Massachusetts, United States -... | ecosystem: Environmental > Terrestrial > Soil > Temperate forest > O... | reverse complement strand
GACGGACATTTTCAAAAAGCCATGCAACACTTACATACAAAAGGATAAAATAAATGGGTATTAAGTGCGGAATCGTTGGACTGCCGAATGTCGGCAAATCAACACTGTTTAACTGTTTAACCCAGGCTGGAGTCGATGCATCCAATTATCCCTTTTGCACGATTGAACCGAACGTCGGTGTCGTAGCCGTTCCGGATCCCCGTTTAAATAAACTGGCTGCCATTGTCAAACCGGAAAGAATTTTACCGACCACGATGGAATTCGTGGATATTGCAGGTCTCGTCAAGGGAGCTGCGCAAGGTGAAGGACTCGGCAATAAATTTCTGGCGAACATCCGTGAAACCGATGCGATTGCGCATGTTGTACGTTGTTTTGAAAATACTGACGTCGTGCATGTCGCTGGAAAAATTTCACCGAAAGATGATATTGACGTCATCCATACAGAATTGGCGCTGGCGGATCTGGAATCCATCAGCCGCGCGATTTTGCGCGTACAAAAACAATCGCGCAGTGGCGACAAGGCAGCGATAGCTGAACTTGCATTACTGGAACGCGTTCGCGAACACTTGAATCAGGGTTCACCGGCCCGTGCACTCCCGATGACGACAGACGAAAAATTGCGCTTGAAATCCTTTCAATTATTAACCGGTAAACCCACGCTGTATATTGCAAACGTTGCAGAAGATGGTTTTACCAACAATCCATATCTCGATCAGGTAAAAGACATTGCTGCAAAAGAAAATGCGAGTGTTGTCGCCGTGTGTGCTGCGATTGAAGCGGAAATTGCCGAATTGGATCCCGCTGAAAAAGATTTGTTTCTGGCTGAACTGAATCTTGCAGAACCAGGACTCGATCGCGTGATTCATGCGGGTTATCAATTACTGGGTCTTGAAACATACTTTACTGCAGGCGTAAAAGAAGTTCGTGCATGGACGATTTCAGTGGGTTCAACAGCACCACAAGCCGCAGGCGTGATTCATACGGATTTTGAAAAAGGGTTTATTCGCGCGGAAGTGATTGGTTACGACGATTATATTAAATATAACGGCGAGGCGGGTGCGAAAGAAGCAGGCAAATGGCGTTTGGAAGGGAAAGAATATATTGTGCGCGATGGGGATGTGATGCATTTTCGGTTTAACGTATAAATTTTTTGTAACTGTTCAGATGTAGGGTGAACAAAGCGCAACGTGCCCACCCTACAGCACTTCCAGACAAAAATCAGCAGGCGTCAAAATACGTGTTCGTTCAACATTTTTTCGCTTTAAGAGTCCGGCTCGCCGATCTCCTGTTACCAGATAATCTGCATTGCCTTCCATTGACATCTCAAGCAAAAAAACATCGGCTGGGTCATCAATTTCCATTTTTATTTTAGTTGTTAAACATTCAAGAACAATTGCGTGTTGAAGATTATTAATCATTGCTCCGACTCGAGCAGACTGAAGAATCGCTTTAAATTTTGGATATCGACTGGCACGTCGCAGTTCGTCAAGCTGAATAAGAGAAGTAACAAGATTAAATTTAGCGGCGCGCCACGCACGATATATCGTATCTGAAGTACTATGAGGCGATATAAGAGCACTTAATAGTACATTTGTATCAAGCACTACCCGCATTATGAATTACGCGCCCATTCAATCGCTTCTTCAACAATAGCGGACAAGTCTTGCTCGGTTATATTCACATTAGCCAATTTAGCCTGTTCTGCCGTTAATTCTAAAATATGCGTGCGCACAGCTTCTTCAACAAACCGTGACAAATCGCCTTTTCGTCCTCCGCCCTGATTGACAAGAAACATGCGAAGCGCCTGGTCCGTGTCCTGCGATACCGCAATATTCCAACGTATTGTTTGAGTCATAACAAATCTCTTTTTAAATGTATAAGCGTATAGGTGTTTATACATTTATACATCATAAATGAAACGAATACAAACGAAACACGAGGATCCGTTGCAGTGCTCAGCAAGAAAATATAATATAATCAATCAGTTGTGAAAAATCTGGTAAAAAAAATTTTGAGTGGTGTCGAAATTATCCAGTATAATCAATAACTTGTGTGATTTCTTCCAGTAAAAGTCGCTAAAATGCAGCATCTTGCTGCTAAAATGCAGTAACTTGCAAAAACAAATATCGACTCAATTTAAAAAATAAAATGCGCCAACACTGTCAAAACTACGCCGCTTATGGCAATCGAGCCCATCAGAACAAGCAATGGCATACCAAACGTGTAATACGGACGTAAATCAATTTTGGGTTCTTTGGTTTTCATATTATATCCTTAAGTTTAAAATTTGATCAATGATAACACGAATTTTAGGAATAATCCTGGAAATAATCCTGCTTCATTGCCTCTTTCGCCAACTTTAGCGTTTCCTCGGCCACCGCATTTGCCTTTTCAGTCCCTTCACGTAAAACAGCCAACACATGCGCCGGATCGGTCTCATACTGCTGTCGACGCTTGTAAATCGGCTCAACCAAATGCACGAGCACCTCAATCAGTTTCTTTTTACATTCCACATCACCGATTTTGCCCGATCGATAACGCTCTTTGGCATCCGAAACCCACGCCTGATCCGGATTGAAAGTTTCATGAAAAATCCACAACGGATTATTTTCAACTGTCCCCGGATCCGTTGCTTTTAACCGATTGGGATCCGTGTACATGCCCATCACTTTCCGCGCGATCGCATCCGGGCTATCACTCAGCAAAATCGCATTATCAAGCGATTTCGACATTTTTAATAAATTGCCCTCTGCATTGGGAGCGCCCGTTCCGACTAGGCGACGTGAACGCCCCAATTTCACATCCACAATCGGAAACAATCCCCCTTTTTTGACATAATCCCGATCGTCTGTGTGGGAATCCACACCGCAATATAACTGATTAAATTTACGCGCCACTTCACGCGTCATTTCAATGTGCGGCACCTGATCTTCGCCAACCGGCACAATTTCCGGCCGAAACGCCAGAATATCCGCGACCTGTCCGACTGGATATAGCAAAAAACCAAACGAATAATTATCACCTAAACCCTTGTCGCGAATTTCATCTTTAATCGTTGGATTACGCATAAGCCGGGAATAGGGTACCAGCATGCTGAAGAAAAAAGTGAGATCGGCAATCGCCCGCACTTCGGATTGAATAAAAAGCGTGCTCCGAGTCGGATCCAGCCCGACAGCCAGCCAATCGGTTGCAACATCGATGACGCTTTGACGGATTTCCGCCGGTTTATCCACGCGCGTGGTGAACGCGTGAACGTTCGCAATAATAAAATAACAATCATATTGATTCTGAAGCGCAATACGATTTTCAAGCGAACCCACCCAGTGCCCGAGATGCAAACGACCTGTAGGTGTATCACCTGTCAATAAACGTGGTTTTGTTTTTGTTCTTCCCGGAGACCAAACTATACCTTCTTCGAGTAAATCTCTATGACGCACGATCATTTCCTTCTTATAAGATGATAAGCAACTTGCCCTGCGCGTTTACTCTTCAAAATCTGCCAGTTGGACGGCAGCATTTTTTCATCCAGAGTCTCCCGTGCTTCCAGATAAATATAAGCTTCCGGCGCCAGAAAATGATGTTCTTCCAGATAAAAACAGCAAGGCAACAGCAGGTTTTCAGCATAAGGCGGATCCAGAAAAACGATAGTAAACGGTTGATCCGGCGCTTTCAATTGCAATGGCACTTTTGCACAATAAATTTCAGCATTTTCAGCTTGAAGCATTTGGCGTTCTTCAGCGAGCAACTTTGTCACGACCCGTGAATCATCCACCATCACGACGTTTGCCGCACCGCGTGAAAGTGCTTCAAACCCCAATGCACCACTGCCTGCAAAAAGATCGAGACAGCGACTGCCCGCAATATGCGGCGCGAGCCAGTTAAATAACGTCTCCCGAACCCGGTCGGGTGTAGGGCGCACATTCAAAACGTCAGGCACTTTCAGCTTGCGCCCACGCCATTGACCACCAATAATTCGTATGATGCCTTGAGCCATGTCAGTATGCTACCATCAACCACTTTTCAGATAGTGTGGAATTTAACATGTTTAATATTTTAAAACGAAAAAAATCAGCAGAAAATGACGCCGAACCCCAAAAAACAATCGACAAGCCCGGTCTTTTTTCACGCCTGAAAGCGGGTCTTTCGAAAACACGTGCCACGTTCTCCAATGGTATAGCGAATCTGATTCTCGGCAAAAAAACGTTGGATCGGGAAGTCCTTGAATTAATTGAAACCCAATTATTAACGGCCGATGTGGGAATGGATGCCACAGAACAACTGGTCGGTGATCTCACGCATAAACTCGCGCGTAACGAATTGAATGACACCGATACGGCTTTAAAATCCCTGCAAAACAACATGAAAGCCATCCTGCATCCCGTCGAATGCGCACTTGAAATAGATAACGATAAAAAACCGTTTATTATTCTGGTGGTTGGCATTAATGGCTCAGGCAAAACGACAACGATTGGCAAACTGGCGAAACATTTTCAGGCAGCCGGTCAAAAAGTCATGCTGGCGGCGGGTGACACTTTCCGGGCAGCGGCGATCGAACAATTGCAAATCTGGGGTGAACGCAATCAGATTCCTGTCATTGCGCAACAACCGGGGGCTGATACAGCGGCTGTGATTTTTGATGCCATGGAATCGGCAAAAGCACGCAATATTGATATTTTACTGGCTGATACGGCCGGTCGATTGCATACACAAACCCATCTCATGGATGAACTGAAAAAAGTCAAACGCGTTCTCTTGAAACTGGATCCGACCGCGCCGCATGAAACCTTGCTCATACTCGATGCAAGCATCGGTCAAAATGCACTGAATCAGGCAAAACAATTTAATGAAGCCATGGGCGTCACGGGCCTTGTCCTGACCAAACTGGATGGGACAGCCAAAGGCGGAATTATTTTTGCGATTGCGAAACAATTGAATATTCCGATTCGATTTATTGGCGTCGGTGAAGGAATTGATGACTTAAGACCTTTTGATGCGGATGAGTTTGTGGAAGCCCTTTTCGATAAAGACATTCAGTGAGTGAAGAAGCTTTAACCCGAATCATCCAGGGCTACCTCATCTAAATTGATTTAATTCAGTTCAAAATTTTATTTTTATATCATAAACATGTCATGCCAGCGAAGGCTGGCATCCAGCGTGGTGTTTGGAAGTCACTGGATGCCAGCCTTCGCTGGCATGACAAAGTACATATTAACCTGTATCGAAAAAAAATAGACCCGAATTTAGATGAGGTGGCCCTGCCGAATCATCAGTATATCCTTTGCGAATGATTGGCATTGATGTACTATTTTGGATGGCTATGCTTTTGTTTTACAGGATAGTGGCACTTCATGGAACCCGGGAGCAACCAGTGATTCACTTACAACACATCAGCAAACGTTATGCCAATAATTATCTGGCGCTGGACAATGTAAGCTTCGATCTGGCAAAAGGTGAACTGGCTTTTTTAACAGGACATTCCGGTGCCGGAAAAAGCACGCTGCTTAAACTCATCGCAGCGATTGAAGCACCTTCGCAAGGACAACTTAAAGTCGCCAATCATTCTATTACCAAACTGAAACCGCGACAGATTCCTTTTTTTCGAAGGCAGATTGGTATTATTTTACAAAGTCCACATTTGCTCATGGACCGTTCCGTACTCGACAATGCGGCGCTGCCTTTAATCGTTGCAGGCAGACCGTATCGCGAAATTCAAAGTCGTGCACGCGCGATTCTCGGCAAAATGGGATTGCACAATAAACAAAAATGTTTTCCGTATGAACTCTCAAGCGGTGAACAGCAACGGGTTGCCATTGCACGTGCCGTCATCAACAAACCGTCAATTTTGCTGGCCGATGAACCGACCGGTAATCTCGATCCGGAACTGGCTGCTGAAACCATGGATCTGTTCGAGCAATTTAATGAACTCGGCATGACAATGTTAATTGCCAGTCACGATCTGGCGCTCATCCATAAATTAAAACATCGTGTCATTACCCTGTCAGAAGGAACACTGGCGCTATGAATTATTTCACTCGACACATACAATCCGGATTATATAGTCTCGGCAAATTATCACGCGCGCCATTGTCCAGTTTAATGACGTGTTTAATTATCGGCATTGCACTCGCCTTGCCGGCTGTTTTATTTATTACATTAAAAAATGCAGAGTTGATTGATCGCAGCTTCAAAAATACGCTGGAAATGACTTTATATCTCAAACAGGATGCAACTCCGGCTGACGTTCGCTCATTACTGGGTCGTTTAAAAAATCAGAATGCAATTAAAAATGTGCGTGCGATTTCACCGAATGATGGGTTAAAGGAATTGCAACAACAGGCGGGTTTTGATGCGAGCCTCGGCAGTTTGCAAGATAATCCATTACCCTGGACCGTTGTCATCTCGCCCGTGGATGCGGTGAATAATCCGGCTCGATTCGAACAATTAAGATTACATTTACAACAACTGCCCTCGGTCGATACGGTGCAACTGGATATTTTATGGGTGAAACGTCTGACTTCGTTTATCACACTGGCGCACCGGATTATGTATGCGCTTTCGATTTTTTTAGGGATGGCTGTTTTACTGATTGTGAATAATACGATCCGCTCCGCGACCGAGCAGCATCACAAGGAAATTGAAATCATCAAGCTGATCGGTGGCACGTATGCCTTTATTCGTCGTCCTTTTTTGTATGTCGGCATGCTGTATGGTTTATTGGGCGGTCTGGTGTCCTGGCTTCTGGTTGTTCTACTGATGCTGGCTCTGAAGAGCCCCAGTGAACATTTGGCCGAACTGTATGGCAGTCATTTCTCCCTGACAGGAATGAGTTTTGGCAACCTGTTGATTCTTCTGGGTGGAAGTGCCGGTTTGGGCTTGATTGGATCATGGCTCGCTGTTACGCGCCATTTGCATCAGCGATAGGGGTTGGAATAAGATTCGAAGTCTAGTATATTGGCACTCTAGAGGATCGAGTGCTAACACTAGGGTACGCCATGAATGATGACACCACCAGTCTGCAACTTTTAAATATTCACCCGCTCGCAAACAGTCTTGATTCTTATCTGGCTCAAGTCTATCAAATACCCATGCTGTCGCAGGAAGAAGAGCTACGGCTTGCAACCCGTCTGCATGAAGACAATGACCTTTCAGCTGCAAAACTCCTGGTTTTACCGCATTTGCGCTATGTTGTACGTGTCGCGCGTGGCTATCTCGGTTATGGATTGCCACTGAATGATCTGATTCAGGAAGGTAATATTGGCCTGATGAAAGCCGTGAAACGATTTAACCCCGGTGTTGGCGTGCGTCTTGTGACATTTGCGATGCATTGGATTAAAGCTGAAATTCACGAATTTGTCTTGCGCAACTGGCGTATTGTCAAAGTCGCAACCACCAAGGCGCAACGTAAATTATTTTTTAATTTGCGCACGATGAAAAAACATTTAGGCTGGTTAAGCCCCGAAGAAGTCGCTGAAATGGCGAAAGACTTGCGCGTTAAACCTGAAACCGTACGTGAAATGGAAATGCGTCTGGCATCGACCGATCCCGCATTTGATGGTCATCAGGATGAGAGCGAGGATCACGCGCATTTCACCCCCGCAGCCTATCTGGAAGATCATCGTTCCAATCCGGCGCATCAACTGGAAGCACATGATTGGGCTGCACAATCGCAGACTGCGATGCAGGATGCCCTGATGCAACTCGATGAACGCAGCCAGGATATTTTAAATAAACGCTGGCTGGCGGAAGAGAAAGCGACATTGCAGGAGCTGGCAGACAAATATGAAGTATCGGCAGAGCGCATTCGTCAGTTGGAAAAAATGGCGATGCAGAAATTAAAAGTAGCGATGGAAGAGATTGGGTAAGACCATTTGCAACAGCTCACGTACCTCTATCCTTGCATCATCCTCCGCAGCTTCTGGCGGAGGATGACGCAAGGATAGAGGTCAATTTAAAAAAAGTAACAGCTTTTATGCTTCCTTAACCTAGACGGTTCGGAGGTGCTATAACTGGAACGGGGACTACCCTATCATTTTTATTCTCTTCTTCAGAAGGAAGAAACCGAAGCAATCCAAATTGCGTCACCAGCGTCACTGTCCCGGGTTTTTTTCCTACATTAGCATTTACAAAACGCAGGGCTCTTTTACCAATTTGACGTGCGCAATCAATCTCGTCAAGAAACAAAATACGCTTCAGATCCGCCACAAATTTTTTCGTTTCGCTTGAATGAGAAAAAGAATATTTCTTATCATATTCCGCGAAGAAATCTTTCATTACTTTTTTGACGTAAATATTTTTAATGATTTTTTCTCGAGTTATTATGATATGGTTGGCTTGCTCATCATCAACATTTCCTATGGTCAAACGAGTAAGAAAAGGTAAAATATGAGAAATAAAAAGTGCGGGAGGAACCCCTTCAAGTCTTCTGAAGTTATTATTCCTGTCCCTGAGAGCCTGAATATAACACATAAAGAGCATCTCTCTCCTTGCCAGGCTGTAGAAATAAACATGGTTAAGAACATCCACAACAGGATTGACTTCTGTAACCAGATCCATTACTCCAGGGCTAAACCCACGCGCCAAAAATTCTTCGATTAGTTTTACATCCCCTACCTGGACTGCGAGATCCAACAGTGTATCGGTAGTGTTTTCAGGACAGGTCTTTAAAACTTTTTTTAAAAGTATTTTTTCTATCCAGTGAATTTCAATGCGATGTAAATGTGGTTCGCCTGCAGGCTGAATATCAACGACTGGCTTTTTCAGAATTTTCTCGAAAAGACTTCTTATTAATCTTGCATGAATTTCAGGCCCTTTCTCACCTTTTTCATAAGCAATAATTACACCGAGTGTAGACCATCTTTCCAGCTCGATCGCAATGTCGCCCGGAGTTTTTCCATTTTCGTTTACACGTGTCAAATCACAATGACAGTGCAACAACTTGAATATCAATTGATTACGAAATGCATCTTCAATTTCGTTTGCATGAATTAAATAAAACAATGCGCTGGTATATCGAGCCTTATCTTCGAGATCAGATGATCGATTATCGACGATAGCCTCTACACACCTCCAATGCCCCATGGAAGCAGCCGTTTCCATGGCTGTCTGGTTCAGATAAATAACTGCCGTCATATCAAAAATTTCTTTCTTGCGAACCAGCTGGCGAGTGGCACGATCCATAACAGTTTCACTCACTATCTCGCCTACCTTCTCAGCTTGGTCACCAAAAATATAACCAGACAATATGTGTTTTTTACTGTCGGTATACTGATCAGGATTTTCAACTTTAGTTTCAACTGTTTTACTTTCATGAAGATTTCGTTGACCGGTGGATTCCATACTTGCTTCTCGCCCTGTAATTTTTTTATTGTTTAAACAATACGCTCAATTGCTTAAGATTATCTTAAGATAACAGATCAGAAAAATAATGCTCTCGAGATAAACCCGCCGCCTGCAACACATGCAATACATCATGCACAATCGGTTCCGGTGCACTGACGTACACCATGCTACTGACTATCTCCGGACAATCTTCCAGAATAACATTTTGTAATAACCCGATTTTTCCTGGCCACTCTGGATAAGGTCGGCTTAACACAGGCACGAATGTAAAATCTTTTATTTCACGCACCCACCTTGTCAGCAATTCATCCATATAAAATTCATCCGGCGTTGAAGCACTCCAATATAAACACATCGATGGATATTTTTTAAATTGAATCATTTGTTCGATCATCGCCTTAATAGGCGCAAATCCAGTACCACGCGCAAGAAAAACAACCGGTCGATCCGTCAGAAATTTTCCGGCAACACATGAACCATAAGGTCCACGCACAATCAGTTTTTTTTCTTCTGATGCGATACGCAAAATATCCTTAGCTTGCGTATTTTCAGGCGAATGTGACAACTGCAATTCAATGTGTAAATTCTCATGCGGTGCATTTGCAATCGATAAAGGCGATCGACTGCCATCCGAATGAATAATTTCGATATACTGACCTGCCTGATAAACCAGACGCGCAGAACTCGAGGGATATAATATCAATTGCGTAATGTTTTTTGTTAAAAGCTCGGCGCTTTTTACCGTATAAATAAAATCTTTTGCAGATAATTCCATTTTTCCAAAATCACTCACTTCAATAATAAGATCACTCTTCGGTTTCACTGAACAAAACAGAACATCACCGTTTTCCCTCTCACTCGCCGTCAATCCTGCCATTTCTTCTCGGATATATTCCACTTCACCTTGCAGTAATTTTCCCTTGCATGTCCCACAGACACCCATGCGGCAAAGATTCGGAAAAAAATAGCCGCATCGCAATGCAGCTTCCAGAACCGTTTCATCTTCGCGGACATTAAAAATAAAATGACCAGGTTTGACGAGAATCTGAAATAAACTAGGCAACTTGCGAACCACCCGAAGCCAATTGATTACATTCATTCATCAACGCAATACGCACCGCCTCAAGTTTCGGCATTTTTGCCGCACGCAAGACTTCATAAACTTCAGAAAGCTTTTTAAACTTCGCCGATTTTTGCAATTTTGCTGCTGGCGTATTTTCAGGTAGCTCCCGAATCTGTCGTAATAATCGCGCGATTTCTTCCCAATTATACGAGCGCGTAATATCACGAGGCGACACAGGCTTTTTTTCTTCCGGCACATCTGTCATGCGAATACTCGTTTCCAACACTAAAGCTTTATAACGCTGTGCAGCCTCAAGTAATGCCTCCAGCTTTTGGTCTACCGTGCCGGTGATCAATTCATCTTCATGGGGATAGAACATAATTGTCATTGTCGTCACTCTCCTCAATCTGTATCTTCTATGAGTATAGCCGATTTTTTTAGCATTTACGTGCGCAAAATGTGCATAAAATATACTCAAGCAGGGTTAAATCAGGCTCCGCGTACGGTCTAGCGCCCGACAATTCAAGGCTTCTGCAATATGCGTTGCATCTATCATTTCCTGACCCATCAAATCGGCAATCGTTCGAGCCACCTTCACAATACGATGATAAACACGTGCTGACAAATTCAGTTTATCAATTATTTTATTTAATATTTTTTGCACATCATCCGTCAACACACAAAACTGTTCAAGATCACTGACTTGTAATTCCCGATTTAATTTTCCCTGTCGATCCAGTTGGCGCTGCCTCGCACGCAATACCCGCTCTTTTACGATTGCACTGCTTTCATTTTTTTCATTGGACTGTGTCGATAATAATTCCAGTGGCAATGCGGGAACTTCCACTTGCATATCAATACGATCCAGCAGCGGCCCCGACAGTTTGGCGAGATAACGCTGCACCTGAATCGTTGAACAACGACAGGCGCGACCTGAACTACCCAAAAATCCGCAAGGACAGGGATTCATCGCTGCAATCAACTGAAACTCTGCAGGAAAAACAGTTTGCCAGGCCGCTCTCGAAATAGTGATACTTCCAGACTCCAGCGGCTCACGCAAACATTCCAACACATGACGGTTGAATTCCGGCAGTTCATCCAGAAATAAAATACCCTGGTGTGCCAGTGAAATTTCGCCAGGCTGGGGCGGTCTGCCGCCACCCACCAATGCCACACCTGAACTGCTGTGATGCGGAGCGCGAAAAGGGACGCACTGCCATTGACGGATATCAAAACCATTACGACTAATCGAGGCCAATGCGGCAACATCCAGTGATTGCTCATCGGTCAGTGGAGGCAAAATACCCGGCAGTCGACTGGCTAACATGGTTTTACCGGTTCCGGGAGAACCGACAAACAACAAACTATGCTTGCCCGCCGCTGCAATTTCCAACGCACGTCGGGCATGAGGCTGTCCACACACATCGATCAGATCAGGCCCCGTGCTTCCAACACGCTGTTCCAGATTCAGTTGACAGATTTTTAATGACGTCTCGCCTTTTAAATGCGCACACACATCGAGCAAATGCGTCGCAGACAGCACTTGTGCCTGCCTGACCAATGCTGCTTCGCCCGAATTCGCTTCCGGCACGATCAACGTGCGTCCTGCCTGCTGCGCCGCCAGCACAATCGGCAAGACACCTCGTACGGAACGCAAATCACCCGATAAAGCCAGTTCACCGACAAATTCATATTCTTTTAATTTTTCATCAGACAATTGTCCGGATGCAGCCAGAATACCAAGCGCAATCGGCAAATCAAAACGACCGCCTTCTTTCGGTAAATCGGCAGGCGCAAGATTGATCGTGATACGCCATCGTGGAAATTCAAAACAGGTATTTAATAAAGCGCTGCGCACCCGATCCTTGCTTTCCTTGACGGCTGCTTCCGGCAATCCAACAATATTGAGTCCTGGCATGCCGCGAGACAGATGCACTTCCACCACGACCAGTGGCGCATTCATCCCTGCACTTGCCCGACTATAGACAATCGCTAATGTCATGTTATTTCCTTGTGATTAAATAAAAGGCGGAAAAAATATCATCTGAAAATAAAAGAAAAAAAACAAAGGAGAGGAATAGTTAAAAAAAATATGAGGCGGTATACTACCACATAATCTTTTTGTCGTATATATTTCAATCCTTGCAGGAAGCATTGGTATGATAAAGAACATGTCCAAATCAGTCGTCACTGAACTGTTAAACGAAGCCGGTATTACCATTAACGGGAATAAACCAGGCGACATTAAAGTCTATAATGAACAATTTTATTCCCGCATTCTACGCGAGGGTACGCTTGGCCTCGGCGAGGCCTATATGGATCTCTGGTGGGATTGCACGGACCTGGATATTTTGTTTGAACGTTTAATACGAGCACGCACGGAAGAAAAAATCAAAAAAAGCATGCGATTGATCGCGAAGCTGGCCCTCGCAAAAATAATTAATTTCCAAACACGAAAACGCGCATTGGATGTCGGTAAAAAACATTATGATCTTGGCAATGATTTATTTGAGCATATGCTGGATCGCAATATGAATTACACCTGCGGCTATTGGAAAAATGCAAACACACTCGAAGAAGCACAACTTGCCAAACTCGATCTCGCCTGTCGTAAATTACAACTGACACCTGGCATGCGTGTTCTGGATATCGGTTGCGGTTGGGGTGCGTTTGCAAAATATGCTGCCGAAAAATATCAGGTTGAAGTCATTGGCATTACGATTTCAATGCAGCAATATGAATATGCAAAAGATCTTTGCAAGGATTTACCTGTTGAAATACGTTTTCAGGATTATCGCGAATTGTCCGGACAATTTGACCGGATTGTTTCACTGGGCATGTTTGAGCACGTCGGTCATTTAAATTATCGTCAGTATATGAAAATGGCTAAAAAATTATTGCATGACGATGGCATTTTTTTATTACACACGATTGGATCGAATACGTCTGTGACAAATGCCGATGAATGGATCAGCAACTATATTTTTCCAAACGGCATGCTGCCTTCCATCGCGCAAATTGGCAAAGCCAGCGAAGGACTACTGGTCATGGAAGACTGGCATAATTTCGGCGCCTCCTATGATAAAACACTGATGGCGTGGCATAAAAAATTCACAAACAATTGGGACACATTAAAAACAAAATATGACGATCGATTTTATCGCATGTGGAATTATTATTTATTAATGTGCGCCGGTAGTTTTCGTGCGCGCGAGATACAATTGTGGCAGATTGTTTTTTCGAAAAATGGAGTGACAGGCGGTTATGAAGCACCGAGGTGATGCAACATCACCCTAACTTCCTGATAATTCATACCTTCTATTCATCCAGCCGCCTTAATATTGACTTAAGCTTTTCTGCGTATTATATATGCACCCATTCCACTTAAAAATAGAGCAAAATCATGCCATCAACGAGCGAGAGATTACAGCAAGCAATAAGACAACAGCTGGGTGAAAGTGCAGTTCTCAGAATTATACAAGAAAATCCAAGCCTTGTTGACATGCAAGAAAAATTTAATGGCCAGACTATCATGGAGCATGCCACCGATCACTGGTCTTGGCATTGCCTAGAAGAAATCGCAAAGCTCACACAAGCCGACCCAGAAGACAATGCAGGATTTGGGTATGCGCTGCTTGCGGCCATTAGGTTCAACAAATTTTCTGTTATTCTGCTGCTTCTCGAAAAAGGCGCCAAAACTACCCACAAAGATCGTGACCACAATAATTGCCTGCATCTTGCCATTCTTCGCACACCGGAAAGCCCGGAACTGATCAATATTATTTTGAAACACGATACAA
>Ga0206942_1165_pt2 | contig 14211 bp, 12 predicted proteins | sample Alteio_BWOrgHeat_6_FD_153253 | JGI IMG/M metagenome (GOLD analysis project Ga0206942, IMG submission 153253) | Enriched cells from forest soil in Barre Woods Harvard Forest LTER site, Petersham, Massachusetts, United States -... | ecosystem: Environmental > Terrestrial > Soil > Temperate forest > O... | reverse complement strand
CAGCCCCGAGGCCCTTTCTCGGGCGGCTAGAGGGGTGAGGCGCCTTCGGTTTGCGGACGTTTGAGGTAACCGAATTTTGAGATGTCCTCCGCGGAAGGAGTCCAAGGATCTGCCGCGCTTCTCTCGAAGGTTCGGGTCGATGAATCGTCCCTGGTAAACACCGTCCATCCGGGCGACAACTCCTGCAGCTCAACACGTTTGGTGAACTCTGGCAAATAGCGCATGACGTATTGGTCCTGGGAATTAGGCGGGAAGGCCACCCAACGCATTTTCGCCGGCAAATTGGCACGGAAATGTTCTGGACTCACGCTGAAACCCGACAGATCGCGATCAATAATGGCATAGTCAAAATGATAGAGCTTCCCCTCGGCTAAAAAACTGCTCAGCACATTCCAGGGCAAATACACTTCATCCGGATGCGAGCGAACCAGGTGATTGGCCTCCCGAAGCGGGTTGGTCCGGAGGCTGATGATATTGTGCGTAAGACGAAAATAATAATACGTCAGGACCGGGGCATGTTCGAGCAATGACGACACAACCAGGAAAAGTACGAGCGCCTTTGAGAAAGTCGTTGTCAACTGTCCGCCCAGCGAGGGAACCGGACGCTTCACAAGATCAATCAGTTGCACGATCACCGCGATAACAAGAAAATACACTGAGAAACTCAGCGCATTAAGTCCTCCCCCCACCTTCATCCGTCCGACGAGGGCGGTCGGTATCATGGCGATTCCAACCCACACAAAGAGACTTGATGGCTGTTCGATCCACCAGGCCGGGAATCGGCGAGGTCGAGATTTTTCCGCGCGGTACAGATAGATTCCCGAGAAGACCATCATGAACGCAATCCATCGACATTCTTCCATGAGTTCGACGATCGCGTGTCCCTGAATTTTGATCCATTCCCGCTCCCAGGGCTGATGCACGGGATTGGTAATCAGATTGAACCAAAGCTTGTCGAACCCGAAGAGATGACCAAAGAGCAGTGTGACCCCTGTTCCGATGATAACGAGATAACCGGCATACCAGCCTGCTCCGACAAAACCATCGGCACAGGCCAAATAGATCGGCATGGCGACCAGGAGCGGCAAGGTCACCTGTTTGGTCCATACGGCAAGTACGGTACAGGCGGCGGATAGAGCCATCGCCCGATGATCTCGGGGCGACCGGCGAGCCAACAGAAATATACAAGCCAGGGCGCTGAGCCCCAGGGCGGGAGCATCCGCGTGATTGGTGAAGCCTGAGCCGAACAACACATCCCGCTCATGCGAATAAAGCACAAAGCCGATAAAACATAACCAGGCAAACGCCGAGACACGCCGATCGCGGTCGCGGAAGCAATAAACCACCCAGGCGACCGGTAGAAAGTAATACGAAAACGTCAGTAATTTTCCCAGCATCGTCGCGTATGTTGCATGGTTAAAAATCGTGACAGGATAGTAAGCGACCGCCGTCATCGGACCATACATCATGTCCAGAACCGGTCCTTGATCCGGTGGGTAGTAATGCGGAAATCCGCGCGCTATTAAAAAGGATGGCAGAAGACGGATAGTTTCCCACGCGTGGAATGGGGAATCGAGCACCTCTTTCAATCCAATGGCCACCAAAAACACGATACAGACGGGAAAAGCAGCCATGATCAACCGATCCACCAATCTCCAGGCGGAATAATGACGATAGATTTGCCGTCCCCGTACCAGGCTGGCCAGGAGGAGTACCAGGAAACCGCTGTTGAGTACTAACTTTAGAATCATCATCGTAAGCGAAGTCCGATCACAGCCATCACAATAGATAAGGCGCCAAAAACACCGTACAGCCTCGGTTTATCAGGTAAGTAACGTCTCAGAGCCCAAAAAAGTGGCGGGAGCGCGGGCACCATGAATCGATGGTATTCCTCCAGCCCCCAGATATGGCCGATGCATAGAATAAACAAAGTATTCCCCCAAAGCCAGGGAGCCGCGAGCCGGGATAGGTTTTGCGAGTCGGAATCCTTCGACTCCTGGAACCCGAACCAGAGAGCAACGCATCCCCACAGCGTCACGGCCACATGAAGCCAGCTGTAAATCAATTTCCAGAGTGGTACAGGATAGTGCAGCGGCGTCAAAAGTAACGATTCGAAGGGCCACCCAAAAAGATGACCGGCATAAGACCGGGGATCATGGGCATAGATGCGGACCCCCAGCAGAATATCGCCAGACCATGCGTGGAATAATACAAGCCCCGGTATGAAAACGATCACCATTCCCAGTAAAAATCGAAACACGCGTTTCTCCGGCTTCTGCACGCCCATAGAAATTACCGAGCCCAGGGCCGCGAACGCGGCCACCGGGCGAATAAAACACGCCACAGCGAGCATCATGCCGCCGGCCAAAATCTGGTCGCGCGCCACGAGTACCAATCCGAGCAATATAAACGCTAGAAGAGTCGCTTCACTGTCCGGGACGGCTGAATACATCACGAAGGCCGGCGTTAATACGGCCATCGCCCAGCCGACGCGCCGATCTTGAAACAGGTGGGCCGACAGGGCCGCGGCAAGGCCGACGCTCAACCAGTTGAGCGCCAGGCCGGCCATTCCAAAGGGCAGACGAAACGCTTCGTGCGTCAGCGCAACAAGAGCCGGATAGCCGGGAAATACCCGGCGGTCAAAGAGCGAGAGCATGGATAGGTCACCCGTCATCGCGCGCGCCAGCGCCATATAACTGTATCCGTCACGGGCGACAGAAAATTGGTGGAGCGTCAGGTGATAAATCCGGCAGGTAAAAACAAACACCCCAGCGCGCAGGCCCAGGGCCGTGGTTCCCATCATCAGAAACTCCCGTAATGGGATTTCCGCTGGCTTTTCAGCCGTTGATGTATTCACTTCACCTCTCGGCGCGCCACGGATTGCAGCGCGGCCATGGTGCCCTCAGCGGCGCATGCAATCGAATAGTTCTTGATCTGGACCCGTGCTTTGTCGCTCATCGCTTTTACCATTACAGGATTTGAAGCCATGCGCTGCAGAATATGGGTCAATTCATTCACATTCCCACAGGAGAAAGACTCACCAGTTTCGTCTGACTTCACCAAATCCGGAGCGCATCCGACCCGATCACTCACCACTGCCGGCAACCCGCTGGCCATCGCTTCATTCACCACCAATCCCCACGTCTCGCTGCCATCCGACGGGAGCACAAGGACATCCGAGGCGGTATACGCTTTGGGCATTTCCGTCTGATTCAGAAAACCCGTGAATCGAACAGGAAGATGATTTTGCCTGACATAGTGTTCAAGCTCCTTTCTCAACATTCCATCACCCACCATCAAAATCCATGCGGAGTTTGACGAAGTCGCGGTGCTAGAAATAGCCCGCAAAAGATCCATTGGACGCTTGCGGGCCACGAGCTTGCCTGCGAACAGAAAGACCATGGCTTCCGATGGGAGGCCCCACTGCCGACGCAACGCTGTTCGCTCCGCCGCCAAAACCCGAGCACGCGCATCAAAGAAATCATTATCGACGGCCCGCGGCACCCAGAACATTTTGTTCTCTTTGGCGCCATAATGCCGGTAATAGGCTTTTGACCTTTCTCCGACTACCAAGTAGCCGTCAAAGCGCGGGATAAACCATCGGTAAAGACCATATTTGGCGCCGCGCTTCAGCCAGGAGCGTTCCGTATTGAGTTGAGAATCGCCCCGAACCAGTAGCGGCGTTTGGTATCGCCAACAAGCAAATATGGCTTGCCAAAAGCTTTTCGTGTGCCACCCCTGGACGATCCACGCATCGAAACCACCGTGGGCGATGATGTCCTTAACTTCTGGCGTATCACAACCGAAGAAATGGGAACCATCCGGGCGCGACGATCGGTTTTTGAGAAATTGAAACGAGTAACCTTCCAAGAGAGGGATATCCCACTCAAAACGGATGCCGAACCCGGCGTCCGCCTGCCCCTCGGGGGTCTGTTGATGCGCGAAATAAACCCGAAGGTCAATTTCAGGATTCCGTGCCAGCGTTTGATACCAAGGCACGTCATACTGGATCGGATGGGTGGCCAGGATACCTAGACGATATCTCTTCATGACGATACGCAATTCTCAAAAATGCGGCATAGGCGCCGCGTCATTTCACGCGCCGTGAAAAGCTGAAACGCCGAAGGATCCACCACCGATTCCGGCGGAGGCCATCGCTGAAACCATCGCGTGGTGATCCGTTCGGCCAATGCGGATACGCTATCGTCGCCCCCAAAAGTCACCACGGTTCCGCCGCCCGTCTCACTTAAAATCCGCACGACGTCGCTGGTCTGATGAAAAATCGCCAGCAAAGGTTTGTGAGCAAGCAGGTAGGGATAAATTTTTGAGGCGGTGTAGCCTGGATCATCGGATCCCGGCACGATCAGCGCTTCCGCGTCCCGAAGACAGGCCAGCGCTTCAAAATAGGGGATACGCTGGGGATGCTCATCGACCAGATCGGCGACGCCGTAGTCCGCGGCGACGGGTGCGATCGACTTCACCGCGTGGCCGTCAGACGCATAGTCGGTCCCGATAAAATGGATTTTCAATCGGTTCCATGTCTGCGGATCCTGTTTCCGGGCCGCCTGCAGCGCGCAACAAAAGGCGCCTACGGCCAAGGACATGTCTTTTCCTCCCCGGCCGACATAGACCCAATGCCTCTTGCCGTCAGATTTCGAAAACCACTCCTGCCTGACCTTATCGAGCACGCCGGAATCAAAATCGTTTTCTGGCGCCCCAAAGGGCAGTACCGTGATGGGAATATTCTTGAGCCAGGAATAGCGTCGCTGCCACATAGGGGGATAGGCGGGGGAAACACTGATGACATGGCTCGCCTGATGGAGCACTCGCGGTTCTGCCCGACGTGCCAGAAACTGAGATAGGGCATATTTAAACCGACCCCCCGGGGGTGGAGGAGCGCCCAGCTTTTCATGATAATCTCCCCACCAGGGATCCTGAAAATCTGCCACATAAGGAACACCCCAGCGTCGTTTCCATTGGGGGCCCAAAGTCAACACCGGGAATTGCGTCGTTGAGAAAAAAACGAGGTCAAAGTTTCCTGACCGCAACAAACGATTTCCTTCGACCTTCAAAGAACGCCAACTGCGCAGCCCCAGGCTTCCCAGACCTATCCAGCGACTGATTAACACGGGCAGAGCCGGGACGCGCGTGATGGGAATGCCCAACGGCAGTGTCTCGGTGAGCTGCGGATCCAGAATGCCCTGCACATATTCTGGATGAACCGCCAAAACATGAGGCTCCCAGCCAAATTCATGAAAGTAGGGCAAACTCATGCGAACACGCTGATGATCGGGAGCATTCACCGGCGGGAAGTGAGGGCTGACAATGAGCACTCGATGACTCATGTTTTTATGCCCTCAGCAATGACGCCGGCCCCTTTTTCTACCCGACTGGATTTTTCAATTTCCTGAAGACCCGGGAGGCGCCCCTCTTGAAAGAGGGGATGCGTAATGTCAGAAAAACCAGCTTCCAGAAGCAGCTGGCGTAGACTGGGGGCGTCATACATCCATTTGTGCTCATGATATCCAAGCAGGCGGTGATAGAGACCCAGGAAACCTGTAGGACGTGATTTCGGCTGCACATTTAAATCTTCCATCAAGCGATCAGCGGCTGAATCTGAGCCTATCGTTTGAAGCGAGCGCTTTTGGTAATCCTCTACGAAAGCTGCGAGATCGGGAACAACAACACGAAAGATTCCCCCCTTTTTGAGGACGCGATAACATTCTTTGGCCAATACCACTGCATCGTCATGAAACAGATGTTCGAAAGTATGAGAAGAATAGACGGCAACGAAACGGCCTTCGGAAAAGGGAAGCGATTTACGCAAATCGAGGCACAGAATATTGGTCGGCCACGGAATTTCCGCTTGACGGCGCGGATACATGCCCGTTTTAACCAGAACTGACTTTATTCGGGGCCATCGCGCGAAATAGGCCTGGACGGACCCGTCGACGTTCAACCAATCGGGCGGCGCCGTCAACCCGCATCCCAAATGCAGCCGATCGGATGTCGTATTGGGTTTAAGCATCGGCTACGGAGGTAAGGATCGGCGCTCGATTTTTGATAGGCGTAATCCCGGTCTTTCTCCAGTCCTGAATGGGTTTCTCCACGACACGATAAAATGCGTAAGCTCCTGATATCGCAACAACCCACGCGAGCATCTGTACCGGAATGACACTCAGGCTGTCACGAGGCACCAGACGCATTAACGGATTGGTGATTCGATTCTGGAGGGATAATTCCATCAGGTACAGGGAATAAGAGAAAATCCCAACCTGGTGAAGCCAGCGTATGGGTTTCCACGCAGCAATCACGGCATCCTTTTCATAGATGGCATACAGAAGCCATGCAAATCCGCACGCCAGTGGAAAATTGCGGGAATGCTGGAATTGGGCAGCGATCCCGGCCCCGATCGTCATGGCCATGAGGACGGCCAGCGCCGCTCGCTGTTGCCGGCGGTTGCCCAGGGCCCGTTGCCACACGGCGTAGAAAAGAATGAAACCGCAGACAAATTCCGCCCAGCCCTCCACGATCCAGTGGTCATGAACGAACCCCATGACGATAAACGCGGCGGCGATGGGCACTCCGTAGAGAAACAGGGGAGGTATTCGAGGACTGAGCGCGAAAAGGATCATGACGATGACATAATAGGCGCATTCTGCGGACAGCGACCAATACACGATTTGGTAAAACGACGTGTGAAGAGCGGGCTGGATCAAAAGGATGTTTCCGATCCATTCGCGAGGGGTCGGCGGCAGGCTCAGCCAGACGGATGTGTGGTTCACAAACCGCGATGCCATATAAAGGATCATCGTCAGCGCGAAGGCTGCCCAATAGGTCGGGGCGATTCTCCAGAAACGGCCTTTGATGAAATCAATCGGTCCCCGTCCATGTGTCCAATGCCCTTGAACATTGGCCGCGATACAATAGCCGCTGATGACAAAGAACATATCGACGCCCATCCATCCGCGATGCGCCAGACGCCAGAACCACGTCACCCCGGCATGAAGCGTTCCCTGATCGCCGGCCCCGAACCCATGAAAGAGGACCACGGCGAGAACCGCGATCCCGCGGAAATGATTCAACGTTTCAAACTGAGGATTCCATTTTTTCATACGCATATCGCTTTATAGAGCTGCTCATAGGCGTCGACCATCACACGGGCGGAAAAGCAACGTTCCGCGCGCTCCCGGCAGGTTCGGCGGCTGACTCCCGATATCTTTTGGATCGCGGACACTGCTTCATCCACACTGCGCACCAAATACCCATCCACACCGTCGCGTATGATCTCCGGCAGCGCTCCTCGCGGACACGAAATGACCGGTGTGCCACAGGCCAGGGCCTCCGCAAAAACGATCCCGAAAGGCTCTTCCCACTCAATGGGGACCAATAATGCCGCCGCCTGCCCCAGAAGCTTATTCTTTTGCACATCATCTACGGGACCCACGTATTCAATCCCTCCGTGATTCAAATGCGGCTGGATTTCCTCCTTCCAATAATGGCCCTCCGCGCCCGTCTCGGCATGATTCCCGGCAATCAAGAGTCGTCGTCCGGCGGACCGTGCCGCAGCAATGGCGGTATGCGCGCCCTTAATCCTTTCAATCCGGCTCAGAAAAAGAAACGGTGCGTCATCCGCCACAATGGGTTGAAAGGTATATTTCTCCACGTCAGCGGCGTTATAAATCGTGTGCCACACGCCCCCGGCCGCTCGTCCCATCCGACTGATATGCTCGCTCAGTCCCGTGAAGGTCAAGGAGTTCCCCCCCCATCGGGCGGACCATCCCACAGTTCGCGGGTGGGGCGGCCGTTGATAAGACATGATCTTCGGGATCCGGGATCTCATGAAGGGCAGCATATAGAGCAGCCGGGAAAAACTGTGGACGAGGTCCGGCTGGAACTGCCGAATTCCCGACCGGAGCGCCAGCGTGTTATGCACGCTGTCGCTGAGATTCTGGGAGCGGCGGGCGGGCCATGGAATAAGAGGATCGGCAGGAGTTGTCGATTCCGCATGCGCCACGAGACCGACCGTGTGGCCTCGCGCTTTCAGCCCGGTCACCAGAAGATCGACCATACGTTCAATCCCGCCGTAGAGAAGCGGAGGCACGGGAAGCTCTGGATCTGCCGTCAGAAGGATTTTCATGAGACCGTTTGGGCCACCAGTTTTTGGCTTTCTCTTTCCCAATTCCATTGTTCCTGCGCCGCCTTGAGCGCCGCCTTTTTGCACTGATCCAGATACGCTGAATCGGTCGCGAATCGTTGCAAAATTTCCGCCAGAGCGCGGACGTCCCCCGGCGGGTACAGAGCTCCGGCCTGAGGGCAGGTTGCCATCACATAACGCTGACCCGGCACATCCGTCGCTGCGACCGCCAAACCGGCCAGGAAGTAAAGAAATAATTTATTGGTTACGGCAATCTCCCGGTTCAAACAATGAGGCTGCTCCAGGGAGAGCCCCACGTCGTGTTCCGCCGTCCGGGAAAGCAATTCGCCGGGTGGAACGGCGGGATGAAAATATAAACTTTCATTGAGATGACATTTCTTCGCCAGCAGCCGGAATTTATTTTTAACACTTTCGGCCGCAAAACCACGAAGATGAAGCTGCGCCCTCTGGTGCAAAAGACCGACGGCGCGAATCGCTTCTTCAATGCCGCGATCCTCTCCGATCGTTTGAGAAAACCAGCACAGGGACAACGAGGGCCCCTGACGATCCTTCATTTGCCCGTCCAGATGAGTTCGATCCGACCAGGGAAAAACGTTATGAATCACCAGGGGCCGCGCAATGCCGTAGCGCGAGGCCAATTGATCGGCAATGAGCTCGGAGGCGGCCGTGACTTTGGAGCAGCGGGCCAGATAGCGGGTTTCCAGGAGTCGGATCCGCCTTGTCCGTGGGGTTTCGGGCTGGCCGGCGGGTTGCTCGCCGGTATGTAAATCTTCCGCGTCATAGCGTAACTCGGCTTTCCACCGTGACGCCGCAAATGCGGCGGCCGCAAGACCCACCGGATAATGGCCGATATAAAGATCCGCTTTTTCTTTGGCCGCCAGCCGCGCCAATTCAGCGTAGACGCGGCCTTCAGCGCTTTCCAGAGCCTTACCGAATCGAAGGAGGAAGGACGGCAGGCGTTGCAGAACGTGCTGGCGAATGGCGCTTTTCCAATAGAGCCACCGTTCTTCCGCCCGATGCGATGACCATCCCACGACCGCGTACCGCCAGCGTTGACCTTGAGTCAGAGTTTCATCAAAGTTCCGAATGGATTCAAGATTCCCATAAGAACAAACCACTCGGACATCACACCCGTCCTGAGCGAGCGCAGTGGCTTCCTTGACGACCCTCGGCGTCGATGCCAGATAATCCGGCGTCACAATGCAAACAATGGGTTTCAATGAAGAATTCATGTTAGACGGACCTCGGCAGTACCGAGGTCGGATGGACGGATGTAAAGGCAGTCGCGTTCGCCTCTGATTTCGAGGTCGGTCGAATTCCTTTGCGCCATTGCTGGGCCGGCTTCTCTACCCATCGATAGAGAAGGTATGAGCAGCCGATGGCGACAGACCACCCGGCCATTTGTACCCATAGAATCCGGGGACTTCCCCAGGGCACATAACGCATGAGGAGATTTACAACCCGGCCCTGAATGGGCGAATGCAGAAGGTAAAGCGAATAGGATATCACCCCGATAAAGCGCAACCACCCCAGGCCCCTGAGAGAAGCGAACTGCCGATCAAAACGATAAACACCGCAAAGGACAAGGGCAAAAATGATCCCCGACAAAGGCCGGTAAGCCGGAAAGAAATGGTAAGTCCACACGCCCATCGCCAGAAACGAGAGAATGCCGCTCAAAGCTAAACCTTTCTGCAGTCGGTCATATCGGCTTTGGGGGCAAATGAAATAAAACACCAGCCCTCCAGAAACAAATTCCGGCCAGCTGTTCCACAAAGCGCTCGACGATGGAATCCAAACCGCATGCCATGCAGGTATACAGGCTAAAATCACGAGCACAATCGCAGGCACCCACCGGCGCAGCAGGAACAAGATCATGGTCAATGCATAGAATTGACTCTCTACAATGAGCGACCAGTACACGTCCTGATAATAGGTTGTATGAAAATAAGGCTGCACTAAAAACAGATTCGCCAGCCAGGCCATTCCAGAAGCGGGGAGATTGTGGACGACCGAAGTCTGATTGAACGGGATCGCCGAAAGCGCGATCAGGACCGCCAGAAAAAAGGAGGCCCAGTAGGTGGGCATGATGCGCCAGAACCGACCTTTAATAAAATCCAAGGGTCCGCGCCCTCTCTGGCTCAGGCTGTACACGTTCGCGGCAATGCAGTAGCCGCTGATGACAAAAAACAAATCGACACCCAACCAACCGAAGCCGGCAATCTGTTTGAGCGGGTCCACCATGGGATCCAGCGCCCGATCATAACCGGTCGAGAAGCCATGAAACAAAAGTACCGCCAGCACCGCTACACCGCGCCCGTAATCCAGCATTTCAAAACGCGGATCCCAATCCCGGTTCGTTCGTCGCTCGTTATCCATTATTCAGGAAAGGCCTCATCCTCTCACGGAATGAAATCCGGAAATCCTCCCAGGTAAAGCCCTGGGCCGTGGTCTGCGCATTAAGACGCATAGCTCGCAGTTCTTCCAAATGATTCAAACACCACTGCATCCGTACTGCGAGAGCTGCCGGGTTGGCAGGCGCGATCAAAAATCCGTTTCGCCCCTCCTCAATCAGGGATGAAGCACCCGCGTTGGGAGTCGTAATCACCGGCAGTCGATGAGCCATCGCCTCCGTCACCACGGTGCCGAATCCGTCGCAGAGGGTTGGAAATATCAAAATCGACCCCGTTTGAAAGGCTTCGAATAATTTTTCACGCGGAACCGACCCGTGAAAATAAGTATTCGGTGGAAGGTTTTGAACGCATCGGTCCGGGAGAAGACGACTTCCATAGAAATGCAGCTCCGCAGTCTTCGATGCGTTCAACTGTCGCCAGGCATCCAACAGGTAGTGGGCTCCTTTGCCCACAGATACCGCTCCGGCAAAAATAAACTTTATGGGGCCGTTTAGAGACCCTGGTCTTTGGAAATCCGTCGCGGGAGCCGGCGATCCCAACGGAACGGTCACGATTTTTTCTTTGGAGAATCCCGCATCGATCAACGTTTGCGTAACCAGGTGCGACAGCGTAACAATGCAATCCGCCTCAGCGGCCTCTCGGTCACGCCGTTCATCCCGGATCCGTCCGAGGTCCAACAGGCGACGGGTCGCCGGCGTGAGCAGCTCCGGAAATTTTTCATATTCCGTGTCGACCCATTTTTCGCGAAAAGCATGGTGAGGACTGACAAAGGTCACAATGCTCTTCTTACCGCCGCGATGGGCCGCGCGGATTGACAGCAGGGAACCATGCTCCACGCCCATAAAGGCACCCACCTGCGGCTGCGCCATCCTCTGGGCGCAGTCCTGATCAAGGCCGCATTCCACACGGGCAAACAACCAATCGACCGGACGCGCTCCCAAACCAATCTTGGTCGCCAGGGTCCGAACTATCTCCCAAAATCCACGGGTCTCAATCAGTTCCTCAGGGATCGTTCGGATTCGCCGCCGCTGCAATTGTCGGTCCAACGCAGGCCACACCCGGCCCAGCCATCGCCGAATCATTTTTGCGATGGGTGTCCGGTAATTGTCGGCAAAGGAGGTGTGATAGGCGGCCAGGGCATTGTCCTCATAAAGAGCCAGCGCTATTTGTTGCCACGGTTCGTGATTGGAGCATGCGCCCAGGAAAACCTTCATCCGCGCCTCCCCAATCCGAGAGCATCGACCATCCGGTCCAAACTCTTCGCGATGGAATGTTCGGTCAGCGCGCGCTGTTGCGCCTGACGCCGCATCGCCCGACGCTTCGGCGGGTCGCTCTCCAATTTCCGGATTTTCTCCACCATCTCCTCAGCCGTGCGATAAGTTTCGATTTCGTTTCCCAGATCGTAAAGTTGATCCAGACCTTCCGTCCACTCCGTCAGGTAGCAGGCCCCCACCATCGGGGCTTCGATATCGCGCAGCCGGGAATAGGTGTCCGGGCGGGAAAAGGGGTGGTGGAAGCTCGGGTAACGGTTAATCCCGACGCTGATTCTGCTCTGCTGCAGGACGTCCTGATAGAAACGAGGTTCCAGAGAAGGATGAACGTGGGAAACGAAAAACGCTTCGGGAAAGGCGGGGCGGAATTTAGCGGCAATCTTCCTCAACCAGGCCAGCCCTCCCTGGCGCTTAACGAACGTCCATTGATCGGCCAAGAGGCGTACCAACCCGCGATTCTTGGCCGATGCCGGTCCCACGCGGCTTTTCTCTGGAATCCATCCTGGCCCGCGGATTTCGATGTCGACCCCGGCCCGCAAAACCTGGGCGAGCAGCGCTGCGCGTTGGTCGTCATGCGAACCGAGGAACGTCACTCCGTATTTCTCCGGATGTTCCCAGCGGCGGCGCTCCGGAGGGACCCAGACGGGCATCGGGGCATGTAAGGTGCTCAGCTTCGCCTGCGCATAGAGAGCCAGCGCTTTGTATTCGGGAACCCAGTGCAAGTCGAATGCTTGATACGCCGGTGGGATTTTCCGGTACTCACGCACCGTATCGCAAAAGAAATTGACGCAAGGTATTCCCATCGCGCGGATCTCCTTGATCGCGCTAGGATCGATCTGATGGGGAAACAAATAACTTAAGAAAAGCGAGATCGGACGGACGTGATGTTCCCTTTTAATGGTTTCGACAGCCTTCTGCCATGTGCGCTCAAGCCAAGGTTTCAGCTCGGACTTGTCGAGATAGAGGAGGCCCTCCGCCCAATCGAGGGACGCCGCTTCGATCCATTCGTGACTTGCTTCTGCAATCCCTCCTTTAAAATAGGTCTCCCAAAATCCATAAGTAGGCACCGGATGGCGTTTCAGCGATTGCTGGGAACTCAGAAAAATGCGCATCAGGACCGCGACCCCTTCCGCGCGAACAACCCGTCTGTCTGCATCAATTCCTGACCCAATGGGGTATCGACCCCGAGCGCGCAGAGTTCAAATCCCTGTTGGTCCATGAAGGCGACCACATCGGCAAAAAGCGGCTGTCCCTGGTAGAAGGGAATGAAACTCACCTCGGAGATGACAAACCGAGCCGCCTGGAGACACCGGAGTCCCCCTTCCAAAATGGCCAGCTCATATCCTTGAACATCCAGTTTAATGAGATCCGGCGCAGGGAGTTTCTCCGCTTCGACATAATGATCCAGCGGGACCACTGGAACCTTCTCTTCGCGCTGGCGGGTGATGCCGAAAACCTTCGTTAGAGACTCGGAGAAAGGGAGGAGACTGGAGGAATCAGAAATACTGGCCACCTGCATAGGCAAGGTCTCCGCACGCCGTCCTAAAGCGATTTTGTGCAGTTGAATCGCGGGAAGCGACTGTACTGCTCGCTCAAACGCCACTTGGTGCGCGGTCAAAGGTTCAAAAGCGTGAATGGTCGCCCTTGGAAAGCAGCTCCGAGCCAGCAATGTCCAGGTTCCCACGTTTGCCCCGATATCGTAAATGACACGAGGGTCGTCTCGGCGGGCAAACTCGAGCAGTTCCAAAGTACCGATATGTCCGCATTGCAGACGCGCGGCAGGCGTCCGCTTCAATTTGGCGAGGCGACGAATTCGCTGCGAAGCAACGGCAAGCCGCTCACAAAGAAGCCTAGGATTCCAGAGCAGAGCAGGTCTCATGGCTTCGAATCCCCGCTCGAAAAGGCTCCCAGGATATTCCTGATTCTGATCGCTAATTTCCAACCCACAAGGCGCACCAGCCAATGAAAACGTGCCCCTCCTTCAGGTTTGATATCGCATCCTCCATAGGACCGGACTTTGGCCTCAGCCGAGCCCACTAATTCGGGCATGGCGGGATAGATATAAAAAATGAACCGCTGGAACAATTGGGCGCAAGCCTGGCGCGTGCGCGGACTATCTTCCTTCTGAAGTAAGCGTTCAGCGCAAAGCACAAAGGTTTGGAACGCGCCCCGAAGTTGGTCAGGGCTCTTGGAGGTCGCCAAGCTTCCCGGCAATCCGGATCGATAATAGGAACGCGCCTCCGGGCAGAATTTCACGCCGCGGCTCGACAGCAGAACCCGACAAAAGTATTCGCCGTCATCGTTGAGACCGAAACGCTCGTCCCAACCACCGGCTTGATTTGCCACGGAACGGGGAACAAGCCACGCCGCA
>Ga0206942_1251_pt1 | contig 14299 bp, 11 predicted proteins | sample Alteio_BWOrgHeat_6_FD_153253 | JGI IMG/M metagenome (GOLD analysis project Ga0206942, IMG submission 153253) | Enriched cells from forest soil in Barre Woods Harvard Forest LTER site, Petersham, Massachusetts, United States -... | ecosystem: Environmental > Terrestrial > Soil > Temperate forest > O... | reverse complement strand
GTTAACAAAGGTTTTTCAGGTTATTAGTCCCGATAATTTAAATATTGGATTACTGTCTACCTTGCATTGCGCTCAGCATATTACCATATACATGGTTCAGGTTACTAAGGTTCTTTGCAAGTAAAGCAACCTGTTCCTGAGTTTTCTTAGCATCAGCGACACTTCCGTTCATAGCTTCAGATGCCTGAGCCAGATTAGAATAGAAGCTGTTCATAGCTTTCAAGTGGTTATTACTATCCTGCAGTTCCAGTTCATACAGCGCATTAAGTGATCCGAGATTCTTGGTTAATACCTGAACCTGACCATGAAACTGTTTTGTACTTTCTGCAGCGTTATTAAAATGTGATATAGTTGCAGTCGCTCCCTGGTATGCATTCTTCATGGTATCCAGAGCAATTACTGCTTCTTTAGTTTTATTTGTATAATCAGTTGTTGCAGCAAGCGCACCTGACACATCACTGATTTTTTCTACTGTAGTACCAAACTTTTTGAAACCATCGCTCAAACGGGCAAGGTTAGTCGGAGTGATGTCAGCTTCCTGCATCATTTTGTCCATCTGTTGCAGAGCGGGATTACCGGAACCTGCACCAGCGAGTTTTGGAAGTGCTTCTGCAAGTGCGTGCATTTCACCACCTGGAGGCGGGAGGAACGCATACACGATAAATATTAACGCTTCAGTGAGAAGACCTGCTGTAAGGAAGAAGTCAGCCAACCTTTGGTGGGTGATTTTCTGCCATGCACCAAAGATTACTACGGCTGCACCAACGCAGACGATAATGTTTACAAGCTTTTCGGTAGATTTTGAAACTCCGGCTGACATAATTTTAAATTTTTAGTTTTTAATAGGTGTTGTAAGGGTCTCGGAAAAATATTCCGGATGACTTATTGATTCAAAACGTTGATTGTTTTAAAAAATTTTATTTCTCCTGATAATTATCAATTAACAATTGACAATTGACATTTCTGATTATCTCTTAGCAATGGACGCCGGCAGATCAATCACACAACGGAAACCAATGTATGATTTTGCAGTATCCTGATACTCGTACGTTCTAGTACTCGTTTGCAGGAAGTAACCTACGTCTTTCCAGCTACCACCACGGATTACTTTACGTTTCATACGCGGAGGATCTGAATCCTTTGCATTGTAACGGATATCCGGATTCATGTCATGCTGGAAGTTATAAGCTCCTTCGTAGTACACTGATGATGTCCACTCAGCTACGTTACCTGCCATACAATACAGACCGAAATCATTAGGCCAGTATGCATCAGCACGGGCGGTATAGAATGCACCATCTTCAGGATAATTACCGCGACCTGGTTTAAAGTTGGCAAGAAGACAGCCTTTCTTATTTCTCAGGTAGTAGTTACCCCATGGGAACATCGATTGTGAACGTCCGCCGCGGGCAGCATATTCCCACTCGGCTTCTGTAGGTAAACGGAAGGGGCTTTCGTTCGCTCTTTTTGTTTTGTCGAGGTAAGAATTTAAATATTGTGTTCTCCATTCGCAGAACGCAGTTGCCTGGTTCCAGTTAACTCCTACCACCGGATAATTTCCGAAAGCGGGGTGAGAGAAATATCTTTTGGTCATCGGTTCATTGTAAGAATACGAGAAGTCACGTACCCAAACCAGCGTGTCGGGATAAATAGGAACGTCTTTCTTAACGATGAACTCTGAACGTGCCTTTCCTTCATTAACCTTCTGCGCAGCGCGCTTAAGATCGAATGTTTCGGAATGGTATATCATTTTGCGTGGATCCAGTTCCTTTTTACCGAAAATGCGGTTTTCAGGAGTCAGAATCAGCTGATCTATTTTTTCTGTGGTTGCTTTGTCTCCCCATTTAATAGTCTCGGCTTTTTTCCAGTCAATTGCGAATTTGCCATCCACTTCCTTACCATATTGCATCATGGTAGCAGCTGTAGAGTCACGTACCCAATTTACAAACTGGCGGTATTCGTTATTGGTAATTTCGGTTGCATCCATCCAGAATCCCTGGATTGAAACCTGTTTATTACGTGCCGTATAAGCGTAATTGACGTCTTCGTCACTGGGGCCCATATGAAAGGTTCCAGGTGGTATATAAACCATCCCGGGAGGCTTGCTGAGATTATACCTACTGGCCGGAGCAACACCGTGCAGTTGACCGTCATCCGGAAGTGCTTTTCCAGAATTGCCGGATTTACAACCTGTTACGGCGATAGCCGCAGCAACGGTAATAAGAATGGACAGGTTTTTCATTTTCATTTTTATTAAAGGGTATTGGACAAAAATAAACTTTTGAGAATATCTCCTAAGAATATCTTCCATCGCAAGTATAAAATTTATTTTTTAGAAGTCAAAATTTTGCCAATGTTTTAATTAACGGTGGAAAGGTCCGCCTTATTGTAAAATATGCTCGTTTAAACGGGTTTTTTAAGAGTTTTTTATGAGGTCGGCCAGTTCAGCGACCTCTTTTACAGGCTGTTGACAGGAATAATCCCGACAAAGAAAAAATTGGGGTATTCCTTCAACCGGTTTATTTCTTAATAACGGCAGGTCCGGATGGGTGACGGAAGTAATTTGAAAAACCCGATTCGGTATTCCCATTTTGAGAAATTCCAGATGTTTCTTCTCAATCTGGGAACCCGACAATACAATCTCATTCAATTGATACGTTACACCATTTATCAAAGTTGCCCAAACACCAAAAGATCCGGGATAACGAAGCACCATATCTTTCAGGCCTGTGACATTATTGATAGCCCTTGTTTTCCACTCCTGCAAATCGAATACCGTCCCTAAATAAAACAAATTGCCGGTCATGACGGAATTGCCCGAAGGTGTTGCGCCATCGTAAATTTCCCGTTTTCTTACAATCACATCATCCTGACCGGCATGGGTATAATAAAAATACCCTGTTTCTTCCTCACTGAAATTTGCGATCACCCAGTCTGACAACTCTCTTGCCCGGATCAGGTAGGAAGAGTCCCCAGTAATTTCCTGCAGATGAATAAATGCTTCTATCAGGTATGCATAGTCGTCGAGAAATGCCGGTATCCCATATTCCCATACCCCCACACTCCCATACTGTTTTTTATAGCTGTGAAAGAAAGGAGAAATTGTGTCCCCGGTCATATTTTTTTCGAGAAACTCCATTGTATTGATAGCAAGGAACCGATACTTTTCGTTTCCCAAAGCTGCGTATGCTTTGCAGCATGCTGTAATCATCAGAGCATTCCAGCCTGACAGGATTTTATTGTCCAGTCCGGGTCTTGTTCTCGCAGCACGTCTTGACAGGAGTTTTTCCTTCCATTCCAATTCCTTCTTCAAAGAAATTTTCATCGAAGGATTTAAAATCCTTAAAATATTTTTACCCTCCCAGTTTCCTCTTTCAGAGACATCATAGTAAGTACAAAACTCTTCAGAATCCTTACCAAGCAATTCCAATATTTCTTTTTTACTCCATACATAGTATTTACCCTCTTCTCCTTCGGAATCTGCATCGAGTGCTGAAAAAAAACCTCCCTCTCCGGACATCATTTCTTTTTGAACGAAATCCAGTGTTTCACTGATTGCCTTGGTATAAATGTCTTTCCCCGTCATCTGAAATGCCTCACTCATGGCAGTAATCAGGAGCGCATTGTCATACAACATTTTTTCAAAATGCGGAGTCAGCCATTGGGAATCTGTTGAATATCTGGCAAAACCACCTCCCAGTTGGTCATAAATTCCGCCCAATATCATTTTGTCCAGGGAAAGCAAAGCCTGGTCAAGCGCCTCCGTGTTGCCTGTATAATAATGATGTTGTAAAAGGAACCTTATCGAAAACGTTTGTGGAAATTTAGGTGCATGACCAAAACCTCCTTCCACCTTATCAGCGGTACTGATCAACAGTCGATAAATTTCATTGATATTTTCTTTGGTGAATTGTCCTGTTTCCTTCACAATACCCATCCCAAAATCCACGCGGGCAAGATGTTTGGTAAGCTGGTCGGCCTGATCGTTAATTTCTTCCCGCTTATTCAAAAAAGCATTTGATATGCCTTGTAATACTGACTTCCATGATGGGCGATTTTGTAAATTCACAGGTGGAAAATACGTGCCCCCAAAAAACGGTTTACCTTCCGGAGTCAGGAATACGTTCAACGGCCAACCACCATTGCCGGCAATTGCCTGAACTGCATCCATGTAGATTTGATCCAGGTCCGGTCTCTCTTCGCGGTCTATTTTAATGTTGATGAAAAGTCTGTTCATCAGATCAGCCGTTTCCGGATCTTCAAAACTCTCCTTTTCCATTACATGGCACCAGTGGCAGGCAGAATAGCCGATGCTGACTAATATGGGTTTGTCTTCAGTTCTGGCCCTTTGAATTGCTTCATCACCCCAGGGGTACCAGTCAACAGGATTATGTGCGTGCTGTAAAAGGTAGGGACTGGATTCAGCCGCGAGGCGATTGGTATGCATTTTGTTCAATATGTTCCCGCCCCGTACGTACGGGGGCGGGATGGAATTTTAGAAAACGAGAAAATGTGAAAGTGAAATGATAACCTGAGAATTAAAATAAATCCCGTCCGCTCATATATCCTGTATTCCCCACTAATCCTCCACTAAACCAGCACTAATAGCCCACTTATACTTCGAATAAAAAAAGCCCGGAGAAGGTCCCGGGCTTTCTATTAACATATTTCTAATACTATTGTTCTTCCACACTCTCACTCTTTCACACCCTCACACTCTCACACTCTCACACTCTCACACTCTCACACTTGTTTTAGTGTCTTTTCTTCGCCGCAAGGTATTTCTCCAAAGCTGATACCATAGATGGCGCCGCAGGCTCAGGTGCTTTAATTTCCAGCACAAGGCCCGCTTCCTCGGCGGCACGGGTTGTATTTGTACCAAAGGCACCGATCAGCGTTCCGTTTTGTTTGAAATGAGGGAAATTATCGAACAGACTTTTTACGCCACTGGGCGTGAAAAAACAAATGATATCAAAGGCAGCTGGATTGAAAGATTCCCGGATATCATTACTTATAGTCCGATACATAAACGGTGTTGCGAATTCGCAATGATTGCTTTTCAGCCAGTTTATAATTTCATTGTCCTGCTGATATTCAGAGGTGGGATAAAGAAACTTTTCATTTTCCTTATGCTTGTTAATCACATCAAGCATGCTTTTATTGGTGCCGTCAGCACCATAAAACACTTTTCTTTTACGGTAAAGGATAAATTTCTGCAGATAAAGTGCCACCGCTTCTGTAATACAGAAATATTTGGTGTCCTGTGAAATGCTGATTTTCATCTCTTCTGCTGTACGAAAGAAATGGTCAATCGCGTGTCGACTGGTAAATATGACCGCAGAATAAACCCCGATTTCAACTTTTTGCCGTCTGAAATCTTTGGAGGGAATTCCTTCAAGCCTTATAAAAGGCAGAAAAGCCATTTCCACGGAATGGCGCCGGGCCAGTTCAAAATAGGGTGACTTGTCAGATTCCGGCCGGGGTTGGGTTATTAAAATCTTTTTAACTTCAATTTCAGACATCTCGGCAATATCCTTTTTATCCCTGTTTTTAATCAATGTATATTAATATTTGTGAAACGCGTTTGCAAAATTAATAAGCTTTTTCCAAATAAGTTACTAACACTTTGTAAATCAATAGCAGAGGAGCCATTTCGAAGGCGCAAAGGTATAGAATAAAGTATAAACCGCTGATTTTTATTTCTTTGCGAAGAGTTGCATAGGAACCAATAAATCGATATATATAAAACACACATATCATTATGATTGAAAGGGTGACCCCGACTTCTGTTAATACCTGACCTGAAAATGTTATCAGCACCAGAATGGGGAGCAGGAAGATGCCGATAATCTTGTTTGTCATAAACACCACAAATAAATAAAAATCGACCGCACGATTAAGATTAAATACCCAGCCAATTATCCTGAGTATCAGATATTTAAATAGATAAAGTGCAATCAGGAAACATCCTAAAGATTGAAAATGAAACCAGAGACTTTGAGGTGATCCGTAGTTATAATATCGCATTAAGAACGCACCGTATAGTGCGCCGGAAAAAACAAATAAAATATTCAGTAAAAGTGAAGGAAAGGGTGATTGCAAAACCTGCTCCCTCAGCTGTTGTTGTCTCATAGATGCCCTGAAAAACAATGTCAGAAGGTTCGCCAGGTACTTCGCAAAAAACAATTTGATAATCGCAAAATAGAAAAGAAGACCAACCATAAAATAAAACATACCCTCAAAAGATTCGGGTTCATATAGTTCTGCCTGTATGCGAACTGGCTTGCCAAGAAAGTTGAAAGATTTATCGGATTTCAGAAGTTCCATCCCATTGAGAGGAAGATTACTTAAATCAATTGGTTTTTTTTCGCTGAACCGTATGGAATCTGTATGAAATACCGCGACCGTATCGACTACTACTTTTGCAGGTTTTCGAACGGTCGTTTTTTTTACGTTTGTATCCGTCAATTCGGGTTTTACAGTTATTGTATCCGCAAGATGAGTTGAGTCGGTCGTTTGGCCGGTTGCCAGACTAACCTCAAATAAGACAAATAATAAAAACGCAAATCGTTTTGTCAAAGCGTCGGGATTGATATTTGGGCTGTATCAGCAGAAGATCCGGTAGTTAAACCGATTTTCGGCTGCAAAGATTTGTGATTCAACGCATATCTTTTAAAAAAAGTTTACATATCCCAGATGAATCTTTGCCTGATTAAATGCAAAGGGATCGCTGTTCTGTTTGCCAATTGCATAAGACATATTAAAAATGCCGGCTTTGGTTTCAAAGGCCAAACCCAGTCCTACACCCAGATAAAGATTATTAATGGCAAATCCGGGAACATTATTTTTAGCCCATCCGCCATCTACGAAACTGAAAAGAAAAGAATTCATTCCTATCAGGTAGCGGTATTCCACACTGGTAACCGTATATTCAGATGCAAGGATGCTTTCTTCATCAAATCCCCTTAACAATCTGTAACCCCCAATCTGATATAATTCATTTCGAAAGATTTTAGGACTCTGATACCAGGCCGCATTCAGTGCAAAACGTATAGTGGAAGCGTGACTTAATTCAAAATAATGTGCCCCTGCAAAATTCAATCTAAACTGATAAGCTGATGTTAGTACGGTGTCGTATAAAGTGCTATAATCAAAAGAAGGATCGTTCACATCTTTGAGTTTTGTAATCTCGCTATTTTGCTTCAGCCTTTTAGTGCCTGCTGATCCAATAAAGTAAATTTCATTACCGCGTACGGGATTAAATTTGTAATTGGTGCTATTGAAATCGAAGGACGCGCCAAGGCTCAGTGAACTTACATCAGCAACTTCAGGCAACTGACGGGTAGCAATGATCTGAGCCGTGTCGATTGTCAGAACCGTACAGCCCGTGCTCTCAATAAAAACGGATCCTTTTTTATTGGCGGAAGCATTGAATTGTATCCCCAGAACACCGTCAGTATTGATATACGAAGAATCTTTTTTATACAAAGAAAAAGCAAGACTCACGCCGTAGGGTGAATGAAATATATAAGGTTCCTGAAAACTAACATTCAGTCGGGGTGATTGCTGTTGCATCTGCTGCCAGTCGAGACCCAGGCTTTCGCCATTCCCAAATGGATTTCTCAGAACCACGGTGGCTTCACCCGTAACGAGTAGTTTTCCACTCTGCAGCTGATCGTTGTTGGGCAATAATCCTACTAGCACGTCAATCTGACTACTTTTTTTAGGCTTCAGATATAAATTCAAAACAGATCCCGTACCCAACATAGTAACACTCCATGGACGTTCCTCCTGAACGAAAGGAAGTTCAAGAATGCGACGGCTTATCGTTAACAATTTTTCTTTTCTGTAGATGCTTCCTTCCGGAATACCCAGATATCTTTCCATGAATTCAACTGAAATTTTTGCCGCCCCAATTATTCTGATACTATCGATTTTATATAGTGGTCCTTTATCTATATTGAGGAGTGCATTAATAGCACCTTTTTCAATGGTAACACTATCAAGAGAAATTTTTGCAAAAGGATATCCGTTGTTTTCCAGATAGTTGAGTAACAACAATTCTTCGGATTGAAATTGTTCAGGTGTGGCAGGTTTGCCTGTTAACTTTTTCGAAGTCCAGCCAGCTGCGAACAATAACTGTGCGTCTGATTTTCTGGTTCTGATGTCAGACCATATATAACGTTCACCAATATATAACCTGAGGAAGGCAAAAGTCGTATCGAAATGGACACTGTCGATCGAAGCGGAAGTAAACCCTCTATTTCTTAGTAAATCGGTGAGTTTGTATACATATTCGGTGCAGCCTGCGCGGTCTTTAAACGAAGAAGGAATACCAAGTGCAGGCGCCTTGAAAATGGAATCAGTTGAACTGAGATTTACATGAAGTGAATACTGAGCGAATGCCGGCAGTACCAACGCAAGCAACAAAAGGGTGATCAGACCATATAATCTTAATTTCGCCATTCTCTCAAAGCACGTTCTTAGTTCCGTAAAATTAGTTAATCCTATGGCAGGCATCTATATTCATATTCCGTTTTGTAAACAAGCCTGCAGTTATTGTAATTTTCATTTCTCTACCAGCCTTGCACTGCAAAACGATTTTAGCGCCGCTTTATTGAAAGAAATTGAACTGCGGGTAACATATCTGAATGACGAAACCGTAGAAACGATATATTTTGGAGGTGGCACCCCTTCCCTCTTACCATCTTCAGTCATCGACGGAATTATGGATGCTGTTTATAAGCATTTCACCATTTCAGAAAATCCAGAAATTACACTGGAATGTAATCCCGATGATTTGAGTCCCGAACGTCTGAGATCATGGAAACGAGCCGGAATTGACCGCCTGAGTATCGGCATACAATCTTTTTTTGATGATGACCTCTCCTGGATGAAGCGGGCACACGATTCAAAACAGGCTTTATATTCTGCTGAAATGATAAGAGCCGCAGGATTTGAAAATTTCAGTTTAGATCTTATATATGGATTACCCGGGCTCACGGATGAAAACTGGGGTAGAAATCTCCACACGGCCATTTCGGTAAATCCTAATCATATTTCATGTTATGCCCTTACAGTGGAACCAAAAACAGCGCTTTATAAAATGATCCGGATGAAACAAACGGAAGACATAAAACAAGAAAAACAGGCAGCCCAATTTCTGGCCGGTATCGACATTCTGGAAGCTGCAGGTTTCGAACATTATGAAATTTCGAGTTATGCTAAACCAGGAAAAAGAAGCCGGCATAACAGTGCTTATTGGCAATCAAAAAAATATCTGGGTCTGGGTCCGGCTGCACATTCATTCAATGGAATTAGCCGCCAATGGAATATTTCGAATAATGCACTTTATATTAAGTCTCTTATGAATAGCCAGTTAAATATGGAATTTGAGACTCTTCGGACTAAGGATTTGCTGAATGAATATATTATGACATCTCTCAGAACGATTGAAGGAATGGATCTTCAATATGTTTCAAGTCAATTTGGAAAAGAAAAAAGCAATAAACTCGCAGAAAATGCTGCCAGATATATACACTCAAATAAGATGGAGCGGGTTCAGGAAAAAATGCTGTTAACCAGGGAAGGGAAATTATTTGCAGATGGAATCGCCGCTTCGTTATTTTTTGATTAAACCATGCGTTATGCGTTATGCGTTACACGTTTTGTCTTATCCTCCCTGCGATCATTCAGGAATCGAACCTTCAGGTACTTCAGCAATTGTGCTGCTGAAAGTATCGCAACCATTACGAGGATGGCCGTGAACCCAAAACCCTGATATGAAAGAGGTGTCATAAAATATTAATCGTTAAAAAATCAGACCAGGAAACTTTCTATTCGTTTAAAGGCATCCCGCACATTAACATTTTCCCATAAAATCCGGTATATCGTATCAGCTATTGGCATTTCTGCCTTCAATTTCTGGTTGACACGATAAAGACAAAGGCTCCCGTTATACCCTTCCGCTACCATATTCAATTCCAGCTTAGCTGCACTTACCGAATATCCTTTTCCAATCATATTACCGAATGTTCGGTTTCGACTGAACAATGAATAACAGGTTACGAGCAGATCTCCCAGATATACGGATGCAGCGTAATTAGCCTTTTTATTTTCATGTACGGATCCGGCAACGTCATGGATGCCAACCTCAATATGCCGAATACCTGCTTTCAAGAGGAACCCTGCCATTTCATCGGCACAGTTAGCGATGAAAACACTTAAGAAATTATCACCATATTCTAACCCATGGGCCATCCCTGCCCCAAGCGCGTATATATTTTTAAGAACAGCGGCATACTGAACTCCATAAACATCATCGTTAGGAACGGTGTTCAGATATTCCGTTGAAAAATAAGACGCAAGTTTCATGGCAGAGGTTTCAGAATGCCCTGAAAAAGTGAGATAAGATAACTTTTCAGAGGCAATTTCTTCTGCATGACAGGGACCCATAACTGTAAAGTAATCTTCTGCTTTTGTTTGAAACTGCTGAGCCAGGTAGTCGTTTAATAACAAGTTTCTGCCGGGCAGAATGCCTTTTACGGCTGAGAGAATTTGTTTGCCTTCAAAGATTTCTACTGGAAGATTATCAAAAATTTGTTCGATATAAGCTGAAGGAACGGCTATTAAAATGCAGGTAGAATTTCGAATTAGTTCTTCCAGATCATTTGTAAGCGCCAGCCGGTTTATGTCAAAATAAACCGAACTCAAATACTGTGGATTGTGACCCTTTTTTTTAATGTGATCAATAACCGTCGGATTCCTAATCCACCAATTCAGCGATTGTCTGTTGTCGGTAAGAATTTTGACAAGGGCGGTTCCCCAGCTTCCGCTTCCTATAATTCCAAATCGCATTGAATCCTGCATTTCGGTGAATAAAACCCAGGCTCCGGATCATTTCTTTACTTCAAATAATTTCTCCTTATCTACAACAGTAACTTTGGTGCCATTGTTTAATATTTTACTGACCGTTCCATACGGACCTGTAACAACCTGATCTCCCATTTTCAAACCTTCAGTAACTTCTATATTGTTTACATCCTGAATATCTGTTTTGACGCTAACCTGTTTGACTGAATTGTCTGGCTGTAAAAGAAAAACAACTTCATCCAGATCACCGGTTGAGGAAACTGCTTTCACATCACCGTTTTGGTCTTCCACAGGTTTTTTATCCTTGGCAGCTGCCTGACTACCTGCTGTTTTTTCCCTGGTAGTTACCGCATTGATCGGAACCGCCAGTACATCAGTGTGTGTTTTTGTTTGAATATCAGCACTCGCTGTCATCCCTGGACGGAATACCAGGCTTTTGGGTCTCTTATTATCAGTCAGATCTTTGTAAGTGGAAGGATTCAGACGTATATGCACTTTATAATTTGTCACATCATTAGTTGTACTGCTTGAAGTCGTAGCGGTGGAAACAATGCTGCTTGCTATCTGAGTAACAAAACCCTTAAATTTTCTACCGTTGTATGCGTCCACCTCAACAACAGCTGAATCGCCCAAATGAACTTTTGTGATATCATTTTCTCCTACGTCTACAACTGCTTCAATTTTGCTCATATCTGCTACGCGCATAATTTCTGTGCCTGCAGCAAACTGATTACCTGCAACTCGTTCCCCTTTTTTCACGCTCAATAGTGAAACCACACCATTTAATGGTGAAGCAATAGTAGTCTTGTCAACATTCGCTGCCTGGATGGCCAGATTAGCTTTCGCACTCGAAACAGCTGCCTCATTACTTGTCACATTCTGAAGTGCGGCATTATAATTTGCCTGCGCTGTTCTTAAACTTGTGGTAGCAGTTTCAAATTCTGAAAGAGAAATGACTTTTTGCGACAGCAGTGTTTTCTGTCTGTCATATTGAGCCTGTGCCGCATCCATGGTTGCTTTTAAGCCCGGCAGTTGTGCTTTGGCATTATCTTCTATTGCATTCTGCTGATTGACGAGCGCAGCTGCCTGGTTTAGCTGATTTGTATAGATATCTGCAAAGATTTTTGCAAGCAGCTGGCCCTTTTTAACACTATCCCCTTCTTCTACAGTCAACTCAACGATTTGACCCGAAATATCCGAACTTAATTTAACTTCTGTCTCGGGATAAATTTTACCACTTGCGGTAACTGTTTCAATGATTGTATGTTTGGCTGCTTCTGCAGGTACCATTTTTAAATTGAGAAAAAAGCAGGTGCAGCCCGCTGATAAGGAAATTTACCGCATGAAATTGTATCCACTCCTTCCCATCATCTTTATTGCTTCTTATGCCTTTGTAGCAGTTAGTATTTTTTTAAATAGCCCGGGCACCGCTCTGACCGCTCTCGGCGTTATGGGTTTTTTTATGGTGATTTATTTTTTAAGCCGTAAGACTAAGGCTGAAAGCATTTAAAAAAAACAACACCAATCGGGTATTTTTTCCAGATCGCCTTCATACTATTTTGCATCAAATGGGATTTCCGAAACCCATGCATGTTGCAAAAAGTAGGAGCAAGAAAAATTCTATAAATGAAAACGAAATGGAACGGCGAATTGCCGCAGGGAATGCAGGAACTGACTATGGAAACTTCAGATTCCATAACAGGAGGAGAATCTATTTTCTTCTGGATAGGATATGGACTGGGTGTGGCAACTAATGCAGTGGTCCATCTTGTTACAAGTTAATCTTTCGCCGAAAGGTTTAAAGTTTCGCGCCAAGCGATTCTTCTTTTGAGTTTGAATAAGAGACTTCAGTGGAAGTCTCTTTTCCATATCTGTAAAAATATTTCATAAACAATCTATCTGATTGAGATGGTTTGGGGTTGTGATTTAAAATCTCATTAAGGAATGAGGAAAAGTATTCGGGTTAAACAACGCGATATTTCAGATTGTGGAGCGGCCTGCCTGGTTTCGGTTGCCGCTTACTACGACCTGCATATTTCTTTAAGCTTGATCAGACAATACGCGGATACTGACAAACGGGGAACTACATTAAGCGGACTAATTACGGCTGCCGGGAAATTAAATTTTATAGCCAGGGGCGCAAAAGCGGCGAATTTTGATTTAAGCGGAATCCCGGTTCCGTCTGTTTTTCATTTGGTAATTGAAAACAGATTACAACATTTTGTTGTCGTTTATGAAATTGAAAAAAATTGTGTTCGGGTGATGGATCCTGCTTACGGCAAATTGATTAAACTCTCTTTAAGTGAATTTAAAGAAAGCTGGACAGGCGTGGTAATGCTTTTAACGCCTTCCAGTAGTTTTCATGGCGGGAATAAAAAAGTTCCGGTGGCAATCCGGTTCTGGGAACTGATTTTACCGCACAAAAAAATGTTATGCCGTGCATTATTGGGGGCTGTTGTATATACCGCACTAGGCCTTTCTACTTCTGTATACATTCGGCAAATAGTTGATTTAGTTTTACCGGGTGCGAATAAAAGCATGATGAATGTTCTTACTATTTCAATGGTCGTGCTTTTTTGTTTTCAAGCGCTTGCTGGATATTTTAAATCCCTGATCATTTTGAAAACGGGAAGGGAAATTGACAGTTGGCTGATTCTTGGATATTACAGGCATCTGTTGAAACTACCCCAAAGATTTTTTGACAACATGAGGGTAGGTGAAATTATAAGTCGGGTGAACGACGCCGTTCGCATACGGCTTTTTATAAATGATATTTCGATTGGGATAGTAGTTCATTTTTTTACTATGTTATTGTGCTTATCGGTGATGTTTTTGTTTTACTGGAAACTTGCTTTGATTATGCTGGTTTCAATTCCTGTTTATGCATTGATCTATCAGACTAATGATCGCATTAATGCAAAATGGCAAAGGAAGATGATGGAAACCGGAGCTGCTTTTGAAAGTCAACTCGTGGAGAGTATAAAAGGAATAACGACGATTCGCCGCTTCGGGACTTCAGATTTTTTTTACAGGAAAACTGAAGACAGTTTTGTCCCATACATGCGTGCTATATTTACCAGTAGCCGCAGCGGAATCGTTCTGGCAAATTTGTCGGAATTTGTAACGGGCATTCTAACGATATCCATTCTTTGGACGGGCAGTTATCTTGTTATTGACCATGTTTTTTCTTCCGGTGAGTTACTTTCAGTCTATACACTTATTATATTTTTTACGAATCCTGTTCGGGCGCTGATTGGCGCAAACAGGTCCATGCAGGACGCAATTATTGCTGCCGACAGGCTTTTTGAAATAATTGATTTGGAAACGGAAACTGAATCTGTAGAAAACTGTTCAATGGTTAAGCTCCCAACTGGCGATCTGATTTTTGAACATGTTAAATTCAGTTACGGACGTGGGCCAATTATAT